>Ga0115554_1003822_pt1 | contig 10097 bp, 10 predicted proteins | sample COGITO_mtgs_1104_3_FD_87283 | JGI IMG/M metagenome (GOLD analysis project Ga0115554, IMG submission 87283) | Pelagic marine microbial communities from North Sea - COGITO_mtgs_110404 | ecosystem: Environmental > Aquatic > Marine > Epipelagic | place: Germany:Helgoland, sampling site Kabeltonne... | reverse complement strand
TAGCCGAGCGGCGATATCAGTCGCAGGCAAACTATAATAATACCATCATTCTCTATTATCCCTTTTTATTTCTTCTCTCTGTGTGTTAAATTCCTGTTTTTTTTCAACTTTTTCAAAGGGGAAAGGTCCTCCTCATAAAAATATTTGCGAAAATATCATCATTTCACTCGTTCTTGTTATCGGTATACCTTCATAACAGATCAAACACCTTAATAATAAAAAATAATGCGACCTATTGTGGACAAGCGCGTGGACGACTCGCCGGAGTACAACGTCGCGCGAGATCGGTTTTTAGGGACGACGACTACTTCTGCGACGAATGCATCACCAACGCTTCGAAGGGATGGAATGTTGGGGGGGGCGGTTAAAAAACCGTTCGGGTTTGTGCAGTATTACGGAGGAGATAAAGAGATGGTATTCACGCCAAACTCTCCGAATAAGAGCAGATTATCATCAACGATTCAGACGACAACGACTAAAAGTCATTTACATCATCACCATTATCCGTTGAAGTGTTTGGACGCGAACGCGATTTTGATGGCCTCGCCTTCGTTGAATAAGACGAACGCAACGAGTGGTGGTGATAATACGACGAGAAGAAATAATTCGATGGTGTTCGGGCGATACGACGAGAAAAGCGACACGATGACGACCACGAACAAACGCGGTAATAATACTAACAAGAGAGACGACGACGACGACAGAGAAGAAGAAGAAAAGAACACGTTCACGCCAGAAATATCATCGACGACGACGTATGCGAATACTCAAAATCAAAGTAAGATTCCGACGTCGCCGGTGCTTTCGTTACTTCGAACGATGTTTAGCTCGTGGAACTATCCGAACAACGGAACGACGGTTATTGCTGCGGAGGATATTTTGTCGCCGGCGGCAGATACTGCCAAGTTTGAGTGCGGGAGGACGCCGAAAAGTTCTCCGGTGGATTTCAACGCGAGTTGTGATGATAACACGCACGAAACGGCGTTCGCAAACGCTCTGTTCATCTCCGAGGCGTCGAAACGGTTGCAAAAGATATGCAACGATCAACGCACTCGAGCACTGCTGGACGCCTCGGCGAATGGAATTTCGCCCGGATCGAGTAGAATTCTAATCGATGAACAAATCTGCGGTGATGGTGGTGGTGGTAGTAATAGTAGCGACGACGACGACGATGAAGACAACGGCAAAGAAGAAGAAGAAGAAGAAGTAGAGAGCGTTCATCCTTCTCCAAAGAAGGAAGAAGTGATAATAGCAGTAGAACAAGAACGAGAGTATTCGGAACCTACGCCAATTACGCCGATGTCGTCGACGTCGATGCCCACGAGAGCCTTGTTTTCCTCCCCAGGAAAAGCCTCGTTAACTGACGACGACGACGAGGAGGAGGTAAAAAAGTTGGAAATGACCACGGACGACGACTACGACGACGACTACGACGACGAAAAATATATGCTTTTCTATGCAAAACTCAAAACTTCGATTAAAATCTCCGCGGAGAGATACATCCGAGCGGCGAAAAGATGTTCCGGCGACAAAGTCGCTCGCGAAAATTTCTGCTACAAACTCTGGCACCACGAGGCATTTTCCGAGCTGTTCTTATCGGCGACGTTTACTGCTTTGTGTGAACTCTCTTTGCGCTTGAGAAGCGCTATTGTTTGGAACGCTACGAACAACGGCATCGAAGCTGTTGGCATCGAGAGCGCGTATTTCCTGAACTACTACGTCGACCAAATCGGTAAATGTCTCGGTACCGCCATGACCACGGCGGCGTCTTCAACGTCGTCGTCGCACTCCACCTTCGTCACCACCAACGCGACGATAGTAAGAAACTACGACGACAAGTTCATCTACTCCTGCGTCGCCTACGCCATCGCCTACGTCTTCGTCCACAGCCTCTTCTTCCTCTTTCGGGTTCAAAGTCCTCCTCGAAGCGACGACAAAAGTACTTTTCTTCATTCTTCTTTGGAGCAAAAAATCTCCCTTTTCCAACAGAAACTGATTCAAAACTTCACCCCGGTGAAAAGATTCATGGAGAAAAAGAAAGCCAGGTGGGACTTAGTGCGCAATAACGTGGATGAAGAAGACATAAAAGACGCGTAAAAAGAACATCTGAGATGATGTGAGATGACACAGACAAAAAATGTTACTTTGATGAGTATTTTTGAATTTTTGAAAAGGCAAGTCTCCTTATTATTTAATACACACGTGACGCACGTAACACACGTAACGCACGTTCACGATTATTCAAACGAGGCGAGAAGACAGATCTCTTTCTCTTTCTCTCTTTCGAATAATACTCACGCTTTGTTCGTTCGTTTTATTAAACGAGTTTTAGTGAAAAAGGATTCATCCTAGAAAACTCCACTCATCTCTTCTCTTAAATGACGCAAGCGGTCACGTCGCAAGTGGTGATTCTGGACTACGGGTCGCAATACACGCAGCTCATCACGCGGAGAGTGAGAGAGGTGGAAGTGTATTCCATTTTACTCCCCGGGGATGCGACTTTTAAACGCGTGTTCGAGGAGAACAAACCAACCGCGATTATTTTAAGCGGCGGGCCAAACTCGGTGCACGTGAAAGGCGCACCCTCTGTGCCGGATGGCTTTTGGGAGGAGTGCGAGAAGAGGCAGATTCCAGTTTTAGGGATTTGTTACGGGATGCAACTGATCGTGCACTGCTTGGGAGGGAAAGTGGAAGGGTTAGGGAAAGGTGAGTTTGGGCGGATGCCGGTGGTGGATATTCCGACGCACACGAAACTGTTCGGCGAAGATATTGAGCCGCAAAACGTCTGGATGTCGCACGGGGACGAGGCGACGGTGTTGCCGGACGGATTTAAATGCATCGGTAAGAGCGAGCAAGGATGCGTGGTTGCAATTGAACACGAGACGAAGAATTTGTTCGGTTTGCAGTATCACCCAGAGGTGACGCACTCCGAGAAAGGGATGCGAACGTTGAAACATTTCTTGTTTAACATTGCAAAGTGCGAACGAAGTTGGTCCATGGCAAACGTTTTGGAAGAGCAGATTCAAATCGTGAAAGAAAAAGTTGGCGAGACTAATCACGTGATTTGCGCGTTGAGTGGTGGGGTGGACTCGTGCGTCGCGGCGACGTTGGTGCACAGAGCGATTGGCGATCGATTGCATTGCTGCTTCGTCGATAACGGGTTGTTGAGGTATAAAGAAGCCGAACGGGTGATGGTGATGTTCAAAAACGAGCTGCACTTGCCGGTGGATTGCGTGGATATCACGGAGAAAATGTTGAGCGAGTTGAAAGGAGTGTCCGATCCGGAAAGGAAGAGAAAAATTATCGGGAAAGAGTTCATAGAGTGCTTCAAGGAATACAAGAAAACGGTGGAGAAGAAAACCGGCGTCGTGCCGAAATTTTTGGTCCAAGGGACGTTATACCCGGACGTGATCGAATCCTGTCCGCCACCCGGGTCGGATCAAAAACATTCGCACACGATTAAATCGCACCACAACGTCGGAGGTTTACCGAAAGAACTCGGCTTCGAGTTGATTGAACCGTTGAGAGTGTTGTTTAAAGATGAAGTGAGACGTTTAGGAAAAATCATGGACGTGCCGAGAAATTTCGTGGCGAGACACCCGTTCCCGGGCCCTGGGTTGGCGGTGAGAATCTTAGGCGACGTTACAGAGAACAACGCGTTGGAAACGTTGAGATTAGTGGACGAGATTTACATCAACGCCATCAAAGAGTTTGGTTTATACGACGAGATTTGGCAAGCCTTCGCGGTGCACTTGCCGATTAAATCCGTCGGCGTCCAAGGCGATCAAAGATCGCACAGTCACGTTGTCGGTCTGAGAGCGATCACGAGTAACGACGGTATGACTGCAGATTGGTACCCGTTCGAACCGAAGTTTTTGCAAGAAGTTTCGAATCGAATCACAAACCAAGTCAGAGCAGTGAATCGGGTGGTGTACGACATCACGAGCAAACCGCCGAGTACCATCGAGTGGGAGTAATTTAACAACAACAACAACAATGAAGTCGTCGTCGGGTAACAAAAATAATATACGTATTTAAGAAAAATGAGTGTATATGTGCTTACATTTCACGTCTGTTTGTGTTTTATAAATGTATGTTCTTTCTTATCGTGTCTCTCTCTCTCTGTCTGTTTTTCAATCCTTCTCCTTTTTCCTCTTATGCCAGGAGAAAAACTCCACCTTTCTGGACTCCTCCTCTTCGTCTCCTTCGTCTTGGCAAACATCCTCCTCTCCTTTTTGCCCTCCCCTCTCGTCTTTCTCCGGCGTTTGCCCTCACTGAGCTTTGATCGGAATAGTTTTCATCCCTTCTTCTTCCACCTTCGGTTCCCCGATCGCTTCTGGTTTCTTCTTCACGTCAATAGTCAAAATCCCGTCCTTCATCGACGCTTCGACCTTCTCGGGATCGGCGCCTTCCGGGAGAGTAAAGATGCGTTCGACTCTACCCGAGGACCTTTCGATCGCGTGCCACTTCATGCGCCCATCTCTAGACTGGTCTTCTTCCTCATGTTTCGTCGACTTGTGCGCCGAAACGTGCAAGTTGTTGTCTTTATCCATCTTGATGTCCACGTTCTTCACGTTACAACCCGGGAGTTCGCCCGATAACGTGTATCGATCCTTCTTCTCGACGATATCGCAGACGAAATCGAATTGATTCATGTCGCTAATATGTTCGCGTGGGATCATCGAGTCCAAAAATGAACTCGTCATTAGGGCGTCGTCGTCACCGAATAAGCGATCGAACGGGTCCGGCGTAAATCTTCTTCGGCCGAATAATCCTATAATAAGCGTTGTTGTATGAGTAGATACAAAGAAGAGGGAGAAATAAGAGGTCTCTATTTACACTCTCGGAGGGAGGAAAAACAACGAATAATCTTCATCATCGACAAAAGCGATCACGGATGATGATCGCATCGACGAAACGCGATATGCGTGCGACAAAAAACGCTCTCCTCGTCGATCTTTTTCTCCGTCGTTCGGAAAGTGTTGCGCTTTATTCTTTCGATCGCGCGCGCGCTCAAAGAGACCCACAACAGCTTGGGAAAAAATACTCGGAAGAAGAAAGAGAGATACGAAAATAAAAAAGCGCTTAAGGGGTTATCATCAATACACGCACCGCTCAAAGGACCAGCCGCTCCGGCGCGTTGTTCGCCCACGAACGGGTTCCAGAATCCGCGAGGAATGAGTGACATTTTTGTTCTTGTTCTTGTTGTTCTGATTGATGCGTGTGAAAAAAGCGCGCTTTTTATTTGTGACGTTTTGTATCTCTTTTTTGTTTGTTTGTTTTGTCTGTCTTTTTCTTTTCAAAATTGAAGTATGTCTCTCTGTCTTGTCTCTCTTGTCTCTCTGTCCGTCTGTTTCGACGATCCAATCACAACCTCGAACGCGATAACAGTCACGCGCCTTTAATCGGAATCTTCTTCATCTCCTTCTCTTTCAACTCTTTCGGTTCACCGACAAACTCGGGTTTCTTCATGATGTCGATGGAAAGCACGCCGTCTTTCATCGAACAATCGATTTTGTCCGCGTCCGCCGCTTCCGGAAGCGCGAAGATGCGCTCGACTTTACCCGAGGACCTTTCGATCGCGTGCCACTTCACCGAGCCGTCCGGTGACTGTTCGTCCTCCTCGTGTTTGATAGACTTCATCGCGCTGATGTGTAAGTTGTTGTCTTTATCGACTTTCACGTCCACGTTGGCGACGTTGCACCCGGGAAGCTCACCGGATAAGTGAAACTTGTCCTTCTTCTCGACGATGTCGACTAAGAAATCGAATTGGTTCATGTTCGAAACCGTGTCTTTCGGGATCATGGAGTCCAGAAAGGACGAGGTGATGGCCTCGGTGTCGCGAAAGAACGGGTCGTTCAGAAACGTGTCCATCATGCCTCCTCTTCGGCGTCGCGGGCCGAGTGCTCCTATTCAAGGAAAATAAAGGAGAAAATTTTAGATTCGTATCTCTCGCGTCAGTTTTTGTATCTAAAATCAAAAGAGCGCATTTTGCGCGATATACGCGCGAGAAAGAAGAAGAAGACAAAGAGAAGACAAAAGAACAACACGAAACGCGCATATCTTTTACCTCCGTACGGATCGCTCAACATGCGACTCAGGAAGCCTCTCATGGGCGACGACGTCATCGACACGCGCTGTTCCGGTTGTTGTTGTTGTCTCTCCATCTGTCCGCCTCCTTCTTGTTCGCTCTCCGCGCGCGCGACTTGCGCGGAAAAAGCTTTCTTCGAAGAAGGTCTTCCAAATCCTCCTCCTCCTCTCAAAATCGAATTGAAAGCGCTTTTGCCGCCGCACGTACGAGAAGACGACGATCGAAACAACAACAAACCTCCTCCTCTTCCACCTTGTTCTGCCATCTCGGACAGCGAGAACGGCGTGAGTAAAGATCGAGTTAACGCCATGATTGTAGTAGTGTGTGTGTGTGTATTAGGTGTTTGTTAGTATTTTAGAGTAGATACAAAAATATGAAGAAGAAGCAAAAAAAAAAACGAACGAGCGTTTTCTCGTTTAATAATTTTAACAACACACGTATTAGCAGGGGATTCAACGAAACGCATCGCCAAACAGATCGATATAAAAAGGAAGTGAAAAGCTGCGAGCGATCATCGCTGTACTGATTGCGTTGAAAGTATATTTTCGCATAACTGTGCATCAAAAGAAGCGTCATTTAGAGGCGATTTTCCTCAGTTTTAGGGGATTGTGCTGCGCTTTGACGAAAATCATCCTTCACAACAACGACACCAATTAATAAAAAAAAGAATCAAATATGCAAACATCGACGACGGTCGTGACGTCCCTGAAACGAGTCTCGGCGGACGCGGACGCGTTGATGGTCGCGTTGGAGAGTCGGATACAATCGAGCGCGCACGCGTTGGCGGTGAGAGAGGAGAGCAGTACTGCTTTTACTGCGACTGCGACTACGAGTCACGAATTTGACCTCCGCCTTCCCCAAAGCAAAACGAATGCAAAGAGGGACGCGAAGAAAGCGGACAAACACTTTAGGAAAGGTTTGGAGTTGCTGAGAAGAAGACAAAGCAGAAGAGAGGAGGAGGACTCTTTATCATCGCTGGAACAACGTCGAAAAGAACAAAAACGCGCGGCGAAAGAAGCTTTAGGGGAATTCGAAAAAGCGATCGAGTGTTGCCCTTTGGAGGCGATTCGGGCAAGGGAGACGTTGGAAAACGCGAGAGAACGCGCGATGGAGATGGTGTATAGCAGTAGGGGGAATAACGCAGATGATGATGATGAAGAAGAAGAAGAAGGAGAGAAAGAAGTGGATGTGGACGAGAGGAATGATACTAGCAGTAATAAGAGAAAAGATGAGGAAAAGAGGAACGATGATGATGACGATGATGGCGCGGACGAGGCGCCGTCGACGACGCCGTCGGGTAAGAGTGACCGAGCGAGAGCGGCGAAGAGAGAAATTAGCAACACGGGAACAACAACAACAACAGCAACAACAACAACAACAATAAGGCGCAGAGAAGAAATCGAAGAGTTGTACGATGCTTCGAGATGGTTGTTGAGAAGTACGCCGAGAGATGGAAGAGAAGCGGTTCGATTGCTAAAAATGGCCGAACGAATGCTTCGGGACGAGGAAGAGGACGGCGGGGAGTTTTTAGACGACAGAGATAGAAAAGAGATCCAAATAGCGAAAGAGAAGATCGAGAGGGCGATTAAACACGTCAAGCGATGAATCAACTTTATTACTACATCTACTACTAATCTAGCGCGCGCGCACGCGTTTATATTTTTACAAACCTATCAAATACGACACACGCCACACACGTTAAGCAGACATTCGCCGTTTCCTGTTTCCGATTGAGAAAATTCAACGCCAACGCCGCAACGAAAGCAATCGGGTGTACTCTGTGCACGACGACCGGAAACGCCGAAAGCGAGGAAACCACCATCAAAAATTGATTCATCAACAACGCGTTCGACTGCGTGCCGTACTTCTTCTTCACCAAAGTCTGCAAAAAGAACTCCATCACGTAACTCGCGTTCAAGCACAACCAATACAGTTGAAAGCGCTCGCCGTGCGTCGTCAAAATCGTCGTCGTCTTACTACTACTACTACGACTACTCCCAAAAATCGCGCTGGAAACGTTCAACCCGTGCAACAAGCACGTCTTGTAAAACACGTACTGCCATTTCTTCGCTCGATACAAAAAGTTCTCCACGGATTCAAACCACCTTCCGTTTTCGCCGCCTTCGTAGTTTCGAGAAAACGAATTCACCGGAAACCGATCGCGATACCGCCAAATGCTCCAGGTGCTCAATACGAGCGCCAGCGTTCGCGCGTTCTTCCCGTCGCACGTTTCGCAAAAGTGCAAATACAAAACCTGCGTCAAATTTACCATTTGGTAAAAGAAGTGCTCTTCCATTTCCTCCGTCGCGACTGTTTTCGTCTCGTGTAACACGCCGCTCGATTTTGTTCGTCTCTCTCGCACTCGGGAGTGCAACTTGCCGAAATCCTTCACCGCCGTGCGCGTGACCAGAATCCCGCTCAAACCTAACACGAGGTCAAATGCAACAACCGCAAGACGACTCATCGACGACGACGTAAACGACGACGACGTATTATAGGAGGACAAAAGCATAAGATGCACACCTCCGAAAACGAGAACGAGTAAGTGCATCGCCCCGCAAATTCGATGGTTCATTGCAAATCTTCTTCTTCTTTCATTTGGTTTCCAATGGAACATTTCCCCTGAATGTGGCACCACAAACCGTGCTATTAAGAGGAGAAAGAACGCGAGATACGAGGAGACGGTCCACCACCAGAGATTAAAATCATCATCGTAATCTATTTTGTTGTTTTTGATCATCGTCTGAACCCGTACTATTAATACTACAGAGTTATAAAAGTATTCGTATCTCTGAGACACATTTTGGATAAAATGCCGCAGAACTAATGACGTCTTTGATGACGATGTTTAGGAGCAAAGAACGAGCGCTCCGAGCTGCTGTTGCAGCTTCTTCACCTTTATTGAGTGGAGGTCAAAGCAGCGCAAGCAGTTTCGGCCGCGTTCTTCATCGCTGCATCGGTAGTATTCCGCAGACGACGAGAACAACATCATCATCATCATCATCATCGACTTCTCCGGGGGTGACACCACCAACGCGTAGTTGTTTCCATTCGTATTCATCATCGCCTGCTGAGAAGAAGATTTCCACGCCTTCTCTTCCCCGTCGCGTACCACTTAATCATCACCATCACCAACACCAACAATTTCGCCACTACGCGTGACGCAACTCCTTATCCGCCCCGGATCCTTTACACGTGGACATTCTCTACCATCCAGAGACGAAGTATTTAGACACGTACATCGAGATGGCGGACGCGATCGAGATGGCGTTTCCATCGGTCATGGTCAGAGGGAACGAGAAAGAAGAAGAAGAAAAAAACCAAGAGGAGGAATATTTTCGAGTGGAGTTTCGAGATCGAACAGTATTCGAGACGAGAGGAGGAGGAGGATCTACACCCCCGATTAAAATGGAAGAGATCGTGGAGATGTTGGAAGAACGCGTCGCGGAAGCGGAGAAGGAGATGTTTGGTGGTGGGGATGATGGAAGCGGCGGAGGGTGCGGGTAACTCCGAGACAAACGTTGTTGTCCGGGAGTCGCTCTCGTCTTTCGCTCTCTTTCTCTCTCTCCCTCTCGCGAAATCGGCGCCGGGCAAAGCGAAGCGGCTTTTCCCGGGAAAACGAGAAAGAGAAGAAGAGGAGTTAGTTGTACACGTACGCGACGAAAAGCGCGCGCTAAAAAAGTGACGCTCTGCCGGCGTAAACATTCAGAGTAGAAGTTGTTTCGAATACAACAAAACTACTCGTCGTCGCAGAGTCGATAAAAAGAGCGCGTTCTGCGGGTGCAAAGAGAGAGAGAAACCATCGCGTTTAGTAAAAAACGCATTTGGCGAGAAGCTCCTTTCTCGCATATGGCGAAAGGGAGAAGAAGGAGAACGAGAGCGTAAAGAAAGAAAGAAAGAAAGAAAGAAAGAGAAAGAGACGCAATAACAATACTATCTCGGCATATTTCTGTTTTGTAGGTTGTTTTCGTTGTAAAACCATCACATTTAATCTTTGTACTATATC
>Ga0115554_1003821_pt1 | contig 10099 bp, 8 predicted proteins | sample COGITO_mtgs_1104_3_FD_87283 | JGI IMG/M metagenome (GOLD analysis project Ga0115554, IMG submission 87283) | Pelagic marine microbial communities from North Sea - COGITO_mtgs_110404 | ecosystem: Environmental > Aquatic > Marine > Epipelagic | place: Germany:Helgoland, sampling site Kabeltonne... | reverse complement strand
GTAGGCGCGGCGTACGCGTCCAACGTCATTCTCATGCCGGCGAAATAGTACGTTTGCTTTTAATATATATATACATAGATCTTCTTCTTCTTCTTCTCGTATCGTCGTGCGAAAATGAATTTGAATTTGCACATTTACCTTTTTTGTTCAATTCTCGTTGACGATCGAATTTTGTTTTGTTGTTCCCGGTCTCGTTATGATGAGTACGCACTAACGCATCATCATCATCATCATCATCATCATCATCAAAATACTAATATATAAACAACAGTCTTAAAGATCACGGCGTTGGATACACGAAGAATACGACGTACGTCGCGCACGGGTTAGTCGGCGGTGTTCTCGGTTTAACCGCCATGACGTACCAAGCTGCATTTAAAGGTGGAGACGAAATGTCCGCGGCGTACGCCTCGGTCGCGGCGTTTGCTTGGTGGAACATAACCGCCGCGAGACGCGTGTTTATCGAAAAGGCGAAAGTTATCGGACCGAAAATTAACTTTTGCATCAGCGGGGCGATGCTTGGGTTGTTTACGTACGCCTTGGCGAACTAAAAAATTCTTTGTACAAATAAATACAACACAAGACAGATTCAATTACCATTATCATTTCAAAGCTACGACCATTACGCCGTCGCTTGTTTGGCTAAATCTCAATATGCGCTCGATCGTTTGCTTCAGTTGCGCTTTTCCCGCATCCGAACTTACCAATCCAGCCTTTCTGCACGCTTTGGTGATGTCTTTCATCGTCGTGCGACCGGGATTTTTCTTTAACAGTTCGCGAATAATCTTCTCGACTGGATTTGTGGCCGATTCGTCTTTGATTTTGTCTCCGCCAACCCCCAGAGCGCTCGCTCCTCGAGACAACGGACGCTGCGCTGATTTCCGAGCAGAGTTTTCTTGACTCGTCATGCCAGCCTGCGATGCCGTTCTTTTCACACCTTGGGAAGCTGCGGTGGCTTGTTGCTGTAACTGTTCTTGCTGCAATTGTTGTTGCTGCGCTAACGCTCTTCGCTGTTGCTCGGCAGTCGCTTCCTTAGCCGCCGCCGCCGCTTCCTTAGCCGCTTGTTTATCTCTAACTTCTTTTTGCTTCACTTTATCGATCAGGGATCGCGTTTTCCCGATGTTCACTTCTTCCTTATCGGGATCGAAATCTTCCGGAATATCGTCGTCGTCATCATCGTCGTCGTCGTCCGAGAATATCGCCGCCGCCGTGATGTTATTTTCAATCGCGTTTTGCCTCGTTAACAACGTTTTGATTTTCTGCGCGTTTTCATCGAGCTCATCGTCGGAATCCGCCGTCGGAGGTTTTGGTGCGTTTTGCTTATCTATTTCTTGTTGTTCCGGGTCCGCAGTTGCCATGACTTCTCCGCCTTCGTCGTCGGAATACGTTTGATCGTGTTCCCATCCTTCGCCGATGCCGTCTTCGTTCTTCTCTTTCGTTTCGTCCTCGTCATCGCCTTTCTTCTTCCCGCCGCCGCCGCCTCGCTTTCTTCCTCTCTTCTTCCCACCGTTCTCTTCGTCTTCGTCGTCCGTGTCGTCTCCCCTTTTTTTGTTTCGTCTGGACTTTGGATTGACGATATCGTCCTCTGAATCCGAATCCGAAAACCGGTCTAAATCGGCGTTGTTCGCCCCGCTTCCGACAAACTTCGCCGACGTCTCGTACAACCTATCTTGCTTATTCTTCATCAATTCTTCCGCTTCTTCTAAATTTAGCACTTTTCTCGACATCAACTGTCTGAAATTATACCAAGTCTCCATCGGCAACGCGCAGAAATCGTTCGTGTTTTGCGCTTTCAAAATGTAAAACTTTGCGCTTTGTCCTTTCTCTTTCGCGCCGACAAACGCTTGTCTTTTTCCTCCAACTAAAGATAATCCAGAGGCTACCGTCGGGTTCGCCTCGTCGATCGTCCTTCGCATTTGCCATTCTACCGCAGCTTGTTTCCCGCTTTTAAATTTCGGTAAATTCGTCCCGTGGAAAGAACCAACCGTATATTTCCTCACCGGATTCAAACTCTTCAAGTTATATTCTTTCGTCAACGCCATGGTGACCCGATCGTTGTTTTGTAACACTTTCGCATCGTCTAAGACAGTCGACGCTTCGCTGACGGATAACCCGTTGATGGTGGACTGATTTCTTTCCTCTTCGTCTTCTTCCTTCTTTGTTTTTATTGTTGTTGTTGTCGTCGTCGTTAATGTCGCTTCTTCTTTCCTCGGTAAAGCGCAGACGTTAAATCCTTCAAACGTGCCTCCTTTCTTTTGTATCAACTGTTGAACGTCCGCGCGCTCGGATAAGAATTGCTCGCACACTTTTCGAACCGTCGCGGGGACAGAGGGAGGTAACGATATCGAAATCGTCTTCGACTCGTCCTCGGAGGCGAATTTACAGTGGACGACGACGACAGAAGTGTCCGTCGTCGGCGACATTTTGTTTTTGTTTTTGTTTTGCGTGTGTTTTGTAACGAAAGTCTTTCTTTATTTTGCATCTATAGTTTTGGTTTGTTACAACAAGTTTTATCAGCATAACTCTGTCTCTCTGCTCTCTCTCTGCTCTCTCTCTCTCTCTGCACCCTATCTTTCTCTCTCCTTCTCTCTCTCCTTTTCTCTCTCTTTCTCTCTCTCTTTTTCTATGTGTGTATAAATTTACGCCAAGTTGATCGGGAGGTTCATGACGTTCGTCGCTAAGTTGTTACCAAACGGGTTCGCGACGTGGTCTTGCAACGCAGCCAACGGACCCTCTCTCAACACCAACGCTTGGACGCAGATGCCAACGAACGCAATCATCGCCGCGCGACCGTTCTTGATCTCCTTCAACTTCATCGAATCACTGTCAGCGCCCATTCCTAACGGGTCAAACGGAAACGTTTCATTGATGCCAGACTTGCCCGTCGCCAACCAGCCGGTGATTCTCTTCGTTTCCAAGAAACCCATGGTCGGAAACAAAACAGCCAACTGCGCGTTGATCGGGAAACCGTAGTCTTCTTGGCCAGCCATGTACCACTTAGATTGGATGCCCAAAGCTTCGGTCGTGCAGATGCCGGCAACCGCCATCATCGCCCATCGAGCGTTCATCAATTCCGCCTCTTGGTAGTATTTTAAGCGTTCCGGATCGGAGCCTAAACCGAGCGGGTCGAAACCGTAGTCACCCGCGATGGTACCATCGAGGTAGTCCGGAGTCTTGATGTTCGGCAACCTGTGATGATTATGTGAATGAAGAGGAGATTTCGTTATTGTCAGCAAATGATGACGATCAAAGGAACAACAGCCAGCGCGCGCGAGAAAAGGAAAAAATCGTATTCTTTGGGAAAAGCGTTCGACAGCCTTTCTTTAGTTGAAAGATACTCTCTCGTCTCCGTATCTTCTCCGCTTCGAGATGGTTCTTGCAAAAAATAATGTTCAATCGCGCGAAAAGAGGCGAGATGCGACATCCACTCGTTCAATCCGATACTGTGAAAACGCTCGTCGAATACTACGGCATTCAATTCCGTCGACAGATCGAGTGAAATCTAGGTGAAATCGCACTACTCTCAACCGCGCGCGCGCTCGAAAAGCGCAGATTTACAAAAAAAAAAATTGAGAACGAGAACTCGTACCAAAGTTTTCTTTCGGCGAAGACTTGCACCGACGCTCTTCTCGAGGAAGCAGAGGCGCGGACGTTCGTCTTGGCGACGACTCTGGTGCCAACAAAGGAGGAAACTGCGAAAGACATTTTTATTATCTGTGTTGCGTGTGCGTGTATGAGGTTTTCTCGCTTCGGGTGTGAACTTTAAAGCGCGCTTTCCGAAAAAGATTAAAAAACTCTTCTCCCCTTCTTCGCGATGAAAAAGTCGGTTGTTGCTTGGTTTCTTCTTTCTGCGTGTTTTTGGATGGAGGGGGTGTCGTAAAAAAAATGCCTTTGGGACGAGAAGAGGATAGAGGACCAATTGCCAAAAACGCCCTCGGAAATCTTCCGTCAAAAAAAAGAACGCGGTAACATCACATATCACACACCACGCGAAATTCACACGCGCGTTAAGATAATATAATCGAGTCAATTAAGAAATTTATTAGAGAAAACAAACAATAATGTCTGCTTTTACTTTATCTGCTACTAGTTGCGTGACCGCGGCGATGACGAGAATGAGCTTGAAATCCTCCACCTCAAAAACCTCAACGTCAGCCGCATCCACGTCTTTGTCCGCGAAGAAAACGGTTGGGAACGCGTCCGTTTTTGCGTTCAACAAACGAGTCACCCCGTCGGCGAGTAACGGACGCGGCGCTTTAGTCATTACGGCCGGTGGCCGATCCATTGGTTGCACTTTGGGTGGTACCAGAAGAAAGACGGCGAGAAAATCTGGGTTTTTTGCGAGAAAAGCGACGCCAAACGGAAGAAGAGTTTTGAAGGCAAGAATGAAGAAAGGACGTAAGGTTTTGGCCCCGGCGGGTAAAACGCACTCGACGTGGAACAGAATGAAGAAGTAAATGATGGATCATCGTATTTTCTTTGTTGTAGTCGGTGTGCGCGGAAAGAAGATTACAAATGCAATGTTGGATTTCTTCTTATCTTTTCGTTATACGAGGGCAAAAGAAGACACCACCACCCTTGTACTTTTTCCTTGGATCCGCGCGCACATAAATTTTTATAGCTCTTGAGGATTGTCTATTCTATTATATACTTGTATACACCTAATTATCTAATATCTACTTACTATAAGTCGTCGTCCACGTACCGCTTTGCATCTGTTCTGATGCGCTCGACAACCTCGCACGTTTCGTCAAAGTCGTATCCCCACGACGAAAGCATGGCTTTCCCGCCAGAGTTGCGAGACGCTCGCTCAAAGTTGTTTGCTTTTTCCGAAAGCATCTTCTCCTGGGTTCTCGTTTGTCTCGTCATCGCGTGAACGCTGAGTAGAGGAGATTTACTCGTGACGTTATCGTCAGTAGGATACGTCATTGGAAGTGGTAAAGACGCACCAGCAACACATCTCCCGATTGGTATTCCGGCCACGCGTTGGCCGGAACGCAGGCGTTCCTCGAGTTGTTCGCACACGCGGCGAGACTGGCCAAACGGAGCTCCACGAATGACGTGCGATTCTGCCAAAGCTTCTTCTGCGTCTTCATCTTCTCCATCGCTTTCGTTTGAAGCTTTTCTTCTTCGTTGTGAAGAAGAAGAAGAAGAAGAAGAAGAAGTAAAAAGCGGCTCCATTAATGATATTTTGTCTTCTTCAAACGCAAAGTCGCCTCTTCGCGTAAACATGGACGTCTGGAGGAAGGGTGCGTTGGCTTGCGATTGCATGCGGCCGATAAACGTTGCCACAGTTTCTGCTCCGACGAAAGATTCAAATCCATCCGTGGATTTAAGTCGCCACGGCGTCGTGATAGTATCGAGAGCAGTTGCAATTCTCGCAGACGTTTGATACGCGCTGTGCCGTTGCCCGTTCGGTTGCGAACCGTACAGAGGAATGTACGCGTCCGTGAGAGGCGAGATTCGCGCGAGCGATAATCCGTCGTTTAACATGAGGCGTCGCTCATCGTTTCGTTTCTGCGTGATTTCTAAAAATTCGTTATTGTCGTCGTCCCCGTCGTTGTTTATTTTGATTTCTTCATGGTTTCTCCTTCCTTCATCGTTGCGCGGTCTGCGGCAACAAAACGTGAGAATGGAAACGCCTTGACCGTGCGCATCTCTCACCTCTTCGAGCACTTTTTCGCATAAACCTCCGAATCCTGAATGATCGTCCACAAAAACATGAAACCCGCGCAAATAATCGCACTCTTCGACCCACTTTCTGATGTCTTCTCTGAGATTTTCTCTTCGATCGAGTTCCATCGCCCAACTGGCGCCTTCGCCAAATCCAGCGAAGCTTTTCACTCCCTCCGACGACGTTTCAAAGATTCCATCCAAAACTTGTACCGTCCTCGGATGAAAGAACGCTTTCGAAAAATCCGTCCAGTGCATTGCGTCGTGTTTGAGCTTCTTCGCCGCTTCAACGAGCCGGTCGATATCTGACCCGTCGTTTTCAACGTCATCCGCCGCGACTACAGCCACGCGACCGTTCTTCTCCTTCCTCTTTTCTCGATCATCATCCTCTTCTATTTCTTTCTCTTCTTCAGCACCTCTTTCCTCTCCTCTTACTTCTTTTTCTTCTTCCTCCTCTTCTTCTTCTAATCGTCTCAGATATTCCGACTTCTTCGCTCGCGGTTGTTCGTGCACTCGCATCTCGCCCGTCCACGTTTTCAGCGCAATTTGAGAAGAAGACAAAGAAGAAACAGTTGAAGAAAAAAAATCATCTCCTTCGTCGCAGAGATACCCCAACTGCTTGACGCCGCCTAAACTCGACCTCAAGTCGTACGCGACGACTCTCGGCGTTTGTATTCTTTCCCCTCGTCTCGTCTCCCCTTGGCGGTATAAGCACTCGTGGTCGATCGCGTTGAACCGGTTTTGGTTCACTAACTTTTTCTCCTCGTCGTCTGAATCGTCGTCTGAATCGTCTTCGTCTCGTTCGGAAATGGACGACGCTAATCCAATCAGCTCGTCTTGGAAGTTCCAAAAGTGCGCGCCGACGTGATTGGCGTATTCGCCAAACTGTAAGGTGACTATTTCTGATTTTCTTCTCGAAGAAGACATGTCTTCGAACGTCGTCTCAAAAAGACCCGCCCGCCCGCTCGTTCTCGTCTGTCGTCGTTTGGATGAAAAGAAAGAAAAAAGTGATGTTTGTCTGTTGTTGTTGACTGAAAAATCTTCTAAAATCCATCCTCTTTTCGTACCTGTAGTTGTAGTAGGAGTAGGAGTAGTAGTAGTAGCATTAGAGCATGAATTATATAGGCACAGTGCATCGAAAGATGAAGAAGTACTTGCTCTCGCGCTTGTACTCTGTGCCTCCCAAAGAGCCTGAATGCGTGCGCGTCGAGGCAACTTCGACAACGTTAAAAGTATCTTGGGAATGCGGAGAAGAGACGTCGGAGTATAACTACTGTGATTATTATCAGTTGGAGATAGAACCGCAAAGGAAAGAGATTAAAGAAGCGCTCGGAGCTCTGTCGTGGATGCCAATATACGAAGGGACGGAGAGGAGCTTTTTCATCGAAAAGTTACAACCGAACATGCGGTTCCACGTGCGAGTGAAAACGATAAACTCCGCGGGGGAGTCGCAATGGGTGCTTACCAAGACGCAAACGAAGGAGGAGAAGTGGGGGGACGCCTTTCGAGGTCGCGCAAATAGTTAGTGAGTAGTGAGTGAAATGATATGTATAGATATAGTAGAATTACATGGTGATTAAGTATTTTGTGTGTTTGTTTGTTTCTGTTTCTCTCTCTCTCTCTCTCACACAGTCTCTTGTCCTCGCCGCTCCGAGAAGCTTTCGCTTCGTTCCTCTCGCAGCACTCTATTGAAAAACTTTATTTCCTTCCGCTGGACCACATTCCAGCAAAGAGCGGATCCCAAATCGCGTCTGCGGCGCACTCGTACTGCAAACAGTTCATTCGGAACTTTCCGAGCGATTGCTTTTGATTTGGGCTCATCTTGAACTCTTTCTTCGTCAAGAGCGTGTCTGCTAAATAGTGCAACCAAAAGGCGTTGGTTTGCGGGCAACTGGCGCCCCACTGGTTGTTCAACGCTTTCCGCATTCTGCGGTACGTTTCGCTTTGCGCGTCGTCCTCCGGACCTTCAAACAACTCCGGATCTAAACTCAAATCGCAAAAGACGACATCAGACTCGTCTTTGATTTCAACTCTCGAAAGCGTGAAATCGATAATCGAGGCAGTCACGCCGTACGTGTCTAAAGTCACGTCGACGCCGTTTAATCGCGCTTTTCTCGTGCTGTCGTTCTCCAAATCAACCTTATCACGTTTGCAGAGCACATTACCCCAGTGCAAATCTCTGTGTTCGAAGCCGCAAGCCTCTTCGGCGACGGCTAAAGCCACGGTGATTTGCAAAAGTACTGAAAACGCTTCTTTGCAATCATGAAGGTTAAAATTTTCCAAGTCGATGCCACCGTTTCTGGTGCTAAAGACGACGTAGAGCTGATCTTTTGGCCACATGGACGGGTTTTCGTTTTCGGAAACTTTGCGGAAATCGAAGGATTCCCACGCTTTGAGGAGTAATTTATCGTATGGCCCCTTGCAAATGGCGACGCGGTCGAGCGGGACGAAGCCGTCCGTGACGTTTTTCGCCTTTGGCGCGACGAGGTGCGGCTGTAACTTCGTCAAGCGTTTTGCGACTGCAACTTCCGCTCTGATCTCCGAAGCGACCATTTGGGGGTATTCCTCTTCTCCTTCTTTCTCTTCTGCGCCGTTTTCGACGTTTTCTTTACCTCTTTTCGTGTTTGCACTGGTCTCCTTCTTCTCGTCGCTAATGGGCACAACTTTCAAAACGACATTGTCGCACATGTATGCCTCGCCGTACGTTCCTTCTCCAATTTTCTCGATCGTGAGCGAATTTTTCTTCGAGTTTGGATCTTTCGCTTTCTTAACTTCATCTGAGACGGTCTTGACGTTTTCTGGCGATTGCTCGCATTCCTTGAGAAGCGCCTCGAGTGGTCCGAGCTCACTCGATTCCTCTTTCGTGAGGAATTTTTCCTCAGTCTCTTCAACTGCAGCCTCTTCTTTCTCCTCTTCTTCTTCTTCTTCTTCTTCTTCGTTCTCGATTTCGACGAGTGGTGACTGTATATCTGCATTCGCGACCGTAGCTTGGAGACCAACTATAGATTTTCGTATCATGCCGCCAAGCGATGAGCGTCTTTGTTCCTTTGGCAAACTTCCTTCGCTCACGCGATGCGCGTTCTTCGTCGCCAAGACTGGTTTATAGTCGTGAATCGAATGGTACGAGTGCACCGAGGACGTTCTTCGTCGCGACGAACGAGTTGATTTGTTAAACGGAGACTTGTACGACTGCGATTTTGTTTGCGCGATGGATTCTGTCTCCCTTATCGAAGATGGCGACGAGGAAGACGACAGCGCTTCCTTTTCGTCTTCGCATTCTTCGTCGATCTTCTCCTCTAAAGTTAAGTTTCTCACGCTTTCTAAAAGCGCGTGTTCCGAGACTGCCGGTAATTGCGAGGAAGCTAACCACTCTGCCGTTCGTCTGTCTTGCGAAGCCGGCGATGGCGTCGCGTTGTTTCCGAGCAAAAAGTGCGGTTGTTGCTGCGGCGTCGGGAACGAAAACTCTTCTTCCTGCTCTTCTTCTTTTTCTTCGTCTTTCGCTTGTTGTTGTTGTTGTTGTTCCATGCGCGTTTCTTTTATCGCCTTCTTTGCATCCACGCCGTCAAACTCTAATCCACCAACTGCTTTAATCACGCCGAGCGGTGACAGCTCCATGTTTCGTCCCGCGTTATTTTGCATCGTCCCGCGGTGCGCCGGCAGAGGCGAACACTCGCTCTCGCTTTGCAAACTCGACATTTTATCGATTTTGTCAAAGTAATCTCTCTGTTCTCGCAAACGTGCGTTCGCGGCGTTCTCTTCCTTTGACTTTTGGACGTTGTCCTTCAACTTTTGCGCGCGCTTTTGTTGCATCGGTTTCTTGACCGCTTCCTGCTGCTGCTCTGTGGATTGCGTCGTCGTTTTTGTTCTTTCTTTCTCGTTTATGAGACTCCTACCAACCCCGTCGTTCTCTTTGTCGTTGTTCCCCCTGTTCCCCCCCCGAGTTGTTTTTCCATTAGTATCATCTTTCTCGTTCTTCTTCGGAGGAACCGTCGTCGTAGTTTTCTTCTTCCGTCGACCGAAAAACGTCATCAACCGCGCCTTGTACGTCACCGCGTTGTTGTTGTTGTTCGTGTTGTTCGTGTTGTTACTCTCTTCAAACAACTTCTCCCCGTCTTTTCTCATCTCTGAGTCCTCCTGCTGCGTGCGTTGTCGATTCCACGACTTGAATGGGGAACTGAACATTTTATGTATTCCCCGTTTCGTTGTTTTGTGCGCGCGCGCGTCGTGTGCTTTTATTATAATAAGTGTTGTCCTCTCGACAAATATCAATCTCTCTCTCTCTCTCTCTTCCTTTTGAAAAGTGAAGACAAACGTCGTGATGATGAAGAGAGCGCAATGAAGAGAGCGACTTTTTTCCTCGTAAAAAATCGCCCTTGAAAAAACAGAGATGTGTGCACACGGCACAACGCTTTTTCATACATTTTTT
>Ga0115554_1003820_pt1 | contig 10099 bp, 12 predicted proteins | sample COGITO_mtgs_1104_3_FD_87283 | JGI IMG/M metagenome (GOLD analysis project Ga0115554, IMG submission 87283) | Pelagic marine microbial communities from North Sea - COGITO_mtgs_110404 | ecosystem: Environmental > Aquatic > Marine > Epipelagic | place: Germany:Helgoland, sampling site Kabeltonne... | reverse complement strand
CGAAAATGCCCAGTTTGACGTAAAGAGGGACTAAACCTATATTGATATCAAGATATTGATGACATCGTCATCGAGCGACGGCGACGACGAATGAATGGAAACACATTTTCAAAAACTAGTGAAAGTAGTCGATGACAGACAAGAACTTTGGCACTGAGACTTTTTCTTCTTCTCTCCTTATTGCCTAATTACTACTTCTCGCCATCTTGGCCTATCTCTCGTCCTTCCCTCCCCTAGTAGGAATAGTTCTTGACATAAAGTGACTCTTGGCTGGAGGGCTGGCTTCCGGGCTTGTACTCTCCCTTGTTTGCCTCTGAGTTTGCCTGGGCGCGGGCTAAGAGCTGCGAAATACGTTTTTTGTGAGTGAGCGCGTGCATCGTCACCGGTCTATTGTACTAAAGGTCGTAAATTTGGAGCTCGGGAAAAAGTACCAATGGTCCTCAAATTGATTAGGGCAGCTCGTCGAACCCCCAGCGATTCTCATGATCAAATGCATTAAAGAGCCTCAAGCCGAGGGTCGAGCATGCATTAAGTGTTATCGTCAGCGCTCCCTTGATGCAATACGGCTCACAGCACGCAAGCACACTTCATATAATCCACCTACCTGGTTCTGGGCTGCGACGACATTCTCGGGCTTTCCTCCCCAAATCTTCAGGGTGGAGCTCTGCATCGCGCGAGAGAAAGAGAAAGTAAGGCTCCACGGACCCTTGCGCTTCTGCTGGTTCATTGTGTTGAGGAAGATACTGCGGTATTCGGCGTGTCAGTGTTGTTTTGTGTGTGTGCGTCTTGGTCGTAACGGCCGTCTGTCTGCTGTAGCGCTCCTTTCGCATTAAATCTGCTCTGTCTTACCTTGCGTCCTCCTCGTTCAGTCCCCCGGACAAGAAGGTGACGCCGCCAACCGACGAAGGGACAGTACGCTCCAGGGTCTGAATTGTCCACTTGGCGACCTCCTCGGGTCCCGCCTTATCAGTCGCTTCAACTCCGCTGACTGTCATGCTGGGCTTGAGCAGGCTGCCCTCCAAGTAGACCCCACAGTCATTGCAAGCCTTGTAAACGGCAGCGAGGACGCGCTCCTGGACTTCGGCTGTGGTAGCAACATCATGGGCACCATCCATGAGGATTTCGGGCTCAACAATGGGGCAAAGGCCGGCCTCCTGGGTGATGCGAGCATAGCGGGCAAGGCCCCAGGCAGCCTCCTGAATCGCCATATCGGAGGGCGCCCCGATGCTCTTGTCGATCTTCAGGGCAGTGCGCCACTTGCAGAAACGAGCACCTTGCTCGTAGTACTTGGCAGCGCGGGCTGCAAGGCTGCGTGTGTGTGTGTTGTTCGAATTTTGTTTTGGATTGTGTTAAGATTAAGAAGATGAAGTGCCGGAGAAAAAAAATATCAGAAAATACAAAAGAAACAATATTTTGTTTCGTTCTTTTGTTCCCCGCTGTCTGCGATTCGACACTCACCCATCAAGTCCGGTACAGACAGTCTCTCCAGGCAAACCGCCCGAGAGAGGGAACAACCCCATGTCGACCTTAATACCAGGGAGGATTCCCTGGCTCTTGAGCTTGTCAACATGCGAGCCACCATCAGGGTGATCCTGGAACAAAGTCTCTTCGTAAAGAATTGCTCCAGAAACATAGTTTCCCAACTTGGGGGTAGAAAACAACATCCCTCGCCAAGTCTTGCGGTTCTCCTCCGTGTTTTCTGCGATTATTCAGAACAGATTTTTTGTTAATGATTTTGTCGCAGCGATGATCGGTGAGAAAGAGCATACAGAACTTACCCATACCGATGCTCTCGAGCCTTGCGCCCACAGTCTTGGTACTCTCGTCGCATGCGAGTAGACCGAAACCAGGGCGAGCGATGTAATCAGCAGTCTCCTTTAGCTCGGCCTTATTCATGTTCAGTGATGTGGTTGAGGCACCCCTCGAAAGCGGCGACACTGAGAAGCCAGCAACGCTCGAGAGCACAGAGAGGAAAGAAATGTACTTCATTGGGTCAGTCAAAGAGTTAGAGACAAATTGGATTGGTTTTAAGGTGTCTTTAGGGTACAGAGTTTTCAGGCGTCTCGACAAGGTCCAGCGATGTTTGTTTCTGCGCAGAAAAGATATTTGCGAGAAGTGTTATTAATAAACCACAAAACCCTCCCATTACAGGCTTTGGAAGACCGCTAAGGCAAATAAAAAACAAAATTGGTCCATATCATTTGAGAAATTTGGCAAAAAAATGAAGAGCATCATTCCTCTCCTTTTTGCCCTTAGCCTCAATACAGTGGGAGCATTTTCCCCCTCATTTGTACCAAATAGCATATGGGTAAGCCAAAGGGCAAGGACAGAACTATTCTCTACGGAAACATCGCCCAAGAAGCAAGCAGACATCCTCAATATTCCATGCGAAGACGACTGTGGATTGACTTGCTACCCAAACCTCCCTGATAGGTAAGTTTGCGAGGTCGGGCGAGGTCTTACGCCACGATATATAATTTAGCTTACACAGAAGTGGCGACGGCACAGCATCCATCCCGGCGTGTTAAGTGGAAAGGCCTCAATGGATCTTCTGGCAGATGCCAAAAAGAAGGGTTATGCCATCCCAGCAGTGAACTGCGTTACAAGCAGCAGCATCAACGCGTGTCTGGAAGCAGCTCGCGCGAACGACGCTCCCATCATGATCCAGTTCAGCGCCGGCGGTTCACAGTTCTACGCCGGGAAGGGCCTCGACAACTCTAACTTTCATGCAGCCATAGCTGGAGCCGTGAGCGGAGCGTTCCACGTCAGGACAATGGCAGAGCAGTATGGAGTTCCCGTCTTTCTTCATACGGACCACTGGTAAGAGATATATGCCGCTTCCACGACTTATTTTGTACAAATCACTTGATATATTACTCACTAAAAAAATGCTGACAACTACAACGCGAATTTTTCACTAACATGGCATCCACCATCCCACCACCACCACGCCACCACGACAACAATGTAGCTCAAAGAAGCTTCTCCCTTGGATCGACGGGCTCCTTTCTGCAAGTGAGCGGTACTTCGAACAGCACGGCGAGCCTCTCTTTTCCAGTCACATGATTGATCTCTCTGAGGAGCCCATCGAGGAAAACATTGAGATATGCAAGGACTACCTTAAGAGGATGGATAGGATGGGCATGATCCTTGAGATGGAGCTTGGTATCACAGGTGGCGAGGAGGATGGAGTCGACAACTCGGACGTCGACAAGGATGAACTCTACTCAAAGCCGGAGGAAATCTACCTTGTCCAGAAAGAGGTAAGTGCTCCGAGCTGATACGATTGCCAAGCTTATCAACAACAATATGACAAAAACGTACAACTCGATTACTCCAAACTGAATTGTGATACATATGAGGACATCATGGGTGTGTACTTTTTACTGAGATGTCAAAATTGGTTCAAAATATATCAAAGTTGGAAAATCCAACACAGGTGCTTAAGGTATCATAAATTCATGCTAACGCACAAAAAAACTTTATAAATACCACAGCTCTCGGCAATCAGCGACAAGTTCACGGTGGCGGCTGCCTTTGGGAACGTTCATGGCGTTTATGCAGGTGATATTGAGCTCCGCCCACCCATCCTAGACCAGGCCCAGAAATTCATATCAGATAAGCTTGGTGCGAAGGCGCCTGAGGACAAGAAGCCCGTTTATTTCGTGTTCCACGGGGGAAGTGGATCCTCTGTCGAGGACATCAGGGAAGCGATCAGCTACGGTTGCATCAAGATGAACGTTGACACAGATACACAGTGGTCCTACTGGAGCGGTATCAAGGAATTCGAGGGGAAGTTCCGTCCCTATCTCCAGACGCAGATCGGTAACCCAGAGGGTGCCGACAAGCCGAACAAGAAATACTACGACCCCCGCGAGTGTCTCCGCGCGGCGGAGAAGAACACCGTCGACCGTTTGGGGAAGGCATTCGAGGATTTAAATTGCCAGAATGTTCTTGGTCTCGGTCCTCCCAGGGAACCGGCCAACACGCTCGGGCCCAGGCGAGGCGCACTCCCTGTTTAATGTCTTGATGATGTGTAGTCGGTGTTTTTTCGGTGGTAGGTAATGGTGGGTGTGGTGGAAGTCAACAGCACAAATCTGAACGACAATCAACGAAGGACATTTTTCGACCAAAACTCTCCGCTTCAGCGCATTACATTTTTGTGCTACTCCTAACTATCTTACTCCTCTTATTTTATAACTTGTTACCAGCCATCAAATTTTCCTTTCCCTATCAACCCGTCAACACCATCTTCGTCGCCATCTCCGGTTTCAGGTAGGGCAATATTCTTCTTCTTCAGTTCTTTCAATGCCTCCAATTTTTTAGCCTCACGTACATTTTCATCCTCTTTGTCCACGAAACGTGCCTTCTCCTCAGTAGTCCCCCTGGCGTCACTTGCAGTGCCTCCCCTTTCGGAATTGTCGCCCTTCTGGCGTTGTTTGGGAGCGACTTGTAGACACACCTCACCGAGACGCTGGCTCCTGAAATCTTGAAGAATTTTTAGGCTGGCATTTTCCAGGTCCCCCCTGCAAGTTTGGTATGCTACAGCATGCAAAATTTCCTCGCCCGTAGGCATCTCCCCCTCGTAAAATTTAGCCTCCTCTGAATCATTCGACTCGGCCCCGAACACATCGACGTCCCAACGCTTCTTTGCGCACGCCTCAAAGTCCGGGAAATACAGCCTATCCCACCCGCCCTTGTGCAAGGCAATTATCCAGTCCAATAAAAACGAGCACACGCGCTGATTATCATAGGCCTTCGGACCGATGGAGTTACACGCTGCAAGGAGCATCGCCGCTCTCTGATCAATCAAGTCGGCCTCGATGATGCCAGGGGAATCCAACAGCTCGAATGTCTTGTCGCTTCGATTATCGCTCTTGACCTTTACCCACTGCAAGCTCCTCGTAACACCCGGCGTGTCGGCACTCTTTACACGCTTTCTACCGAGAATCCTATTAATGGTGGCCGACTTGCCCACGTTGGGGTATCCAATGACACCAACGCGGAGGGGCCGTGGTTCAAGTCCCCTCGCCTGACGTCGGCTCGTCACATGAGAGCACTCGGCCGAGATCATCTTCTTTAGCTGGATCAGCGACTTACCGCCTTGCTTCGCATTTAAGTACAGAAAGTGGAGAGGAGTATACGTGTCGTCAATGTCATTTTCGCTGCTATTCCTGTTTTTGTTTTTGTTTTCGTTTTTTTTTTTGTTCCCTTCTGCTGCAGTCCCTCTTGTAGTATATTTCTCGCGCTGCTCTGACACCTGCTTGATCATGTTCAACACGCTCTTGTCCTCAACCCTCTCGACACCAAACTCGTCTTTCCCCGCTCCCCCCAATTTAAGTGTTTTCCAGAAACTCTCCCATTGTTTCCTCGCGGAGAATGGGATGCAGTCCGGTCTGGTCACAACTACAATTCTGGGCTTGCCCCCAGTCCACTCCAAAACAGACGGGTGAGAGGTCGCTAGGGGAATCCTCCCGTCTCTCACTTCGATAACAATATCAGTAGACTTCAACGTCTGAGATAACTGCTTAGAGGCGGACGAGATATGACCAGGGAACCAGTTGATCGGAGGGATGTTGCTGCTTGTATGTACGTCACTGTCGCTGCTCGTAGAATAGAGGGGTGCTGAGTAGGACAGCGCCCGCCTGGGAACCCCCCCCACAAACCGAGGATAAAACTGAACGGTGGGACGGAGGAGAGATAAAAAGATCAGCATTACCAGCATCGAGAGAGTTTTTTTGGTGAATTCAATTGTTTTGATTTTCTTGGCACCACCTCTGTTACTACTTTACTGTCGTCGTGCCCACACACCAATAATTGTGATTTTTGAATGAGGGTAGAATTAGCAATCAGAACAATTGAAAATTGGATTGAAAGTTGAAAATGTGTGAAAATCGGATAATTAATCGCGATGCATGTGAACGGGTCGATGTGCACGCGATACATGTGAACGTTCAAGAGATATGGAAGTAAGTATAATCAATTCAAATCGTTTGTATCCTTTACCTGCACTTACGGAAATTGTCACTGCCATTTAGCAATTGTATCTGTCCTCAATAATATTCGTTCCTGTAATATTCGTCCCTGTACTCTGAGACGTACTCGTCCAAGTCAAAGTCATCATCATCATAATTGCCGTCTTCGTCTTCAGGTAAATAATTACCGTCTTCGTCATACATTTCGCGCCTGTCACCAAAATAAAACTTGTGCATATTAGGATTGACATTCTTTAGCTCCTCCTTGAGCTCCTTGGCCAGAGTTAGCAACCCGACATAACCCAACTTTCCATTTCCCTCCGTTTCAAGAGATACCCCCTCTCCACGGACCAGGGTATAAAAATGATTGACTTTTGCTCTGAGTTCGCTGTGTGAACACAAGGTCAAATTATCTACCGTGAATTCACTGGCCTTCTCCTTCATCCCCTCCACTCCCCATCCGCAACCATCGATCCAAGGCTCCACGTGGAAAAGCTTACAGAGCTCAATGATTATATCCTCCCTGGCGACCAGCTCTTCCCCCATCTTACAGCACTCAATGTGGATGGCCTTGGCCTTTTGAAAAGCCTCAATTTCGTAATCCTCGTGAATAAAATCATCATCAACACTGATCCCGAATGCAACTTTCGCTATTGTGATCCAATCAATATTAGAAGAGTTATTGACACGAACATCAAATCTTATCGGTAGGAGCGTAAGTCCTTCGATCTTAGCCCCCCCTCCCTGTATATCCATTCGACTCGTGGCGATAGCATATTCAACTCTCCCCAGAACGCTAGAGACGGGGGAGTTGTCCGAAACGAATACTTTCTTGTCTGTGCTTTCCAAGGTCCACTTGGCACTGTCGAGGTTCTTAAGCTTGAAGGTGGTCGGAGTCGCAGCGTTGCTGATGCTGTCGCTGGGAACAACGATGGCATTTTCTTTTCGCCGACCCTGTGCTAGTTGTTGCAACAGACGGATGGCTAGGGGTGCATCCTTTAGAAGGGGGCGGTTTTTCTGTTGTTTATGGTTGCCATTCTGTTGATCCTTTCCCTTCTTATTCTCCTCCCACACCTCCTCGGTCTTTGGAAACGGAAACTTAATCACTTGCTTGCTACCGTCCAAATCTTGTCGGTAGAATTGATAGTCAAAGAACGCCTTCGACAACACCTTCGTATCAAAATCAATCTCCTCCGTCCCCTTACACTTAACCACAAACTGCCTCCCAACCAAACCGGCAGTTACCCTATTCCCAAGTAATGGGATAGACGCCAAACGATAGATCTTATCCATAAAGTAGTCCTTGGGTTTGTTGTGGTCGCTGGATGTCTCGATTAAGACGAATGAATGTGCGCCGCCCTGGGAACTACGGCTGGTCCAATCTGTCCATCCGTTTTGGACCAGATGTCCGTTAACCAAGGCCATCCCTTGATCAAAGTGGCGCTGCAAAATATGCTGTCTGTGTAAGCAGTTATTGGTTTTGATTTTGCTGCTGCAACGCTTCTCCCGTCTCGAAACACCCGCCATTTCCACCACTCACCTTCGATTCACCAGCACTCTCCTCAAAAACGCAAACCTGAACAATCTTGGTCGTCTTCTCCCCTTGACGCGAAGCACGGCGTTCCGGTATAAGGTAAATAATCGCCATGGCGCACTTCGCATCCTGCTCCTTCAAGAGCTTGAAAAATGCCTTGGTGTAGTCCGTGAACTCGCTGACGCTCGTGGGGGGATCGCGAACATTAGTCAAGAACGCCCTGTTCACAGTGGAGACCAGCTCAAAAGGGGTCCTCTTCTCGTTGTAAAGCACCCCTTGAAGCTGCCCGGTAGTAACCGCCTTACCACTGCTCTGGACGACAACTTCATTGTACTTGTTTGGGTCCTTCGAATCGACCCGAAGAAAATTGTCGCCAAACACCCACAGGAGTATCAGCCTGATCAAAAAGACCTTCCCGGGGTGAATCTGGTCCCCTGGAAGTACGTTCTTCTTCCACTTGAGTTTCAGGTCGTCGGCGGTGCGGTCGTCGTCGACGAAGGCCGACACCCGACTGAGGAGATTCCTGTAGGTTGAGGAGCAGCTGCTCATCCTGGAGGAGGCGACGAAATTGCGCTGGCACCAGTCGAACTTTTTGTGCCTTATTTTTGGCCGGGGGGCGGTATCCTGATCTTCATCTTCGTCTTCGTCTTCGTCTTCGTCTTCGTCCGAGGAAGTCTTCTTAGTCTCCTTGTCGGGAGAGGTATCACCTTCCTCGCACTCGCTCATATACGCAAGCATAAGCATTACCATCGACAAGGGCTCGCTATACATCCCCCCGTCGAAATAACTCTTGCTCAAAAATACCCCCGCCATGATAGAATTGTACTCCCCGGGATCCTGGTGAATCAGGGGGTTCGCGATCCTCCAGGGGCTCCTGGGCTGCTGCAGGACCGCCGCGATCGCCGTGCACTCCTTCTCCACCCCAAACTGAAACCCCAGCCCGACGAACCTCCCCAGCTGCAGGTCCAGCCCTATGGACGTGACGAACCTTCCCATCCTCGTGAGCCGCCCTGTGTCGTCGGGCGTCTCGATGAAGTTGTCCTCGTAGAGGGAGCCGAAGGCACGCCCGATGTGGGAGACGTCGGGGGGCTCGATCACGCTGGTGAGGACCGGCGTCACCGCCTCCGACTCGCCCAGCATCTCCTTCAGGGAAAGGATGACGCTGTCGAGGGGGACCCTCTTGATCTCTCCTCGTTCGAACTCCCTCCACGTGTCGTGGAAATTCCGCGTGTATAGCCTGTAGACGTTCCCCTCCCTGACCCTGCCCGTCCTCCCCGCCCTCTGCTTCGCCGCGGCCCCGGATATCCACGTCGACTGGAGGATCTGACGGTGCGTCGACTCGTTGTACTGTATCTGCTTCATGAGCCCGAGGCAGATGACGTGGTCGACGTCGGGGAGGGTGACGGAGCTCTCCGCGGCGTTGGTGGCGATGATTATCTTCACCGTGCCGGAGTCGCACGGGGCGAAGGCCGACATCTGGTCGTCGAAGGGGATGTCGCCGTGGATCGGCATGCAGACGTAGGTCACGTTCGGATCGCCGAGAGAGGTCGTGGATTCGACCAGCTCTGTTATCTCGACGATGTCGTTCATGCCGCTCACGAATATGAGGACTGAGGAGCCGGGAGATCCGACCTCCTTGGCTAGGCCGACGGCCAACGCGTATTGCTTCTTCTGGATGGCAGGGATGTTGACGTTCCCCCCTCTGGCACCTTGGAAGGTGCTCACCAGGGAGGTGGCGGCAGACATGGTCTTCTGGGGGAGGTAAAGGGAGCTGTCGTCGTCCAGGATGTCTTCGAGGTAGCTGATCTTGATGGGGAACGTCCGGACGCCGACGTGAATTGGGTCGCGTGAAACGGAGAAGTAATCCTTGTAGATGTTGGCCGCCAGGGTGGCTGACATGAGGATCAGCGAGATCTTCTTGTTGGTGGTCAAGAGCCGCTTGGCAAGGAGGCAGAGTATGTCCGTATCCACTGACCTTTCGTGGACCTCATCGATCACCAGGTGCGTGTGGTGGTCGAACGCCTCCGGGTGGAACGCAAGCAGACGGGTCAAATACCCCGTCGTGCAGAACCAAAGTCGGGTGCACCGAGACTCGTCCTTCATCCCGAATCCAAGCCTCATTCCGACTTCGTCCTTCAGGTCGGGATTGGTGTCGCGGACGCGGTCCGTTAGAGCGCGGGCCGCGATACGCCGGGGCTGGGAGACGAACATCCTGGAGTTTGGGGAGGACCGGAGGAGCATAATCGGGACTCGGGACGATTTTCCGCACCCCGTCTCGCCGTGGATTATTGTGACGCGGTGGGAGGAGGCGGAGTGAAGGATGGAAGAGGTGTGGGCGTCGATGGGAAGGGTAGAAGGGGAAGGAGATGTGGTGGGAGAGGTGATGGGAGAGGTGGTGGGAGGGGTGGGGGCAACGGTGGAGTTTGAGGGGGCGGCGAAGGGATCGGGGTAGGCATCTTCCTTTTTCTTCTTCTTCTTCTTCTTCTTGTTCTTTGCCGCCGTCGTTGCTGTCGTCGTCGTCGTCGTCGTCGTTGTTGTTGTTGTTGTTGCTGCTGCTGCTGCTGCTGCTGCTGCTGCTGCTGCTGCTTCT
>Ga0115554_1003809_pt1 | contig 10109 bp, 10 predicted proteins | sample COGITO_mtgs_1104_3_FD_87283 | JGI IMG/M metagenome (GOLD analysis project Ga0115554, IMG submission 87283) | Pelagic marine microbial communities from North Sea - COGITO_mtgs_110404 | ecosystem: Environmental > Aquatic > Marine > Epipelagic | place: Germany:Helgoland, sampling site Kabeltonne... | reverse complement strand
GCGACTTCCACCTGGTGGCAAATTTCTCCCCACTTGACGGGAGCTTTTTCATCATTGACAGTGGTGATGATCCTGTCGAAAAGTTCCTTAAGGTCCTGGTCAGTGGACCAGGGCTTGACCTCAAGACCGACAAGGGTGCGCTGCTTGGCCTCCTTGATCTTGGTGCGCTCCTCGGCCTCCTTCTTCAGGCGGGCAATCATCTCGGCGCGGCTCTCCTTGGGCTCGTCATCCTCATCACTGTCATCCCCGAAGACATCAAAGTCCTCATCATCGGAGTCCTCCTTCTTGGCCTTCTTCTTGTCGGCCTTCTTGGCGGGGGCAGCCTTCTTAGCGGCGGGGGCGGCCTTGGCGGGGGCGGCGGCAGCGGGGGCAGAGAGCCCACGCACACCCTGAAGGGCTGCAATGTGGATGTACCAGCGGTAGGCGTGGGGGTGCTTCTTAGCGTCGGGGCAGGATCCGAAAGCAGCGAAGGACTCAGTGTCAGAGGCACTGAACATCCAGCCCTCGACATAGGATTTGGTGGACATGTTGCCATTGAAAGCGGCCTTGCCCTTGTCGGTGGAGAGGTCAAACTTAGGAGCCTGAGTTTGTGGGAATTACGATTGTTAGCGGAATTTTGAACGACGATCAAGCTTATTAGTATACTAGGGAGGTATAGATCCAGTATTTACTCACCATTTTTGATATTGAGTGTGTATGGGGATTTGGTTATTTATCGAGGGCAAACGTGAGGTGGAGAGGGGCCATTCGTTCAATATTTTATGGAATGGTTGAATAATTCGCTCTACCGGCCTATTCAAAGCTGCATTTCACAGAGAGAGAGTGTACGTTGCTCGCCTTGTTTTGCACAAGACACATCCTGACTCCTGACTTCAAGAGGAAGAGCCACCGACATTGGGAGGGTAGGAAGTGAGTAAGCATTGATCGTACCCTTCAAAGACCTTCGTCTCAAGGATGCAATCATCGTTGATCCTTCTTTGTTGCCTCGGAGTGACGATGACGAAGAGTTTCAACATCGTGAGCACGAGTCTCAACCACAAGCACAGCCTGTCGAAGTGTTATAAGCTCTCTAATAGTCCTTCCCGTCTTGGAGAGTCTCCACCAGGAGTTGGAGGGCCTCCACCAGGAGTTGGAGGGCCTCCACCAGGAGTTGGAGGACCTCCACCAGGAGTTGGAGGACCTCCACCAGGAGTTGGAGGACCTCCTCGTGGCGGCCCACCTCGTGGCGGCCCACCTCGTGGCGGCCCACCTCGTGGCGGCCCACCTCGTGGCGGCCCACCAGGCGCATCAACAATATCTTCTCCCCTCTTTGAATCAACAGTCAATACATTTTTTACTCTACTCTACACCTTCTCCCCAGACATGAGTGTTGATGAATCATCAAAAAACCTTCGTGTGCTTTGGACACGAGCTATCCTCAACAGCTGGGGCGACATCGATGACAATATAGCGGAGACTTTCCTCCCCCCGACGACTCGCTTTGTCGTTACGAATCCTTTCTTCGCCGAACTTTTGAAGCCGATAGTCATGCCGAAGCTGTCGTGGATCATCAAGCGGACCAAATTCATCGACACTGCCCTGGACACGTTCTCGGGAAGGTTTGGTGACGTCCCGGCTAACGTCGTCGTGATCGGGTCTGGTTATGATACTCGCTCGATAAGATACGCGCGCGGCCGGGGCGGCGGCGAGAAATTGAACTTCTATGAGGTAGATCTTCCCTCAATCATTGCTTGCAAGAAGAAGCTTTTTGATGTGAGCGGCGTTGATAGGGATCTTCTGCCGACGACTGTAGGTCTCGATCTGGATGACTTCGCAGGCGAAGGGGATAGTTTCATCGAATGTCTAGTAAATAAACATGCCTTCGACGAGGAACTTCCGACTCTCTTCATCTTTGAGGCCGTGCTCTTCTATCTCTCCCCTCCTGCCATCAACAACCTTCTGTCGAGTGTCCTGAAAAGCGGGATGGGAAAAAGCGAGTTTGTACTCACAGACAGTCTACGGCCGAACATTAATCCAGGACCATCGAGTAGTAGAGAGAACGTTGCCAGTTATTTTTCTGGGTTCGGGAAGGAGCTAGTTGAGCACGAAATGATTTGGGGAGGGGCTGTGCACCTCTGTAAAGTGAAGTAGTAGTGGGTCGTCGCATTGGACGGTAGACAAGTTAATCTACGAAAATGAGAATACTAGTTGTTGCGCGAGCGGTTGTAGCCCCAACTACTTCGTTTTATAGTTAGTTACTTTCACTACCTTCACTTTCGAGACTGTCAGCCCTCGAAAGCACAAAGATGTCAATTTTCTTTTCCCCTAGCTTTTCTGCCCAAAAATCTTTATGTATAAATTTCTCATCCAACATCCTCACACTCCACCCTTTCCTCTTGAGTCGCTCAAAAAATGCACCCTCCCTGGCATCGCGTTTTACTCTCGCTATCACAACGATCAGAGGCTTCAGTTCGTTGATGGTTTTCTGCAGGTCAGAAAAGTATTGCATATACGGACAGGCAATTATATCTGACCCAATTATGACCTCTAGAGGACGACCGCCCAAGGCATCAACGATGTTCGAAGTAGAAGATCCCCAGAGAAATCGCTGAACATTCACAGACGTCAAAGGGTTCAGGGAATCCTGTCGCAGGTGATCGTGAGGTGGCAATGGTCAGAAGAATGTCAGTGAAAGAGAGCGAATGCAGTCCTCCGAGTGCATCCAAAACCAACTTTTCAACGCACCTTATTTTTCTTCAAGTTTTCAACAGTGAGCACAACGCTCCCTTCGTCGCCGTCCGTGATGATGACATTTCCCCAGCTGTGACTCTGGCAGGCGAGGCTAAGACCGACCAGGCCAGGTCCGCAGCCAAGCTCCAATACCGACAAATTCTCGGTCGTTGTTATACCAGTCCCGCGAAACATCTCTCTGAGAAAGGTCAGGTCGCTTAGGGCTAGTGCCAGGCAAACGGCAGAGTCATACACGGCTGCGCCAAAGCCTAAGCCTCTGTCGGTTCCTCCCTTCCCATCCCTCTTCATACGCTGAGAAAGCGTGAGAAATTTGTCATGCGGAGGTGGAAGAGCGAGCGAGTAGGTCGGCTGTGCCAACGTATCGTATGGTTTCGCTGTGTGCGAGAATTTGACGATTGAAGTCGAAGGAGATGCAGGAGTTGCTGCTTCTGTTGATGCTGTTGCCGATAGCACTGAAGTCGAAGGAGATGCAGGAGTTGCTGCTCCTGTTGATGCCGTTGCCGATAGCAATGCAGTCTCGTTCGCATACTCCTCTACGATATCATCAAAAGTCCGTCGCTCGACGACTACCTCATAGCTGCAGTCACCCTCTACGCATATCACCGCGGTGTAGCCATTCTCGACACAAATGGTAGAGAAGGAAAAGCCAGAAAACTCGATGCCGCCTTCTTCCAGAAACTTTAAGCTCTCCCCAGAAACATTTCCAACGATTCCATGACCGATACACTTCCCCAGAGACTCACGACCGGCCCATGCAAGAGAAAACCTGGAGAGGAGAGCATCTTCACAGGCGGTGTCTTCAGCAAGCTCAAGTCTACTTTCATTTTCATGGCCAACAATGTAATTAAACTCATCCACTGTGAAATTTTGGCGGAACAGATCCAACGTCTGCAGCAAAGATTCGCCTTCTCGGATAGCAGGTGGTCGATAATACCTTTTCACGATATCTACCCCCAACCGCCCCAGCTTTTTGTTGTCTCTATTGTCATCCCCTCCTCTCTCACGATGATCACTGTAGCTCACACAACAAAGCACGCCGCCGAAGTTACGAACGAAGTCATGCGATACATTGAATAGCCCCACCGGTTTTCCGCCGAGCTCCTCAATATCGCCGGGAGTCCAACCATGGGAGACCTTCGTGCAAAATGAAGCGACTGCCTGCACAAAATTAACAGATGGCCTGGCCGGGAGGTACCCTTCAATCGGTGGCGGTAGAGATGATACACTCGGGAGAGAGGGAGGGTAGTCGGGAGGTAGGGGAACGACGGTCAATGTCAGCTTCCTGCTGGCCATGTCAGTGGGGGCTTTAGGTGTGTGGGTGAAGAAAGTCCATCAAGAAGGTGGCTTCTGTCGTGAAATGCTTTGCTTCGGCGGGATCCAACTGCCCATAAGGCTATCTGACTGGACACAAGCCGGGTCCAAAGGGGGTCGAAGAAAAATTACTTTGAATAACCCGACCTTTACTGGCCTGAAATTCTCCTCCGTCAATCTTCCTGACCAAGTATCCTTTCGCCTGTTTCCCACTCTTTCGATCGTAAAAAGCACTGCTTTCCTCAAGATCATTTACAAAAACCCAACAGTGACCAGGATAATACCCTAGCCTGTCAAAGAAGCGCTCTAAATCTCCTCATCCAACACCACCAAAACTCTCATCCAAGACATGAGCAAGCAGATCAGCAAAATTCTGGGAAACCTGTCTATTGGAAGCGCTGCCGCAGCGTTGGGGATTGTAACCGTCAACACATGTATGTATAACGTCGACGCTGGGCACAGGGGCTTACTTTTTGACAATCTCCGAGGCGGTATTATGGCTGATGTCAAGGGTGAGGGGACGCATCTCATCATCCCAATTATCCAGCGGCCGATCGTCATCGACGTTCGCACTCAAGCCCGTGAAATACCTTCCGTGACAGGGACGAAAGATCTGCAAATTGTGAACATCAAGGTTCGTGTCCTGTGGAGGCCACAATCTGATAAGGTGAGTGAGAGTGAAGGCAAAAGGCAGGCCTACTTATAGAGTCAAGTGGATAAGTCGAAGGTGGACAACTCGAAAATGGAAAACTTGAGTGAGGTTGATGAAACTGTTCGATGCTAACACGCCACCATCGTTGCGTAGCTTCCAACGATTTACAAGAATTTGGGTCTTGATTTTGATGATCGTGTTCTTCCGTCCATCGGAAACGAGGTGTTGAAGGCGGTTGTCGCCCAGTACAACGCCGAGGAGTTGTTGAGCAAGCGCCAGGAGGTATCAAACGAGATTCGTAAGGAGCTCATCCAGCGAGCGAACCATTTCAACCTGACACTAGACGATGTTGCCATCACTCACCTGAGTTTTGGACCGGAGTACATGAGGGCTGTTGAGAGCAAACAAGTCGCACAGCAGGATGCGGAGCGCCAAGTGTTCATCTTGCAGAAGGCAGAGCAAGAGAAGATCGCCACTGTCATCAGGGCTGAGGGGCAGGCTAAAGCCGCTGAATTGACCAATGCAGCAATGGAGGGGAGTGGGAAAGGAATTATCGAGGTCAGGAGAATTGACGCTGCCAAAACAATTGCTGAAAAGCTTGCGAGGAATAGGAACGTCACGTACCTTCCCTCAGGAGGAGCTGGGGGTGCGAACATGTTGATTGGGATCGACAGCAAGTGAGAATTTGTAAAATGAAGAAATGATTTTGTGTGGTGCGGAATTTTGTCTGTTGTTTTTTGTTGTTTTTTGTTGTGATATATACATGCCTTCCCTCTCCTGCTATGCTTCCTCTCTTCTCTCTGTGATTGCATTGGTTGCCGTGATTGCAATGCTTGCTGTGCGTGCATTGGTTGCTGTGTAGATGAACACTGTTCTGTTCTGTTCTCCAACCCTTAGCTAGCCCAAATATGCGGAAAACGAAGAACTTTCTCCCTCTCCCAGGTAGCTGCTTGCGCGGCACGATTTTCCTCCACTTGGTACTTCCACAGGAGAGACTTATTCCAACGAGACAATTTTGTGTTAGAGAGTGAGCAATAAGTGTGTTGTTGTGAGAACGCAAATCACCCCATCGATGTCACTGTCACCCACCTCATTTGCAGCCAAATCACGACCGAGATCGAAATTTATTAGACTAATCCACCACTGCTGGTTCATAACTTCTTCCTCGGCTGCCCAACTGCTCCGCTTCGCAGCATCATTCGTTTCCTTAGCCTCATCGGCCTTCCCTTGCTTCTTCTGGCAGTATTCAGCGAGTTTTAAAAGCTGAATGGCCTCAGGGCTGGCACCACCGTAACGCTTGTCCCTCACCCTCAGGGCATGAAGCTCATTGAAGATGATCTCCGCGTCAAGGTACTGGGAATTCATGACCAGTAGTCCGGCCTTCGCGAACTTAGCCGTAATTATCGACTCGTCTACAGACTTAATCTTTGCATTCGAGGATAGCTTAGATAAATAACCCGCCGGTGTGTTATCCTTTTGAGATCTTCTTTTTTCTCTTTCAATTATGGCATCATCAGCTACGTTGAGTAAGTCAGAGATAGCAGCTTTGTTGAGGTCAATCAATAAGTCGAACGCGCCAGTAATACTGTCAGTACGGAATTCGCGCGCATTATTTTGGTGCCGATGCACTCCCTCCATGCCTCTTAGGACTTGAAACATACACTCGATGTGGATTTGAATCTCGGCTATGTGACCATTCACGAGCAAGTTGACAGTTATGTGGCGATAGCCACCGGGAATTTTGCGCTTTTTCAATTTGTCGAGCTCTAATCGAACGAGACGCGCCTCGTACTTGGAGCTAATGATTTCAACGCAGGCTATGGCGGCAGCAAGGTCCGGGACCACCAGCATAAGACGGACAAAATCAGTGATTTTGAACGGATCACCGCCATATTTGATGACAGCTTTTTGATGCGCGCGCTCCTCAGTCTTTACAGGACCCATCCAAACACAATTAGACAGTCGAAGGATCGAGACGACTTTCTCTGCAATTTCCAACAGCTCCGTTGTGGCGAGCCTAGCGTCAACCAAGAGTCGCTTGATGGCCGATCGAAGTAACCCATCATGCTCCACAGAATACTCGCCTTTTCGGAGAACAGCATAGTCGTCTTCAGCGGTCTCACCACCACTCAACGACAATACCTGACTTAGAATCTTCTCCCGAGTCTTGCTCCACCCATCGGGAGCATCGGGACTTGCCACCACCCTATTCCCGTCAATGGTCGGTTTCGTAATCGCCTTGAGAGTTAAGAAGTAAGGCCAAAGTAAATCGCACTCCAATACATGAAGAGCGGCATAGTCAAGCCGTTTCGTGTCGCGACAAAGGCTGACCACCAAAGTATAGAATTTCCAAGACTTCCGAAGAACAATCGAACGTCTCTTCTTACAAATCTCATCGTATTTCATCTCGGCAAGGGTTTCTTCTGATTCGAGAGTTTTCACGACTTTAGCAGTCAGCAGGTTACTATTGTTGCTCAATGGAATCGTCCAATCCGTAATTTTTAGGTCTGCGCCGCCAACTTCTTGCAGGTCGTCCTCTCCTTTCCCCAATAACAAACCCCACAAGACGGTGCCACTTTTTTTTTCTGTTTCTCCTTCATCATCAATGGCGCTCTCATCAATGCTCTCGTCACTGTCACTGCTCTCGTTAGAGCCGATATTGACAACATTGACCTCATTCTTCCAACTAATCGACTTTTTGTCGTCCCCCTTCTCACTGTCCTCGTGTTTGCTGTTCGAGCAGGCTGATGCCGACGCTGATGCTGATGCTGACGCTGATGCCGACGCTGATGCCGATGCCGATGCCGATGCCGAGCTGGCAGATACCGCTGAGTCGACCGCAAACAACCAACTATGACAGATATCAATCGTAGCAGCGGCATCTTCGTCGACGACAGTGGCGTCGTCAGTCAGAAATCTCGTCCGAATAATCTTGCCATCCTCAGATATGAACTCGGCAGTGTCAGTTTCAAGGGCTCCAAAATTTTCACTATTCTCGGCGATCCTTCCGTATATCAAGGCCGGCCTGAACTCATCTTCAAGCGACAACAGACCATTATCGGCGTGAGAAACGCCGATAATTTGCAACGAGGGGGAATCAACATTCAGTCTCAGTAAGACACGCTCTGTGGGCGACATAATTCCATTGTTGCTGTCATTGTCACTGTCATCACGGGACGATGATATGGACATGCAAGTGAGGAGTTCAAGCCCCTCCAACACGTTGACGAGGGCAGTTAGCGGCATGAATAATTGGGTAAAGGGCTCAGGGGCGGCGGGTACTACAGCACAGATTCTGCAGAGGGGGCACTGGCAGTTAGGTTAGGATAATTAGAGGACGATTTCAGGGACCGAGGACCGACAATATTGAAAGAAATATCACCCTCTTGGACAAATTAAAAAATGATCCGCGTTTTGCGTAAAATCCGGTATTTTTCATTTTTCTTTGAAATTGAAGTGTGGGAGGGTAAAAACATTCTTCTTGTTTGGTTCCTGACTTATACTTTCCCTGCTGCCCCTTTAGCACACTAGAGAGAGAGCACTGATTGGGTGCGCTAGTCCTAAAATCCAACGAGGAAGGCTTCAAAGAGGGCAGGAGGTGACCAACTCCAACAAATTCCCACCTACCTGAAGGGGGGCACATCATTTAAAAAACGCTCGACCTCAGAAAACGCAATACCTCCGACGCAGTTGGTTGTTAGCCAAATAAAAATGGCGCAGTCGTCTTCTCCATTGAAACAGGACGATATGACGCAGCACACTCCAGTGACACAAGAAGATGACAATGAGACAAAGGACTCAATAATTGGCATGGATTTTCGTGCCATGCCGACAAAAAAACAGGCAAAGTTGTTTCGCTCTTTAATTTCGAAAGCATACCTCCCCGAGCGGCATCTGAACCACGTCGATGACTTCTACAGAAGTGAGAAGCTTCCCATTGGAAATGTGAGCAAGGTGCTGTACAATGATATTTTCAGTGCTCGCAAATTTGACCGGTTTGGCCGTCTCATACCAAATCGTCTTACGGAGAAGGAAAAGATGGTAATTGCCATGCGTAAGAATTTCGAGAACATGTCCGCTGGAGGGGGCGAAGAAGAGCCAAAACCAGGGGAAACAAAGGCAGAAAAAGTTCCCGATCTTCAGACACCGACATGGAAAATTGGCTTTAAGAAAATATCATATGGTCCCCCAGGGCTAGCACCACCACTACCTTATGTGCTGAATAGCGAGGGGAACGAGCGATACTTTTCGTACAACGGGGAATGGCTAGATGGTAAAATGACGGGAGAGGGAAAATACAAATTTGCTGATGGCATGGAATACAACGGTTTATTCAAGAACGGGAAACCCCACGGTATCGGGAAGGCAACATACAGCAGTGGAACTACTTACGAAGGCGACTGGATAAACGGCTACCAGCATGGCTCCGGAACCTGCAAATACAATGTCGGGACTGTTTACGAGGGAACTTGGCACAAGGGCAAGCGCCATGGATTCGGAAAATTGACTTTTGGGACGGGTTCATACTACGAAGGTGACTTCACCTTTGGACGGTTTCATGGGCGGGGGACTTACTATTCAAAGGATACAGCCATCACCTACATTGGCTCCTTTATCAATGGTTTCGTTCAGAAAACGGGTACAATATATTATGCTGACGGTCGTAAGGTGGTGAAGGAATGGCCTCAGCAAGAAGCTTTGTCATTCAGAAAAGCCGTGCAATTGATCGAAGACGAGCGGATGACAGAAGCCAATGTCAAGCGCGCAAACTACACACGCTTATACGGCGCAATCCGCGCATTGGAGCTCCAAGGATATGTCGACGAAGTCAGAGAGGACATCAAGCAAGAGCGCAAAGAAGCCAAACTCGCTGCCGCAGAAGAAAAGAGACGACTCCAGCGAGAGGCTCGCCACAAAGAAAGAGAGCGGCGGCTACAATCTCTACTGGACAAGGATGGCAAAGCCATCGAAGGCGCCGACGAAGAAGTTAAAATGTTGCAGATGGAGATTGAAAACTACAAGAGAGGTGGGAGAAATGGTGCCAACACACAACAAACAGAGGAAACAGCCGCCGACACACAGCTTGATCGATAGCATAACAAAAGAACGGCGCAAAGTCACGCATCCCACCTCCAGGCCTTAAAAGCGACTTGGGTAATAAGTAAATTGTAGGAAGCTCTTCGAGTATATTTGAAACAAAATTCACAACCCAGTTCCGCCTAAAATGTTCATCAAGAGCGAATGGGAGACTCCCTCCCTACACAGCTAGTTGTACAAACACCCTTTAAAATCGCATTTCTGTGTTCCTATCCTTTCTCAACGTTCGCAATCACGCCATTTAATCCTCAATATCTCTTCTCACTAGAGAGAAATATTGTGCCTCCGATAATTTTCTGTCCTTTCCTTAGAGACCATC
>Ga0115554_1003807_pt1 | contig 10113 bp, 7 predicted proteins | sample COGITO_mtgs_1104_3_FD_87283 | JGI IMG/M metagenome (GOLD analysis project Ga0115554, IMG submission 87283) | Pelagic marine microbial communities from North Sea - COGITO_mtgs_110404 | ecosystem: Environmental > Aquatic > Marine > Epipelagic | place: Germany:Helgoland, sampling site Kabeltonne... | reverse complement strand
TTACAGGTCGTGGTACTGAAGCAACTGGTCGTATTGAGACTGGTATTGCAAACACTGGGGATCCTGTAGAAATTATTGGTATGGGGGCTCAGAAATTAACTTCTACGATTACTGGTATTGAGATGTTCCGTCAGATTCTTAACAGAGGAGAGGCTGGTGATAACGCAGGTATCTTATTAAGAGGTATTGAAAAAAGTCAGATTTCTCGTGGTATGGTAATTACTAAGCCAGGATCTGTAACTCCTCACGCTAAGTTTAAAGCAGAGGTATATATCCTTAAAAAAGAAGAAGGTGGACGTCACACTCCATTCCACAATAACTATCGTCCACAGTTTTACGTACGTACAACTGACGTAACTGGTAATATCTTCCTTCCTGAAGGAGTTGAGATGGTTATGCCTGGAGATAACTTAACGATAACAGTTGATCTTATTCAGCCTATCGCATTAAACTTAGGTCTTCGTTTTGCAATCCGTGAAGGAGGTAGAACAGTAGGAGCAGGTCAGGTTACTGAGATTCTAGACTAAGATTATAAATGAATTTATAAAAGTAAAGGTGTTCCGATTATTCGGAACGCCTTGACTTTTGTTTAAAGGAGGGGTTGTTTTTACATACCTTTAATGCTACTATTATACGGGTTTAGCTCAGTTGGTAGAGCACTGGTCTCCAAAACCAGGTGTCGGGAGTTCGAGTCTCTCAACCCGTGCATATATAAGAGGGAAATACTTTTTTAAGTGTATTGCTTTTAAATAATATAAAAAGAATATTCTTACATTATATGTAGAGTGTTTTTTAGAATGAATAAGAATTAAAAATTATGGCTGGATTTATAAATTACGTACAAGAATCGTACAATGAGTTAAAGAATCATGTGACGTGGACTCCACTAGCGGAAGCGCAACGTCTTATGGTTGTAGTTGCTGTTTTTTCAATTATATTCTCTTTAGCAGTTTGGGGTGTTGATTCTGTATTTAGTAAAGTGATTAAGTTGTATTTTGAAAATATAGTAGGTGCTTAATTCTATAACTATGGCTAAAACAAACAACACCAAAGATTGGTATGTAGTAAGGGCCGTAAGTGGTCAAGAAAATAAAATTAAAGCTTATATAGAGCAAGAAATTAATAGATTAAAACTTGAAGACTATATAGAAGAAGTTTTAGTTCCTACTGAAAAAGTAATTCAAATCCGTAATGGTAAGAAAATAAACAAAGAAAGAGTTTATTTTCCAGGTTATATTATGGTAAAGGCTTATTTAGGAGGTGAAATTCCTCATATTATTAAGTCAATTAACGGTGTTATTGGTTTTTTAGGTGAAGTGAAAGGTGGAGATCCTGTTCCTTTGAGAAAATCTGAAGTCAATCGTATGCTTGGTAAAGTAGATGAGTTGTCTGTAAAACAAGATAATGTTGCAATTCCTTTCAGTGTTGGAGAAACAATTAAGGTTATAGATGGTCCATTTAATGGATTCAATGGAACCGTAGAAAAAGTGAATGAAGAAAAGCGTAAGTTAGAGGTGATGGTAAAGATATTTGGAAGAAAGACACCTTTGGAATTAAGCTACATGCAAGTAGAAAAAGTATAAATAATAAGTGTTACACTAATATATTTTGGATTCTGTTCTATTGCTTCCAACTCTCAGAACAAGTCAAAGTTAAATTTTGAAAAATGGCAAAAGAAATAAGTAAGGTTGTAAAGTTACAAGTACGAGGAGGTGCTGCAAACCCTTCTCCACCAGTAGGACCTGCTTTAGGTGCAGCCGGAGTTAATATCATGGAGTTCTGTAAGCAATTTAATGCTAGAACACAAGATAAGCCTGGTAAAGTGCTTCCTGTTGTTATTACTGTTTATGGAGATAAGTCTTTTGATTTTGTAATAAAAACTCCTCCAGCAGCAGTTCAATTAATGGAAGCAGCTAAAGTAAAAGGTGGTTCAGGAGAACCTAACCGTAAAAAAGTTGCAAAAGTAACTTGGGATCAAGTTAGAGCAATTGCAGAAGATAAAATGCCTGATCTAAACGCATTTACAATTGATAGCGCTATGAAAATGGTTGCTGGTACTGCAAGATCAATGGGTATTACGGTTAAAGGTGGAGATGCTCCAGCTTAACATCCAAAAAGAAAATTAAAATGGCAAAATTAACAAAAAAGCAAAAAGAGAATCAAGGAAAGATTGAAGCTGGTAAAGCATACAGTCTTACTGATGCCTCTGCTTTAGTAAAAGAAGTAAGCAACGTAAATTTCGATGCTTCCGTAGATATTGCTGTACGTCTTAATGTAGATCCTCGTAAAGCAAACCAGATGGTTCGTGGTGTAGTTACACTACCTCATGGAACTGGTAAGGATGTAAAAGTGCTTGCACTTGTTACTCCAGATAAAGAGGCTGAAGCAAAAGAAGCTGGTGCAGATTATGTCGGTCTTGATGAGTACCTTGATAAAATCAAAGGGGGTTGGACAGATGTAGACGTTATTATTACAATGCCTAGTGTAATGGGTAAATTAGGACCTTTAGGGCGTGTTCTTGGACCACGTGGTTTAATGCCTAACCCAAAGACTGGTACAGTAACTATGGATATCGCGAAAGCTGTTGCAGATGTAAAAGCTGGTAAAATTGACTTCAAAGTTGACAAAACGGGTATTATACACGCATCTGTAGGAAAGGCATCTTTTGATGCTGATAAAATTGCAGGTAATGCAAAAGAATTACTTACTACACTAGTAAAATTAAAACCTACTACAGCAAAAGGAGTATATATCAAAAGTATCTTCTTGTCTAGTACGATGAGTCCTGGAATTGAGGTAGATGCTAAAGGGTACGCTACTAGTTAAATTAGAAATTATGACAAGAGAAGAAAAATCAAGAGTAATAGAAGATTTAACCACGCAGTTAGCAGGTAGTAGTCACATTTATTTAGCTGACATATCTGGATTGAATGCAGATAGTACATCTAAGTTACGCCGTGCTTGTTTTAAAGCAGGAATTAAATTAGCTGTAGTTAAAAACACATTGCTTTCAAAGGCAATGGATGCATCAGATAAAGATTTTGCAGAGCTTCCTGAAGTTTTAAAAGGAAACACTGCAATCATGTTGTCAGAGACGGGTAATGCCCCAGCAAAGGTAATTAAGGAGTTTCGCAAGAAAGCCGATAAGCCTTTGTTAAAGGGAGCATTTATAGAAGAAGCAATCTATGTTGGGGATGACCAATTAGATGCACTGGTAGATATCAAGTCGAAAGAAGAACTTATTGGAGAAATCGTTGGATTACTTCAGTCTCCTGCTAAGAACGTTATTAGCGCTCTTAAATCAGGTGGAAGTACAATCGCTGGTATTATCAAAACCCTTTCTGAAAAGGAAGGTTAAGCAGTACGCACTATTAACAATTATATAATTAAGATTATTTTTTAAAAAAACGATAGAAAATGGCAGATTTAAAAGAATTCGCAGAACAATTAGTTAACCTTACGGTAAAAGAAGTAAATGAGTTAGCTGGTATATTAAAAGATGAGTATGGTATTGAGCCTGCTGCTGCTGCTGCAGTTATGCAAGCTGGTCCTGCTGCTGATGCAGACGGAGGCGATGCTCAAACAGAATTTGACGTAATCCTTAAAGCAGCTGGAGCTTCTAAATTAGCAGTTGTAAAACTAGTTAAAGAATTAACTGGTGCTGGTCTTAAAGATGCAAAAGAATTAGTTGATAACGCTCCATCTCCAATAAAAGAAGGTGTAGCTAAAGATGAAGCTGAAGCACTTAAAGCGCAACTAGAAGAGGCAGGAGCTGAAGTTGAGCTTAAGTAAGCTCTCATAATAAAGACATATAAGGTTTAGGTTAATTATGCTTTCGCGAAAGCGTAATTTGACCTAAACCATTTGTCGTATATAAAGGTTACGATATCCGTAACAATGACATTTTCTTGATTTTGATGTCTTAAAAACTAAAATCAATAATCGATTTACTCAACAGTAAATCTAGTTTCTAATCAAATTCCGTTCGTTGATGATGCAAGATGCAAAACAAGCAGAAAGAATTAGTTTCTCATCAGTAAAGAATAGACCTGACTATCCAGATTTCTTGGATATTCAAGTTAAATCCTTTCAAGACTTTTTTCAGCTGGAGACAAAACCAGATGAAAGAGGTGATGAAGGGCTTTATAATACTTTCCTTGAGAACTTCCCTATTACAGATACCCGTAATAACTTTGTACTAGAATTTTTAGATTATTTCGTAGATCCTCCAAGATATTCTATACAGGAGTGTATAGAAAGAGGTCTAACGTATAGTGTACCTTTAAAAGCACGTCTAAAACTATATTGTACAGATGAAGAGCATGAAGATTTTGAAACCATAGTACAAGATGTGTACTTAGGTACCATTCCTTACATGACTCCAAGTGGTACATTTGTTATTAATGGAGCAGAACGTGTCGTAGTTTCTCAATTACACCGTTCACCAGGCGTATTTTTTGGACAATCTTTCCATGCTAATGGAACAAAACTTTATTCTGCCAGAGTAATTCCTTTTAAAGGTTCTTGGATTGAATTTGCTACAGACATTAATAGTGTTATGTATGCATATATTGATCGTAAGAAAAAATTACCTGTAACAACTCTTTTCCGTGCTATTGGTTTTGAAAGGGATAAAGATATCCTTGAAATTTTTGATCTTGCAGAAGAGGTTAAAGTTTCTAAAACAGGACTTAAAAAATATCTAGGACGAAAGCTTGCAGCACGTGTACTAAATACATGGCATGAAGATTTTGTTGATGAAGATACAGGAGAGGTTGTATCTATAGAGCGTAATGAGATCGTTTTAGATCGTGATACGATACTAGAGAAAGAACATGTAGAAGAAATTGTAGAAGCAGGAGCTAAGACAATTCTCTTACACAAAGAAGATAATCAGCAAGCAGATTATGCTATAATACATAATACGCTTCAAAAAGACCCTACAAATTCTGAAAAAGAAGCTGTAGAACATATATACCGTCAATTACGTAATGCAGAGCCGCCAGATGAGGAAACTGCTCGTGGTATAATTGATAAATTATTCTTTTCTGATCAACGTTATAACTTAGGTGAAGTTGGGCGTTACAGAATGAATAAAAAGTTAGGACTTGATATCGATATGGATAAGCAAGTTCTTACTAAAGAAGATATTATTACCATCATTAAGTATCTTATTGAGTTAATTAACTCAAAAGCAGAGATTGATGATATTGATCACCTTTCTAATAGACGTGTGCGTACTGTAGGAGAGCAACTTTCTGCACAATTTGGTGTTGGACTTGCTCGTATGGCTCGTACCATTAGAGAGCGTATGAATGTTCGTGACAATGAAGTATTTACGCCTATAGATTTGATTAATGCAAAGACTTTGTCTTCTGTAATTAATTCTTTCTTTGGAACAAACCAGCTATCGCAGTTCATGGATCAAACCAATCCATTAGCTGAGATTACTCACAAACGTCGTTTGTCTGCATTAGGACCAGGAGGTTTATCTCGTGAGCGTGCAGGATTTGAGGTACGTGATGTTCACTACACACATTATGGACGTTTATGTCCTATTGAAACACCAGAAGGACCAAACATTGGTCTAATCTCTTCACTTTCTGTATATGCAAAAGTGAACAGTATGGGATTCATTGAGACACCATATCGTAAAGTAGAAAATGGTAAAATAGATTTACTCTCTGAACCAAAATATTTAAGTGCTGAAGAGGAAGAAGGAATGTTAATTGCACAAGCAAACAATCCTATGTCTGATGACGGTGTTATCGAATTAGATAAAGTAATTGCTCGTATGGAAGGGGATTTCCCAGTTGTGGAAAAAACGGAAGTACACTATGCCGATGTATCACCTAATCAAATTGCATCTATTTCTGCTTCATTGATTCCTTTCTTGGAGCATGATGATGCAAACCGTGCATTGATGGGATCAAATATGATGCGTCAGGCTGTACCATTGTTAAGAGCAGAAGCTCCTATTGTTGGAACAGGATTAGAACGTCAAGTAGCTACAGATTCTCGTGTATTAATAAATGCTGAGGGAGCTGGAACTATTGAGTATGTTGATGCTAATAGAATAGATATAAGATACGATCGTACAGAAGATGAAAAACTTGTTAGTTTTGAAGATGATATAAAATCGTACAATCTGATTAAATTCCGTAAGACAAACCAAAGTACAAGTATCAATCTTAAGCCTATAGTGCGCAAAGGAGATCGTGTATATAAAGGCCAAGTATTATCTCAAGGATATGCTACAGAAAACGGAGAGTTAGCACTTGGACGAAATATGAAAGTAGCCTTTATGCCTTGGAAAGGGTATAACTTTGAGGATGCGATTGTAATTTCTGAAAAAGTAGTACGTAATGATATTTTCACATCTATTCATATTGATGAGTACTCTCTTGATGTACGTGATACAAAATTAGGTAATGAAGAGTTAACTAATGACATTCCAAATGTTTCAGAAGAGGCTACAAAAGATCTTGATGAAAACGGAATGATTCGTATTGGTGCAGAAGTAAAACCTGGGGATATACTTATAGGTAAGATCACTCCAAAAGGAGAATCTGATCCTACGCCCGAAGAAAAATTACTTCGTGCTATTTTTGGAGATAAAGCAGGAGACGTAAAAGATGCTTCATTAAAAGCATCACCATCTCTTCATGGAGTTGTAATTAATAAAAAATTATTTGCAAGAGCCATAAAAGATAAGCGTAAGAGAGCAAAAGATAAGGAGGATATTGCGATACTTGAATCTCAGTATGACGTGAAGTTTGACGAATTACAAGCAACATTAATTGAAAAATTATTTAAGCTAGTAAATGGTAAAACAGCACAAGGTGTTATGAACGATCTTGGGGAAGAAGTACTTCCAAAAGGAAAGAAATATACACTCAAGATGTTAAACTCTGTAGAAGATTATACGCATCTTTCACAAGGTACGTGGACCACAGATACAGATACAAACGTTCTTATTGCAGATTTACTTCATAATTATAAGATTAAAGAAAATGATCTTCAAGGAAATCTCCGTCGTGAGAAATTTACCATCTCTGTAGGAGATGAACTTCCTTCAGGAATTATCAAACTTGCTAAAGTATATATTGCTAAAAAGCGTAAACTTAAAGTAGGAGATAAGATGGCGGGGCGTCACGGTAACAAAGGTATTGTTGCTCGTATCGTTCGTCAGGAAGATATGCCTTTCTTAGAAGATGGAACACCAGTAGATATCGTATTGAATCCATTAGGGGTACCTTCTCGTATGAATATCGGACAGATATATGAGACTGTACTTGGTTGGGCAGGTCAAAAATTAGGAAAAACGTATGCGACGCCTATTTTTGATGGTGCTACACTAGATGAGATCAACGCCTTAACAGATGATGCAGGAATCCCACGTTTTGGACATACATACTTATATGACGGAGGTACAGGAGATCGTTTTGATCAACCAGCAACCGTAGGTGTAATTTATATGTTAAAACTAGGACATATGGTAGATGATAAGATGCACGCGCGTTCTATCGGACCTTATTCCTTAATCACGCAACAACCTCTTGGAGGTAAGGCACAGTTTGGAGGTCAGCGTTTTGGAGAGATGGAAGTTTGGGCTCTTGAAGCCTACGGAGCTTCTGCAACCTTACGTGAAATCTTAACAGTGAAGTCTGATGATGTAATCGGTAGAGCAAAAACATACGAAAGTATCGTAAAAGGAGAACCTATGCCAGAGCCAGGTTTACCAGAATCGTTCAACGTATTGATGCACGAGCTTAAAGGACTAGGACTAGACATTCGTCTGGAAGAGTAGTTTGATATACCCTGATGCGAAAGTGTATTTTTAATACGTACGCTTTCGCGAAAGCGGACTATCAAACAACACAATTTTAATTAATTCGACATACATTGAATTATGGCAAGAAATAATGATAATGCAACTCAAAAAAGCTTTAACAAGATCTCTATAGGTCTTGCTTCTCCAGAGTCAATCTTGGGAGCTTCAAAAGGTGAAGTTTTAAAGCCAGAAACTATCAACTATCGTACGCACAAACCAGAGCGTGACGGGTTGTTTTGTGAGCGTATTTTTGGTCCTGTGAAGGATTATGAGTGTGCTTGTGGAAAATATAAAAGAATACGTTACAAAGGAATCGTATGTGACCGTTGTGGTGTAGAAGTAACAGAGAAAAAGGTACGTCGTGATCGTGTAGGACACATTAGTCTTGTGGTTCCTGTAGCACACATCTGGTATTTCAGAAGTTTACCAAACAAAATTGGATATTTATTAGGGCTTCCTTCTAAGAAGCTTGACATGATTATCTATTATGAGCGTTATGTAGTCATTCAAGCAGGTATTGCAACAAATGAAGAAGGAGAGCCATTACAAAAAATGGATTTCTTAACAGAAGAAGAATACCTGAATATATTAGATGCATTACCACAAGAGAATTTATATCTTGACGATACAGACCCTAATAAATTCATCGCAAAGATGGGTGCAGAGTGTCTTATTGAGTTATTAAGACGTATTGATTTAGATAGTCTTTCTTATGACTTACGTCATAAAGCAAATAACGAAACGTCAAAACAACGTAAAACAGAAGCACTTAAACGTCTTCAGGTTGTAGAAGCGTTAAGGGATGCAAATAAAAACCGAGAAAATCTTCCTGAATGGATGATTATGAAAGTAGTACCTGTAATTCCACCAGAATTACGCCCATTGGTACCACTTGACGGAGGACGTTTTGCAACCTCAGATTTAAATGATTTATACCGTCGTGTTATTATACGTAATAACCGTTTGAAGCGTTTGATGGAAATCAAAGCTCCAGAAGTGATTTTACGTAATGAAAAGCGTATGCTACAGGAATCTGTAGATTCACTTTTTGATAACACACGTAAGTCATCTGCCGTAAAAACAGATAGCAATAGACCACTTAAATCACTTTCAGATTCATTAAAAGGAAAGCAAGGACGTTTCCGTCAAAACTTACTTGGTAAGCGTGTTGATTATTCTGCACGTTCGGTAATTGTCGTTGGACCAGAACTTAAATTATTTGAGTGTGGTCTTCCTAAAGGAATGGCAGCCGAGCTTTATAAGCCTTTTGTAATCCGTAAACTGATCGAAAGAGGAATTGTAAAGACCGTTAAATCAGCAAAGAAAATTATAGATAAGAAAGAGCCTGTTGTTTGGGATATTCTGGAAAATGTTCTTAAAGGACATCCAGTACTTCTAAACCGTGCTCCTACACTTCACCGTTTAGGGATACAAGCATTTCAACCTAAACTTATTGAAGGAAAAGCAATACAGTTACATCCATTGGTATGTACAGCATTTAACGCCGATTTTGATGGAGATCAAATGGCGGTACACTTACCATTAGGTCCAGAAGCGATTCTTGAAGCGCAATTATTAATGCTGGCTTCTCATAATATCTTAAACCCTGCAAACGGAGCTCCAGTAACGGTACCGTCTCAGGATATGGTATTAGGTCTTTACTATATGACAAAGGCCAGAAAATCGACTCCTGAGTTTCATGTAAAAGGAGAAGGAATTACATTCTACTCTGCAGAGGAAGTAACGATAGCCTACAATGAGAAGCGCGTAGATATTAATGCGATGATCAAAGTACGTGCTTTAGATTATAATAAAGAAGGAGAACTTACATATCAAGTAATTGATACTACCGTAGGTCGTGTATTATTTAATGAAGCTGTACCAGAGGTAGCAGGTTTTATTAATGAAGTATTGACTAAGAAATCACTACGTGATATCATTGGTAATATATTAAAAGTGACGAGTGTGCCACAAACTGCAGAATTCTTAGATCTTATCAAGACGATGGGATACGGATATGCATTCCGTGGAGGATTATCATTCTCACTTGGGGATATTATTATTCCAGCTGAAAAGCAATCCATGATTGACGATGCAAACGGTCAAGTAGACGTAATTACAGGGTCTTATAATATGGGTCTTATTACCAATACAGAGCGTTATAATCAAGTTATTGATGTTTGGACTTCTACAAATGCTACGCTTACAGAATTATCTATGAAGCGTATCCGTGAAGATCAGCAAGGGTTTAACTCAGTATATATGATGCTTGATTCTGG
>Ga0115554_1003806_pt1 | contig 10114 bp, 8 predicted proteins | sample COGITO_mtgs_1104_3_FD_87283 | JGI IMG/M metagenome (GOLD analysis project Ga0115554, IMG submission 87283) | Pelagic marine microbial communities from North Sea - COGITO_mtgs_110404 | ecosystem: Environmental > Aquatic > Marine > Epipelagic | place: Germany:Helgoland, sampling site Kabeltonne... | reverse complement strand
TCGGTAAGGCTTGAAAATCTCTCTTTATCTCTTTGTTTTTCTTCTTTCTCGTCCTCTCGCGTCGTTCTCGGGAAAGAAAAAAACGTTTGAATTCTCTCCTCTCGTGTGTTCTTCATCTTCTTCTTCTCGGAGAAGAAGATTTGGTGCTTTTTCGCGCGCGCGCGCAAACGACGAGTACGAGTACTGCTCTGCGGTATCTTCATCGTCCGCGATCTCGGATCGATCTCCGAGGAGTTTTGCGCGCGCGCAAAGAGAGAGATCTTCTCTCACAAGAGCGAGAGAGAGAGAATAAAACGACGGCAGAGGGAAGAGGAGAGAAAGTTTTCCTCCTCTCTTTTCTCTCTTTTTCTTTCTGTTTCCTACAAAATCAATCAAAAAAGGAAGGGCGTTGAAGAAGATCCATCGTGTGGCTCAGAAAGTGTGGCTGTAAAGAAAGGTGGACGCAAAGGAAAAGAGGAGAGAATTTTTTTTTTTGTTCTGACATTCATTCTTTCTCTCTTCTCTCGTACTTACAAAAACAGGGAATAACAACGAGAACAATAAAAGGACGTTACACGCGAACGCTTTAAACGACAGAAGAGTAAACACAGAGAATCATTTTAGTCATCGTTATGGATATACGACGACGACGACGACTCCAACGAAAAGAAGAGGCGACGCGGTTGGCCCCAGACGAGCGATTACCATGCCGGAGGATTCGTCCAACGAGAAGAAGACCCTTCTCACGTCTTGGCAAAGAATTGGCCAGGAAGGGGTGCAGAAAGCGTCTGAGATTTGGTCGGCGGTGAACAGCGAAGCCGCGGCGGCGGCGAAAGGCGCGTGGGAAGGAGTGAAACCAGCGCATAAGGTGTTTTTGTCCGATATTATCGCCAGTCCGAAGAAGAACGCGTTTGTGCGAAAGTGGTTGGGGACGGATATAACGTACGTGTCGTTTATTGGTGCCATGCACGTTGGCGCGTTGTTGGCGCCGTTTTACTTCACCTGGCAAGCGTTCAACTGCTTTTGGGTCATGTATTTCATCACCGGGTGCTTGGGAATCACGTTGAGTTACCACAGGCAGTTGTCGCACAAGTCGTTTCAAACGCCGAAATGGTTGGAGTACGCGTTGGCGTATTGCGGCGCGTTGGCGGTCCAAGGCGACCCGATCGAGTGGGCGTCGTCGCACAGATATCATCATCAACACTGCGATACTCCGAAAGACCCGCACACGCCGTATGAAGGCTTTTGGTGGTCGCACATGGGATGGTTGTTGGACAACGAAGCGACCATCGAAAGAGTTGGCGATCGATCCAACGCCGCGGAGATGGCCGCGCAGCCGTTTTACCAATTCTTGGAGAAGACGTACATGTGGCACATCGCTGCGTCGGCGTTAGGTTTATACCTCCTCGGCGGTTTACCCTTCTTAGTGTGGGGCTTCTGCGTGAGAACTGTTTGGGTGTACCACATCACCTGGGCGGTCAACTCCGTCGCCCACTGCTGGGGCAAACAAACGTACAACACCGGCGACTTGTCCAGAAACAACTTATCGGTTGGAATTTTAGCATTTGGAGAAGGGTGGCACAACAACCACCACGCGTTCGAATTTAGCGCCAGACACGGGTTGGAGTGGTGGCAAGTGGACATGACGTGGTATTTGATTTGGGGGTTGAAGAAGTTGGGCTTGGCGACCAAGGTGAAGTTGCCCACGCAAAAGCAGTTGGACCGCATGCGCATCGAACCGACCACGGCTTAATTAAAAAAAAAGTTTGATAATAAAAAGAGAGAGAGAGAAAGAGAAAGAATTGTTAAAGAGAGAGAGAGAGAGAGATCACGCATCTCGCGGATGTTTTGTCGTTTGAAATCATCATCTAATACTGCAAATACTACTATACTCTTTCACTCGTTAAATGTTGTTTTTCCTTCTTTTTGTCTTAGTCTTGTTCAGATTTCGAAACTTTTCTTCACTCTTCGGAGAGAAAACGTTTCGTTTACGTCGTTTACGTCGTTTACGTCGTCGCGATGACGAAAGAACCTCTCGTGGAAAAAGAAGAAGAAGAACGCGGGCTTTCGTTTTCTCTCGGTCGCTTTCCCGGCGCCAAAAACAGAGGCTTAATCGCTTCCTCTTCTTCTTCTTTAACACAAGGCTCGGTCGTTTTTCAATCGGTCCCGTACGCGGCGGTTCTCCGAGACGACGGGCTCCACGAACGCGACCACTTCACGTTCGAGAAGTCGAAGGATCACAACTTTAACGTGAACAACAACTCATCAGAGTCGCCACGGCAACAACAACAACAACAACAAAATCGACAACAACAGTTGCAACGGTGTTCGGCGACCAAATTCGCGAGATATTTTTCGAGGGAGAACCAGTTGAAAGATTGGGAAGACGGCTACGATAAAGAAACGAAAGCGCTGAAGAGTTGTCAGTTGCGAGCGCCAAAGGCAACGGTACGGTTGGCGAGTAAAATCGTGTGGCGAATGCAACGAGAGAGGAAGAACGAAACGAATACTAATGAGAACAAGAACAACGCGGAGAACGAAGTACCCGCGAGCGAAGAGAAATCGAGGAAGACGAAACGAACCGCTCTCGCGGCTCCGACCGGACGATTGTACGACGACGAAGGGAAGACGGAACAGTTGGGATTAGGCAGAGGGTACTCGACTGTCTTCGACCAGTTGACGCACGGTGAAGAGTCGAAGACGTTTGGTTTGAACAACCCCAGCGATTACACTTTAGCGGCGATGACGAGAGCGTATTTGACGCACTCTTTGAACGTGGACGATAGCGTGGTATCGGACGAGGAGAGAGCGGAGAGGTACGAGAGAGAATACGAGGACATACCGTCGGTGGCGGATTTAGCAAAACTAATTGGTAAGTTGCGTTTGAATTGCTACACGTTGTGCGACGATGAGTTGCGACCGTATGGGATTGGCGTCTATCCAGTGGCGGCGATGATGAATCATTCGGAAAATCCAAACTGTTTCGCGACTTTTAGAGGCAAGAAGATGATTGTCCGATGTTTGCGAGACGTGTTGCCGGGCGAAGAGTTGACGATTTCGTACGACGAATTAATGAAACCAAAGCGAGAGAGGGCGAAATCGTTAAAGTCGAACTACGGGTTTGATTTACATGATGACGGGGAGGAGGAGGAGGAGGGGCAGGAAGATCTTTTGCCTCTTTCCGAAATTCCTTTGATTGGCGGACATAAGTTGCGCGCGTTGTCTCGTGCGCCGAAATACACCGACGAAGACGAAGAAAGGAGCTGGTTTCAAGTCGAACGCGCGTCTGGTGGTATCGTCGACGGTGGATGCCACATATATCGACTCTTTGGGGAAGAAAGCGGTGGATTCTTTGAAGACAACAGCGCGTTGGCGAGCTTCAACTTGGAAGAGAGCGTCGATGAAGACTACGACGACGACGACGAAGGTGACGACGGGGAAAACGATGAAGATAAAGAGAAGGATAAAGAAGAAACAGAAACAAACGGCGATTTATCGAAGGACCCAGAATTTGCGGGTCAGAAGACGTACGGTCAGTCGAACAAAAGTAAAAAGAGTAACAAAAAGAAGACGCGATTGATTGTCGAAACGTGGGGCGATTGTAAAAACGTCGTCGTTGCTGAAATTGCCGAACGGTTTTGTCAGGCGTTTGAACTGGTAGAAAAGTTAAGCTCGACGTCTTCGGGAGATGTTTCCGATGGCAGCTCGTTAAACCGCGCTTGGGATCGATTTAATAGTTTAACCGATACAAGATCGGCGCTGTTTGGCGCTTCCGTTGGCATTGCGCGAGGACACCACTTGCGTGTCAAGGCGTTGGAGTCGTTCATGAACGCCGCGGTTCTTTTCGAAGATTGGAAGATAGCGTTTGACTGCGGCACGGAGCTCACACCATCTTTCGAAAAGTATTACCCGAATCACCATCCGCAAATCGCCGTTCATAACGTCGCCGTCCTGAAATTGTTGTTGGAGCGTCTCATGGCGGATACGTACGCCTTTGGAGCGCGTTTGAGCGCACCTGCGAGTATCATCGAGAGCCTCGACGAGATTAAAGAAAAAGCAAAGGAGCTAGCTTCGGGAGTTTCCAGAGTTGTCGGCGAAGATAGCACCGTCGTCGAGCAATTGGTAGAGGCGATGCACACGTGCAAAATGATGCGAGAGCAGGTTTTAAAAGAGGCGGATTCCCTTTGTTCGTCGGATGACGACGCTTTCTGAAGAAGAATAGAAGAATCCATTTTAGAATTATAGAGAGTGCAGAAGAATACGCACGCACGCGCGCGCACATAACTCACATACTACATATAAATACACAAGAAGATGTAAAGATCTACGTACTACCATCGTCTTCTATTATTGCTATTTTTGTTGCTATTTTTGTTTCTTTCCTTGTCCTTGTCCTTGCGTTGACGCGCGCTCAGCTGTAACTCTTCGATGTTTGCGGCTAAATCTCTCAAGTTTTGTTCGAACATCTCGGCATCGTCGTCGTTGTCATCTCTTTTCGCCGCGTTTGGCGGCGGCTCTATTCTCCACACGTCCACAAATACCTCCACCTCTTCCTTTCTGTGATGCCCGTATTGATTCTTTAAGCCGTATTTCATCTCGGCCACGACTTTCGCGCTCTTCGCGCCTAATTTTTTCACCGCTACTTTCTGAATATACTCTCTCGTGGACGTCTTATGGAATGAATACACCGCGGTTTCGGCCATTTTCATCGCCGCGGCTAAAAACGCCACGTCCGCACCTTTCCTTCTCGTGCCAAATGGTGGATTCGTCAACACCGTATCCGCTCGCGGCCACACGTAATCTTTCCTTTTCACGTTCTCGCTTTTTTCTTCTTCTTCTTCTACGTCCTCCTCCTCCTCCTCGTCCTCATCATCATCGTACCGCCGAATCAACTCAACCACGTCCATTAAGCACAACTCAACCTCCAACTCCGGTTCGTACGTCTCCAAGTTCTCCTTACACTCCTCCAACGCGTCTCTATCCACGTCGATTCCGAGCACGTGTCCCGCTCCCATAAGTTTCGCCCCAATCGCCAACACCCCCGTCCCTACGCCTAAATCAATCACCGATTTCTCCTCGATGTCGTCAAACTCCACCGCGGCGACGTGCAACACTCTCGTCGCCAATAAAGGCGTCGTCGCGTATTGCTCCAAATTCTGTTTCGGGGTTGAAAACGTTTTCAAGTCTTGCAATTCCGATTCGAGTTGTTTCGGTTTCATTCTTTTCAAGAAAAAGCGTTCACTTTTGCGTCTTCTTCTTCTTCCTCCTCTCGTTATTCTTCGCAAAAGCAGCAGCAAACGTCGTCCTCCGTCGTCTCATCGTTAAAACAACTCTCGATGTAGCGCAACAAAAATGAAGAACAAAAACAGTTCAACGTAGAAAGAGCTCTCTGCATAAAATTTAGGGTTTCCGCACAAAATTTTTTTTCTCACTAAAAAAAACGCTCGCTCCGGTCACGTCGGCACTCATAAAAAATTACTTAAAACACACACACTACTACTACACATACAAACATGTCTAAATCAGAAGGACCAGCGATCGGGATCGATTTGGGGACGACGTACTCCTGCGTCGGCGTGTGGTGAGTTCTAAACTTCTTTGTTCTTTTTTTTTATTTTTCGTTTGGATGATGATGATGAGGAAACACCCGACGCTTCGTCAATCCATTTTCGTTTTGTCGGCGGTGTGTGCTTTTGGAAATGATCGAAAGCGCGTTCCACTTGTCTCCTCTCTTCCGCGTAAAAAAAAAATCTCGCGCGTCGTGTCCGATTTCAACAGAGATACATCTGTTGCTCTTGCGACGAAGTTCCATCGCGCGGTGGTGTGCTTTTTCCTTGCCTTCCCGCGCGATGATGATGATGATGATGAAAGAAGATGATGGCACCCCAGGAGAAGAACGAAAGAACGAAAGAAAGAAGCTTCTGAAAGCTTCTTTTTTCTCTCTTTTGGGCGGGAAAAGAAAAGAAAAAGAAGAGGACAACCAGTTTTTTTTTGGTGCCAAGATTTCTTCTTTTTTTTAGGGTTTCTCTGAAATTTTTTCTGGTGGTCTGTCTTTTTTTTTTAAGTGAAGAAGAAGAAGAGTTTTGTTGTTGTTTTACTCCTTTTTATAACACGAAGACTGACCAAAATAATGAAACTTTTCTTTTCAAACTTAGGCAACACGACCGAGTGGAAATCATCGCCAACGACCAAGGGAACCGAACGACGCCATCTTTTGTCGCGTTCACGGATTCCGAAAGATTAATCGGCGACTCGGCGAAGAACCAAGTCGCGATGAACCCGAAAAACACCGTCTTTGACGCCAAGCGGTTAATCGGGAGAAAGTTTTCCGATCCGCAAGTGCAACACGACATGAAGGAGTTTTCGTACACGATCGTGAAAGGGGAAGCGGAGAAACCGATGATTGAAGTTGAGTTTCACGGGGAGAAGAAGACGTTCGCGGCGGAGGAGATTTCGTCCATGGTTTTGGTGAAGATGAGAGAAGTCGCCGAGGCGTTTTTGGGGAGAGACGTGAAGAACGCCGTCGTGACCGTGCCGGCGTACTTTAACGACTCCCAAAGACAAGCGACCAAGGATGCGGCGGTCATTGCCGGCTTGAACTGCTTGAGAATTATCAACGAACCGACCGCGGCTGCGATCGCGTACGGTTTGGACAAGAAGAACTCGTCCACGGCGGAGAAGAACGTGTTGATTTTTGATTTGGGAGGCGGTACTTTCGATGTGTCTTTGTTGACCATCGAAGAAGGCATCTTTGAAGTCAAGGCAACGGCAGGGGACACGCACTTGGGTGGTGAAGATTTCGATACTCGTTTGAGCAACCACTTTGCCGCGGAGTTCAAGAGAAAGCACAAGAAGGACATCTCCGGCAACGCCAGAGCGTTGAGACGTTTAAGAACCGCGTGCGAAAGAGCCAAGAGAACTTTGTCCTCCACCGCGCAAACCTCCATCGAAATCGACTCCTTATTCGAAGGTATCGATTTCTACACCTCCATCACGAGAGCGAGATTCGAAGAGTTGAACATGGACTTGTTCCGCAAGTGCATGGAACCAGTCGAGAAGTGCTTGAGAGACGCCAAGTTCGACAAGGGCCAAGTCCACGAAGTCGTTTTGGTCGGCGGTTCCACGAGAATCCCGAAGGTTCAGCAATTGCTCTCCGACTTCTTCAACGGCAAGGAGTTGTGCAAGTCCATCAACCCGGACGAAGCCGTCGCGTACGGCGCCGCCGTCCAAGCTGCCATTTTGTCCGGCGAAGGTAACGAAAAGGTCCAAGACTTGTTGTTGTTGGACGTCACGCCGTTGTCGATGGGTTTGGAAACCGTCGGCGGTGTCATGACCGTGTTGATCCCGAGAAACACGACGATCCCGACCAAGAAAGAACAAGTGTTCTCCACGTATTCTGACAACCAGCCGGGCGTGTTGATCCAAGTTTTCGAAGGCGAACGTTCGCGAACGAGAGACAACAACTTGTTGGGTAAATTTGAATTGCAAGGCATCCCGCCGGCGCCGAGAGGCGTCCCGCAAATCAACGTCTGCTTCGACATCGACGCGAACGGTATCTTGAACGTGTCTGCGGAAGATAAGTCCACCGGCCAAAAGAATAAGATTACCATCACCAACGACAAGGGAAGATTGTCCAAGGAAGACATCGAAAGAATGGTCCAAGAAGCCGAGAAGTACAAAGCGGAAGACGAAGAGCACAAGAAGAAGATTGACGCGAAGAACGGTTTGGAGAACTACGCGTACAACATGCGCAACTCGATGAGCGACGAAAACGTCGGCGGCAAGTTAGATCCGGAAGATAAGAAAACGATCGAAGCGAAGATTGACGAGACCATCGCTTGGTTGGACGGTAACCAAACTGCCGAAGTCGACGAGTTCGAAGACAAATTGAAGGAAGTCGAAGGCGTGTGCAACCCGATCATCTCTAAGATGTACGGCCAAGCTGGCGGCGCGCCGCCGCCTGGCGCGGACTTTGGCGGTGCCGAAGGTGGAGCGGAAGGTGCCGGCGGAGCTTCCTCGGGCCCGAAGATCGAAGAAGTCGATTAAGAGCCAAGCGAGAGCGTGGATGAGAATACGAGAGCGAGAAAGAGAAGAGACGAAGGAGAAATTTAAAAACCAACACATACAAGTAGTAGAAGAAAACACATTACAGTTTTGCATTTTAATCTAACAAAGTGATAACCTATATTGGTCAATTGTTGTATCTGGTACCTGCTCGCATTTCTGCTTTCTCTTTGCACTTTAATCTTCTATTTGTTGAAAGTTACTTGTCTTTTCCTACCCGCCGTGCCGGGCGCTTTCAAAGCGCTCTTTAGCAAGTTTTGCGCTTCTTTTTTTGTTATCGTTCTCGCCGTTGCCGCCGCTGCACTGTTCATATTATTATTATTCTCGCTATTAATCTCCGCGAATACTGCTCTATCTTCCGCCCTCGAGCCTCGTACCGGACCTTTTCGAGCGCCGACGTGTTTTTTGTTCAAGCCCGTCGATTTTTGAAGTTTTGGCGTCTTCATGACGTGCTGTTGCTCTCTCTCTCGCTTTTCTACAGCTTTTCTTCGCTCTGAAATCGCAGCACCTCGCAATTTGAACGGTTTGGGCGTGGTACACGCGCGTCCCGTGACATCTACCAGGAATTCGTCCGAGGAATCGTGAGACATCACTGCCGGCGACGATTTTGTTCTCGTCGGCGTCTTAGCGACGACTCTGCTCTGCGTCGCCGTACCTTTCTTATTACTGAAAGCGTACGTTTCGCGTTCAAGTTCAGCTTGCCTATCTTTCAAAAACTGTCGGCGATTGATAATTGCTCGTTTCTCCGTCGCCAGTCGGAACGGTTCCGGTTGCGTCGAGGCGCCGAGTTTCTGCGCGTTTGACTTTGGCGTCTTGGCGGTTTTATTCATCAAGTTAGACTGGCGTCTGCCGCCAAACTCAATAGGCTCCGGAGTGAACTCAAATACATCATAGTTCGGATCTGCTTGCTCCAAGCTCGAATCATTCGTCGTATCAGTAACGGCGGCGATAGTGGTAGTGGTAAAAGTCTGGTGTTTTCGCACCGCGGCAATTGGTCGATTGAAAATTTTCACCGTGTCGTTCATCTTGCGCCTCTCCGCCGCTTCCTTCTTCGCCGCTTCCATAGCCGCGCGTCCTTTCGCGCGCGAGGCTGTCTGAAGGTGCGGCGAAATCGCCGCCGTCGTGCGTGGCGGCCAGTGCTGCTGAAACTCTTCCTCCTCCTCCTCGTAAAACCGTTCGTCGTCCTCTCTTCGTCGCTTCTGATTCGTTGCTTTTTTTGGCGGCGACGTGTACGTCGATCCAAAACCGTAATACTTACGCGTCGATGTCACGCGTTTCACGTTCCGTTTTACCGTCGCCGTCGTGCGGTTTTTCTCTTCTATATATTCTCTAGATGGCTTCCTTGGCTGAGTACCGGTGATGTACTTTTTATTTTCAGCCAGCGTCCATCGCGTCTCGTCCACTTGTCTTCGTTTTCTTTCAAAGCCCCCGACCACTTGCGTCACCGAAGGACCGTAATCGTTGTTCACATCTTCCTCCTCTTCCTCCCCCTCCTGAACAGTCGTCGTCGACGCTCGACGGTGCATCAAATTCACTCTCTTTGCTCGTAACTCGGCGTTCTTCGCCACCGCCTCGATGCGCATCCTCGAGTCCATTTGACGCTTCTCGCGAATCGATGCCGCCGTTTCTTTCACCCCTACCTCACGAGGTCTGCTATTCGCAGCATTACGACTGAAATTATACGCCTTCCTCTCCAAATTCCTCGGCGACCGCCTTCTCACCGGTTGCGTTCCCGTGATGACTCTCTCGACAAGTTTGTTCCTCAACGCCGCCGGCTTGCTCACAATTTTCTTCTCCACCCTCTCCCGCGCGAATTGCCGTCGTCGTTGTTTCTTCCTCTCACTCTCCTCTTCTTCCCCGCTCTCGAACACCTCCGCGTCGTGACTCGTTGCCACGTGCGACCACGGCGGTGAACTCGGCGGCGTGTACGACCTCGGACCTTCTGTCTCTCGCGCGTCTTTTTCCCACGGCAACGGCGGCGGCAACTCCCACGGGTTCAGATTCGTCGGATTCGTCGCGCGCGGGGAAAGTAATCCTGTTGTTTTTCAACAAAGACCAAAACGCATGAAAC
>Ga0115554_1003804_pt1 | contig 10114 bp, 8 predicted proteins | sample COGITO_mtgs_1104_3_FD_87283 | JGI IMG/M metagenome (GOLD analysis project Ga0115554, IMG submission 87283) | Pelagic marine microbial communities from North Sea - COGITO_mtgs_110404 | ecosystem: Environmental > Aquatic > Marine > Epipelagic | place: Germany:Helgoland, sampling site Kabeltonne... | reverse complement strand
TCCTTTCTGCCATCCAATAAAGGAAACCCTGCCCGGTGCGGTCGCGCTGATTGGCGTCCCTTTAACGGCTGCGTAATCGACACCAGTGTGCATTCGAACGTTGCCGTAAATTGGATGTTTGCGCCTTCCGAAAACCGAAGATATTCGGACGAATTCGCATTGCGGATCCAACAATAGAAAGGACGAAGTATGGCGCATGGTGTAACCATCGGGTGCAGCTTCATCCTCGGTGCGCTGATAACAAATTTTGATAGCTTTAGCAGTATGTTGGATCTGTTCCTGCGGGCCACTTAGCCCGAGGATGTTGGGGCCGAATTGGGGGATATAGCTGGCCAGAACATTGAGCATGTCCCGTTCCGGGTCGACTGTGGTGAAAAGAGGCTGCACGGCTTCACCTTTTGCGCCCAGATCGCCCATTACCTGTGCGATTGTTGCCAAACTCATCGGGCAGTCGTCTGGTGAGTTGGACAATCCGAAGAAGATGAGTATCCATCGACCGCGAAAATCTTCGTCAACCTGCATCATTCCATTGTGGTCAGTTAACTCGAAATCCGCTAATAAACTCTCTGCGACAGACACTCGAGCAGCGGCAATCGGGATCTGGCCACGCTCTGATACCCAAAACCCGCCAGCGATGGCGACGGCTACCGCTACTATGGACCAGAGAGTTATTCGCACCTTTTTCATTGCCAGTTTCGCCCTTTAAAAAAATCACCTCTCGGGTGGGATACAAGCTATAGTCGGTAGAGGTTCAAGCAAAAAGATACTTGATACGATATCATGTCACGACTTTGTGAAACCTCGGTCTTTTCAAGGAAGTTAGATCTTTGATAAGCTACAGTCACTTTAGATTAAAGGAACGCATATGCTGGCAATTGGAACACTCTCGCGGAAGACTGGGACCAAGGTTCAGACGATCCGCTACTACGAACAGATTGGATTGATGAACGAGGCCGGGCGGACGTCAGGTGGGCAACGGCGATATTATGAGAAGGATCTCGACCGGCTCGCTTTTATTCGACACTCGCGTCAACTGGGCTTTTCGCTCGACTCTATCCGCGAGCTTCTGGATCTGTCCGACAATCCATCTCAATCCTGCGTAGATGCGGACTCTATCGCGCGGCGGCAACTTCGCCAAGTCGAGCAGCGGATTAAGCGTCTTCAGGCCCTCAAGAAAGAGCTGAAACGTATGGTTGCTGAGTGCGATGGCGAAAGCGTTGCAGAATGCAAGGTTCTTGAAGTGCTGCGTGACCACTCAGAATGTTTAACCAATCATGATGAAATTGGAGCATAGTGCCTCGCCGTCGACTGCTATATGAAAACGAGAAAAACTGAAAGATTCTAAGGATATGTCAGAACAGACACTCGATTTATCGAATGAGAAAGAGCACCGCACGCTCTGGACCGTTCTTGGCCTCAATATTGCAATCGCTGTGGGATTCTTTGCGACTGGTGCTATTGGTGATTCCAACTCTCTGATCGCTAACGGACTTGATAATACGTCTGACAGCATGGTCTATGGCATCAGTTTGCTGGCCTTGTCCCGTTCATCCAAATGGAAGCGTGGGGCCGCAAACGTCTCAGGGGGTTTGCTTTTGATCTTTGCTGTCGGCATTTTGATTGACGCTTGGAGGCGCTATATCGGCGGTTCCGAACCTTTGGGAACGCTGATGATCTCAATGTCGCTGGTCGCCGCTGCAGTTAATCTGGCCTGTATCTGGCTGCTTGGACGCCTGAAAGAACCGGACGTCAATATCCGGGCTGCCAACACTTTCAGCGTTAACGATTTTGCCTCGAACGGCGGTATTTTGATCGCGGGTGGACTTGTCTGGTGGCTGGGCGGCAATTGGCCGGACCTTGTTGTTGGGGTACTGGTAGCGGCCATTGCTGCATGGGGAGGCATCTCTATCCTGCGGGATGCGCATGGCGAGCACCATAAAGCCATGCATGGAGATCAAACATGACCGCTGCTTGGGTCTATACGCTGATCTCGGCAGCGGTTGTGACCTTGGGCTATCGTTGCGGTCAATGTGCGCCCCCCCCCGGCCCTACGCTTGTCAGTGCTATCCAGGACAGTGCGGCTGGTGTCAGCTTCCTGCTTGTGCTTTGCCTCGAAGAGGTGATGAAATGAACCAATTTTTAGATAAAAGAAAACCAGATGCCACATGATCACGTCCACATGGAACCCAAGGAAGGGGACCGCCGCGTTGCTATTGCCATTTGGGCGAACGGCCTTCTGACGGTCGCGCAGATTGTCGGGGGGATACTTTCCGGCAGCCTAGCGCTGATTGCGGATGCTATCCACAATTTCTCTGATATGGCATCGCTGGTTATCGCGTTTGGTGCACGCAAAATCGCACGTCGCCCAGCCGACGCCAAGATGACCTTTGGATATGGCAGGGTCGAAATCGTGGCGGCGCTGATTAACTATACGTCACTGATCATCATCGGACTTTATCTGGTTTACGAGGGCGCGATGCGGTTTGCCAATCCGGTGCCGATTGAAGGCTGGACGGTGGTCATTCTGGGTGGGGTGGCCCTGTTTATCGACACGCTTACCGCGATACTGACTTATTCGATGCAGAAAGGCAGCGTGAATATCCGGGCTTTGTTCCTGCACAACCTCAGTGATGCGCTGGCGTCTGTCGCCGTTATCGTTGGCGGTGTTCTGATCCTGCTCTATGATGTCCGTTGGGTTGATCCGGCAATCACTATTGGTATCGCCGCTTATATACTTTGGCTCGCTTTCACCGAGATCGGCGGGCCTATCCGGACACTCATGCTGGGCAGTCCGCCTGACATGGACACCGACGCCGTGATCACCGCCATCGAAGACATCGACGGCGTTGAAGAACTGCATCACGCGCATTTCTGGCAAATGCAGGAACACCAAGCGGCGCTCGATACGCATGTGGTGATCGAGGATGCACGCTGGGACGACCTTGAACGCATAAAAGAGGATATCAAAACCCGCTTGGAAGAGGCGTTCGACATATCGCACTCAACGCTGGAATTCGAGCGAGCACGCGACAAGCACGAGGAGACCATGCGTTATGGGCATGGATGATTTCACACCGCTAGCAGCCATACTGTAAGCTTTGCTTTGACCCGTTGAACGATACAAACGCACAGTCTGCCACGGATGGGTCGACTAATACATCAAAACGGCATTGAAGAGGCCCAGCATTCGCCACACAGTGGCTCCGGATGTACAACAACGACCGTTCGAACATGAGCATCGGTGGCATCACTCCCGCAATGAAACTGAAAATGGCCGCGCAGATTCTACATCCTTGTTCCGTTAAAAACAGGAGGATTACCTTCCAGCCACGCGGCAAAGCGCTGAAGTTCTTGATAGGCTGCCAAAGGGCATTCCACATCACGTTATTGTGATTTTATTGAGATTGAAGCTCTAGCAGGTGGAGGTCTTAAAATAGTTAAAACAGGCAAGATCAGAGGCTTCATCATGATACTGACCAAAGACACATCTATTTCACGTCGCAGTGCGCTTCTTGGGGCGACAGCAAGTGGACTATTTCTCGGAACCGGTACGGCAATCGCGCAAACGACCGAGCCATTTTCGTCACCGTCAGTCCGCCGAAACATTTCATCCTTCAGTACCTCCAATTGGAGGGAGCATTTTGACAACTTAGAGCACGGAGCAATCCTTTGCGATATCGACTCCCGTGCAGTTCAATATTGGTCAGAAGATGAAAGCGTCTACAAACTTTACCCTTCCAGTGTTCCGTTAACAGAAGAACTGACCAAACGTGGGAACACACACGTCATTCGTAAAGTTGAGGGGCCAAGCTGGCGCCCCACCCCTTCAATGAAGATACGCAACCCCGAATGGCCAGACTATTTTCCACCTGGTCCCGATAACCCATTGGGCACCCATGCGCTGTATCTGTCATGGCAATATTACCGTGTTCATGGCACGGGCGACACGCGCAAGATCGGAAGGCAATCTTCAAATGGGTGCATAGGTCTCTACAACGAGCATATCAAAGAATTGTTCGCTTTGGCCGAAGTCGGAACACAAGTGAAGTTGTTTTGATTCATGCACTTTATCTGACTTATGAAGGTACGCCCTCGTGTACCAAGTTCCACTTATCATCAGTCTTTGAAAGCCACCGGCCTATGAAACGAAGAAAATTCCTCCTTTCCGCTGGGGCTGTTGGCACTTTAGCCTGCCAACCAGTGTCAGCTCACATAGTGCTTCCTAAGTATGATTTACCACCAGAATTTTTGCCTCAAGTAGTGACCATACCAGCGGGCGCTGCTCCCTACGAAATACATGTAGTTCCAGGCCAGTTTGCACTTTTCTGGACCCAGCCCAATAATACTGCAATTCGATATACTGTCGGGATCGGTCGCCCAGGTCTTTACGAGGCAGGAGAATTCTACGTAGGGGCGAAAAAAGAATGGCCAAGTTGGACCCCGACTCCTGGCATGTTGCGTCGTGAGCCTCAGAAATATGGCCCACTTCGCAATGGAATGCCTGGCGGTTTGAGCAACCCTCTGGGAGCGCGGGCCCTGTATCTCTTTCAACCGGGTCGCGGTGACACCTTTTTGCGTGTTCATGGCACAAATGATCCAACCACTATCGGGCGCGCCGTATCCAACGGGTGTGCCAGGCTTGTTAACAATCAGATTATTCAACTTTTCAATCAAGTGCCTTTAGACACCCGCGTTGTGCTCTATCCAAATGGCGCGACATGACGACTGGTGCAGGTCCTAAAGTGTGTCTAATAAAAAAAATTTAGTGGCTCAAACACGGCGCAATCTTGGAGTTTTCTAGAACTCGACGGCTCTGAGCACCTCTAGACAAGCTCTTACTTTTCAATTACTTATCTGCTCATAATAGCGTGCTGGGTGAAACATCTCCATCACATCCCCAGCAAATCCAAAAGCTGATCCAATATACAGGAATGACAAATGAACCGTCCCTATCTGCTTTTTATCCTAGCATCCACGGCATTGGTTTCATGTACCGCTGTTGGCCCTGACTATACGCCACCTAAGACACCTTTAGAAACGTCGTTCATTGGCGGTGGCGGGGCTCTTGAAGAGGTCGCGCGCGATGAATGGTGGAAACGGCTAAATGACCGGCAAATGAACCGGCTAGTAGACCGCGGCCTTACACAAAACATCGATATTGCAACGGCTTTACAACGTATCAAAGCCGCAAATACAGACCTGAGGCAGACAGGTACCGCTGGCCAATTCTCAGGTGGACTGGATGCACAGGCGCAAAGAAACAATGGTAACCCAATATCAGGTGATCCCTCTGAAAGTGCGACGTTCGGGGCGAATTACATCCTCGATATTTTTGGTGGTGTTCGCCGTGACGCGCAGCGCGCGGCAGCGGGTGTAGAAGCAGCCAAGTTTGATGCTGGCACTGTCCGGCTTGCTCTGGTTTCCGGTGTTGTTTCCAACTATATTGACGCGCGGTATTTTCAGGAGGCATTGGCTTTAACACGACAGAATATCGCGAGCCTCCGCCGGACCCAGTCCTTGATCAGAGCTCAAGTTGAGCAAGGCGCATTGTCAGAATTAGATCTTGCCCGATCAGCAGGTCAGCTGGACACAGCAATTGCCGACCTCCCTCCGCTTGAAGCCGCATTCGAAGCCCGGGTTTTTGCAATCGCGACATTGTTGGCCGAACCAGCTCAGCCGCTGCTTAAACAGATGATTGCAGGCGCACCACAACCTTATCCTCGCAGCAAGGGGTCAACAGGCGTCCCCGCTAATCTGCTCCGCAATCGTCCAGATGTATTGGCCGCTGAACGCCGTCTAGCTGCCGCAGTTGCCGGAGTAGGTGTCGCAGAAGCAAAGTTGTACCCATCGGTCACTTTATCTGGCTCGGTGACAGCGGCAAACCCGTCAGAATGGTCCTTTGGTCCAGCACTTTCATTGCCCATCCTCAACCAAGGTCCGCTACGCGCTAGGCGAGATGCGGCTATTATTTCAGCCACGACCGCCGAACTGGAATGGCGTGCACAGGTGTTGGCCGCGGTGGAAGATGTGCAAAAAACTCAAAGTGAATTTACACGAAAACAAAGAGAGGTGGCCGCATTGCGCGCTGCTCAACGATCAAGGGATCGTACTCTTCAGTTGAGCCGCAAAGTTTTTGAACTGGGAGAACTGAACTTACCAGACCTGTTGGACGCCGAACGATTTGCAAACGCAGCACGCATATCCCTCGCAGCAGCAGTAAGAGATTTGGCCCAATCGTGGTCAGCACTTATGGTTGCGACTGGTCGTGGATGGGGCGACGTAAGCTAAAATTGGCGTTCTCTACCTTGATGCAGCAGATCAAGGCGCGCTCATCGCGGCACGTGCAGATTGAGTTTCCCGAATTGCGCAAACGATACTGGGGAACGCTATTTTGGGCACGTGGATTCTTTTCGACCACGTCAGGGAATGTCACCGACGATGTCATCCTCCAGTATCTGGAATTATATTCCAAACGCGAAACTATCTGCATCAGCCTATAGTACTCATCTTTTGACCGGAGATGCGTTGTATTGACCCAAAGTACGGCCGCAAGGGTGCACGCACCGCCAAACAGCCGTGCACCTTTGCCTGCGCATCAGAACATATATGCCCTAAGCCTTCTTTACAGATTTTGCCTTCGTACCATGCTCGTGGACCGTTTCGACAAGTGAATGATGCCCACCTTGTCTGGGCGCAAACCAGCGGTGCAGGGCGGGCATGACCAGTAGGGTCAGCACGGTTGACGAAACAAGCCCCCCGGTTACCACAGTGGCAAGCGGGCGTTGGACCTCGGCACCGACGCCGGTGGCGAAGAGCAATGGTGCCAGCCCAAGTGCCGTCGTCATGGCGGTCATCAGGACCGGACGCGCGCGCAGCCCTGCGGCCTCAATGGCCAAAGCCTCCAGATTGCGACCGGCGCGCGCAAAATCATCCATGAAACTGACCAATACCATACCGTTGCCCAACGCGATGCCGAACAATGCGATAAACCCGACGGTAGCAGGCACCGACACCGGTAACCCTGTCAGCCAGAGCGCCATCGCACCACCTGTCAGCGCCAAGGGGATATTCAACAGGATGAGGATCGCTGATTTCAGGCGACCAAAGGTTACCAGAAGGATCAGCAGAACGATGCCCAACGTAATCGGAATAACCACTTTGAAACGGGCATTCGCCTGTTGCTGAAGCTCGAATTGGCCGCCCCAGACCAAACGATACCCGGGCGGTAGATCCAACTGAGCGTCCGTCAACGTCTGCGCTTCGGCAACGAAAGAGCCGATATCGCGACCGCGCACGTTGGACTGGACCGTGATGAAGCGTTCGCCATCTTCGCGTGTGATCTGGCGTGGACCGATTACAGTTTCGATATTGGCCACTGTGTCCAGCGGCACCCGTGCGCCCGAAGGCGATTCCAGCACGATGCGTCTGATCGCCTCCGGTGTGTCGCGGCTTTCTTCGTCAAAACGCACCATTATCGGAAACTGTCGCACGCCCTCGAACAGTGATCCGGCTTCGGCCCCGCCGACGGCTGCACGCAGCCCATCCAACGCGTCCTCAACATCAAGCCCGTAGCGACCAAGGGCTGACCGATCCACGGTTACCACAAGTTGCGGCGCACCGGTGATCTGGTCGGCCTGTACCTCGGCAGACCCCTCAACCTGTTGCAGGAGTGATTGCAGGACTTGTGATCGCTCCAACAGAATTTCGGAATCCGGTCCAAAGATTTTGACGGCCAGTTCGGCGCGTGTGCCGGTCAGCAATTCATCAACAGCCATCGCGATGGGTTGGCCGATATTCACCACAATCCCCGGAAAGCTTTCCAGATCTTCCGAAATCGCCGTGCGCAAACCTTCGGCAGACAAGCCGGGCCGCCACTGATCGACCGGGTTCAGCTCGATAAAGGCTTCGGCGCTGTTGGTCGGGTCAGCATGCGCGCCAACCTCACCACGCCCAATACGGGTCACGATGGACTTGATTTCAGGAAAATTCTTTAACAGCCGCTTTTCCACAAGCGTCGTCGTCTTCGTTCCTTCGGTAAGCGAAATCGAGGGTGCCATGGTGACGCGCATCAGAATATCGCCTTCCTCCAACGATGGCGTAAATTCGGAACCAAGTCGCGATCCTGCAAAACCGCCCACCGCCAAAAATATGCCGCACAGGACGATGGCGAAAAAACGGTTACGGACAAAGAACCCGGCCGCACCACTGACCATCGCGACAGTCCGCCCCGGCTTGTCAGGGGCCTTCTTGCCGGATCGGCGCATCACCGAAAAGGCCATGGAAGGCGCAATCAGGGCCGCATAGAACAGCGATCCGGTCATGGCGAGTGCAGCCGATGCCGCCAAGGGCCGGAAGGTTTTGCCCTCAACCCCTTGCAGCGAGAAAAGCGGCAGGAAAACAACGATAACCACGGCAACCGCCGCCACCAGAGGTGCGATTACCTCGGCGGTAGATCGTGCAACCAACATACGCGGCTCTTCAGAGCCGTCGTCTTCCTCAAAGCTGCGATCCACGTTTTCAGAAATGACAATCGCCCCATCCACCATCATCCCGATGGCGATGGCGACCCCGCCCAGAGACATCAGATTGGCGCTGATGCCGAGCACGTACATTGCGATAAACGCAAAACCGACGGAAAACGGAATCGACAGGACCACAACCAGACTGGGACGCCAGCCGCCCAGGAAGACAAACACCACCAACGCTACGAGCACAGCCCCCTGCCACAACGCCGTCGTGACGGTTGCGGAGGCCTTGTTTACCAGCGTTCCCTGATCATAGTAGGGGACCGCCAGTACACCATCCGGCAGGCTTGCGTTGATTTCCTCAAAGCGCTTCTGGACCCGCGCGATGACATCGGATGTGTTGGTGCCATAAAGTTTCAGAACCAACCCTGCGACAACTTCGCCTTCACCATTGGCGGTTGCAAGACCTTGCCGAACGCCACCGCCAACGATGATGTGGCCCAGATCGCGCACGCGCACGGTGCGCCCGTCCTCCACGTTGACGACAATCTCTGCGAGATCAGAGATTGTCTTGGCAAGTCCAACGCCGCGCACCGTGTATTGTTCGGATCCGATTTCGAGGAATTGCGCCCCTTCGGTTCTATTTCCGCGCTCTAATGCGCTGATCACATCGGCGATTTGAATATCATAGGCAAGCAGCGCATCGGGATCGAGCCTGACCTGATATTGCTTTTCATAGCCACCAAGGGACAAAACCTCGGTGACACCCGCCACGGTCTGCAACTGATACTTGACGATCCAATCCTGAATTTCGCGCATCTCGACAAGGTTGCGTGCGCCGGTCTGATCTTCCAGACGGAAATACAGGATGAGGCCAAGCCCGGTTGAAATCGGACCCATTTGCGGGTCGCCAAACCCGTCTGGGATGTTGCCACGCGCTTCGGCGAGCCGCTCGCCCACGACCTGACGGGCGAAATAGACATCCGTCCCGTCCTCGAAATAGATGTTCACCACCGACAGCCCGAAGTTGGAGACCGACCGCATGTTTTTCAGTTTCGGAAGGCCCGACATCGCCGTTTCGATCGGATAGGTCACATAGCGTTCAACCTCTTCGGGGGCGAGCCCTTCGGTTTCGGTGAAAACCTGAACCAGCGCGGGTGTCACGTCCGGAAAGGCATCAACAGGCAAGGCGCGAAACGCAAAAAGCCCGCCAAGCGTCATCGCAAAAGCCGCAATGGCCGCCAAAAGCCAGCCGCCTGCGATGCGGTGCATAAAATCAGTCATAATCAGCTATCCTAATGTCCGTGGCCGTCGCCAAAGGCGTCTTTTTCGAGTTGGGCTTTGAGTGTGAAGGCACCGTCAGAGACAAAGAGGTCGCCTTCCTCCAGCCCGGTGCGGATTTCCACATAGCCGCCAGCGGTTGTGCCGACCATGACGGCGCGCGGTGCGAACCCGCCGTCAACAGGGACAAAAACAGACGGACGGTTCTCTACCAGTTGCACGGCGGATTGTGGCACGCGCAAAACCTCCGCGGCATTGCCGACGCTGAGATCTGCAATCACAAACTGGCCGGGGGTCAGGGTTCTGTCAGAGTTGTCGATGATGACACGCGCCGTCGCCGTGCGCGACACTTCATCAATAACCGGTAG
>Ga0115554_1003796_pt1 | contig 10126 bp, 7 predicted proteins | sample COGITO_mtgs_1104_3_FD_87283 | JGI IMG/M metagenome (GOLD analysis project Ga0115554, IMG submission 87283) | Pelagic marine microbial communities from North Sea - COGITO_mtgs_110404 | ecosystem: Environmental > Aquatic > Marine > Epipelagic | place: Germany:Helgoland, sampling site Kabeltonne... | reverse complement strand
CGGAAATGTGTTGTCTTCGAACGGTCGGGGAATCGTGCGTGAGGTACGCGTCGCAGTATTCGCAGTAATATCGCGGCATATCCGTCGCAGATATTCTCTTTTGTTCTCTCTCTCTCTCTCGTTCTTCTTCTTCTTCTTCTTCTTCGTGCTGCTTTATTACTCTTTTACTTATGCGGGTTGTGTTTGGATGGAATATTTGTTGTGAAGAAAGAGATAAAGCGTCTTTTGGGCAGCTTTTTTCTTTTCTTGGTTGGATTGATTTTTGCGATTTTTTCGCCTTTTTGGCAATCGACCCACTTTGCAAAAAACTCTTCTCCTTCTTCTTCAGAATTTACGAGAGGAAGCATTTTCCACATTTACACTCCACAACACACCTTATTGGGTGGACGAGAGAGAGAGGAGAGGACTTCAGAGAGCACGCGACGGGAAAAGTGAAACGAGGGTTTGCGTGTCCTCCGTTGTGCGTTCGAAAGAGAGAGAGAGAGAAGCTGTACTGCCGCATACTACTACTAGTAGAGATAGAAAATGGGAAAAAACGTGGAACCTCGCTTGTGGATCAACGTGAAAAAAACGAAACGAGGGAAAGTGATACCGTGCATGGAGGAAACGACGGCGCTGATGACGGCGCTGAAGAAAAACAACTTCGACATGAGCAAGTGCATGCGGGAGTCAGATTTGTTGGATAAGTGCACGAGTACGCACGCGAAAACGCCAAAGGTGAAGAATACGATTAACTTTCACTTGCAAAGGCTGGCGAGGATGGCGAAAGTTGCGAGATGAAAGATTTTATAGAGAGAGAGAGAGAGAGATACTAGAGAAATAGAGATAGCGAGACATTAGAAACAAGACGTGTACAACATGCGATATAGGAAACTACTAACTCTTAAGTTTATTATTATTGACAACAGCTTTTGATATAGATTCGATTACGTTTTGGTGGTTCTTTTTATGCTCCTTTTTTCTTTTCTCTCTTCATGTTTTTGTATGTTTATTCGCGCGCAAAAAATTAGTTCTTGAACTCACTGCCGTCGATGGCGTTTTGGAGTCTCGGGTTGGCCCACATTTCAACCTTCTTCGGGATGTTCTCTTCCGGGATGGTCGCGTATTTAGCTAATATTTCGCGGAATCGAGCACCGTCCATAGTTTCTACCTCCAAAAGCTCCTCAACGATTTCGTCCAACGCTTCTCTGTTATCCGAGATGTGCTTGAGCGCCATGACGTACGCCTCGTCCGCGATTCTCTTCACCGCGACGTCGATGTCGTTCTGTAATTTTTCAGACATTGAGTTCTTAGCCATCATTCTCATGATCATGTCGCCAGATTGTTGGTCTTGGACCGCCCACGGTCCGACATCGGACATGCCAAACGCGGTGACCATTTGTTTCGCCATCGAGGAGACTTGTTGCAAGTCACCGCCGGCGCCCGTGGTGACTTCAGCTTCGCCAAAGACAATCTCTTCCGCGGCTCTGCCTCCCAACGCACCGACAACTCTCGCGAAGATTTGTTGTTTGGAAATTAAACTCGGGTCTTCGCCCGGGATGAACCAGGTCAAACCCTTGGCTTGGCCTCTCGGGACGATGGTGACTTTTTGAACCGGGTCGTGACCGGCTTGCAAGGTACCGCAGATGGCGTGGCCAACTTCGTGGTACGCGACCAAAGTCTTCGCTTTACCGTCCGTCAATCGAGTACCTTCCATACCGGCGACGATTCTATCGACGGAGTCATCGATTTCGAGTAAAGTGATGGAGTCCTTGTTTCTTCGACCAGTCAAGATGGCCGCTTCGTTCAACAAGTTGGACAAATCCGCACCAGAGAAGCCCGGGGTTCTCTTGGCGATGGTTTCGATGTCAACTTCACCTTCGAATCTCTTGTTTTTCGCGTGCACTTTCAAGATTTCAATTCTGCCCTTCAAGTCGGGGTTGTCCACAGCGACTTGTCTGTCGAAACGTCCCGGACGCAACAACGCCGGATCAAGAATGTCCGCTCTGTTCGTCGCCGCAACGACAATGACGCCAGTGTTACCTTCGAAACCATCCATTTCCGTCAACAGCTGGTTCAACGTTTGCTCTCTTTCGTCATTACCGCCACCAACGCCGGTACCTCTGGATCGACCGACGGCATCGATTTCATCGACGAAAACGATGCACGGCGCGTTCTCCTTCGCCTTCTTGAACAAATCTCTCACTCTGGACGCACCAACACCGACGAACATTTCAACAAACTCGGAACCGGAGATGGAAAAGAATGGAACACCGGCTTCACCGGCGATCGCTTTGGCGAGCAAAGTCTTACCGGTACCCGGCGGACCGACCAGCAAAACGCCCTTCGGGATCTTCGCGCCGACGGCGGTGAATCGTTCCGGTTTCTTCAAAAACTCGACAACCTCCATGAAATCTTGCTTGGCTTCGTCGACACCGGCAACGTCATCGAACGTGACGCCCGTGTTCGGCTCCATTTGAAACTTGGCTTTGGATTTACCAAACGCCATCGGGTTGTTGCCGCCCATGCCTCCCGGCATGCCCGGTCCGCCGCCGGCGCCACCGGATCGTCTGGTGAGCAGAAACAAACCGCCAACGAGCAACAAAGGAAACGCCAAGTTACCCAACAAGTTCAAGAAGACGCCACCGGTATCTTCGGACTCGCTGTGCGCCGCAAAGTCGACATTCTTTTCTCTGAATTTTTGCAAAAGCTCGCCGGAGGTGCCTGGCAATTGCACTCTGACTCTTTGCACTCTGTTGCCCAATTCCGGCGAAACCGCTTCCACGATCGCGATCGTACCGTTGGCGTACAAATCAACCTTCTTGACTCGGCCCATGTCCAAGTATTCCAAAAATCGAGAGTAGGACATTCTCGACGACGCGACGCCTTGGTCGTCCGCAGCGTTGGCTTGGCCATTGGCACCCAAAGCGGCAAACGCGGCGGAGACGCCGAGCGCGTTCTTGAGCACGTCTCTGCGAGAGTTGGAGACCTCTTCGGAAGCCTGTGGTATAGCAGAGCGAAAGAAGTAGAAACAGAGAGGTCAGCGATGCGAAAAAATACCTCCGAAAGCGAGAAGAGAGGGAGGGAAGAAATTCTCGACGGGATGACGACACACATCTATCCAATGTGGACGTCATCACCTTCGCGCGTAATCATTTCCATTCGCGCGCCCGTGCGGACCAACGCGACCACAGAAATCCACATTTGCTCCGCGCAAATCGCGACGAAGAAACGCACGAACACATTTCTTCCCAAAAATCAATACTACGAAACCAAAAAGAACATCTGCGCGCGCGCGTACCTCTTCTCTTTTCGCCGCTCTGACAATTGAAGATCGACGACTTTTAAAACTCGTCGATTTCTTCTGTGCGGGCAACTGCGCGATGCGCGCCACGGACGATAACGCGGAGGAGGAACTCATTTATGTAGTTCTTAAGTTTCTTAGTTTACTTTATGCGATAGATTTATGCGATAGGAATGTCGCGTAAATGTATATACTGCGTGTCTTGTGTAAACAACGAGCGCTAGTTTTGTGAAGACTGTACGTAACTACTTGCGTGTCTGACGTGTGCAGAAATTGGTGGCTCTCGATGCTTCAAGACAAAAAAACGGATGATTTTTTGGGGGCGGAAACAACAACCTAAACGCATCAAAACAACGACACAGAAACGACTTTGACGACTCTCGAGAGAAGAATGGCCTCGAGCGAAGAAGAAGAGCGTTTGCACGAGTACCCAAATCACCAGAGGAGTTCAAAGAGAACGACGACGACGGGTGGTGGTTCTTCTTCTCAAACGACGACGACGAAAGCGAACGGGAAAACGCTGATTGCGTTCGTCTTTGGGTTCCTGCTCTCGTTCATCCTGTTCCACGCGGACGCGTTCAACCATCGACAGTCGATCGTGAACCGGTGGCGAGGGATTTCGAACGATTTAGTGTTGGAAAGAGAACACTGCCGGCAAGTTTTGGCCGAGCACAAGGACGCTTTGAGCAGCGTGCACGAGGAGTTTGAGAGTTTGAAAGAGAAGCATCAGGAGGCGTCCGGCGCGTTGAAGGAGAAACACGACATGTTGACGCACGCGTCGAGCTTGTTGGAAGAGAAACATCTGGAGTTGGAACATAAGACGACGCAGTTGGAGGTGATGAAAGAGGCTCTGAGCGAAGTGGACGTGGATGGGCATAATGGTGGTGGTAACGGCGTTGAGGACAACCACGAGGAGGAAGAGGAGGACGACGCTTTAAGCGAAGAAGAGCCGGCGGAGCAACCGAGCGGGCGATCCTCGAGAGGCGGCGGTAAGCATAGCAGTAAGCGTAGTAAGCGTGGTGGACACGGTAGCAAAAAGAGCTCGTCGAAACCGCACGGCGGCGAAGAGCACGGGGAAGAGGATTTAGATGAAGGCGCGCACGACGAGGCGGACGATACCGCGTCGGCGGAAGAACCTTTGCAAGAGGAGATGGATGTTTCCACAGAATAATGACAGTTTTCTCTGAATAACTCGAGTACACCTTTCTACTTCTTCTAATTTATAATCTAACGTAATTCTCTCTCTCTCTCTCTCTTTCTAAATACCTTTACGAATGCAAGTTACTGTGTAAGAACATAACGCCTGGATTTTGCAGGTAATCGTTCAAATACATCCCATCCAACAAACTGCCGCGACCGCTTTCTTCGCTCAAAACGTCGTAATACGCATCGCTCGCGTCACCAAACTTAAACTTGTTCTTGGAAACTAAATCAAATATCCATTTCTCAAAATCGTGCTCTCCCGTGGCTTCGTTGATCACGCGAACGACTTTGGAGCCGAGAAAGGCGCTCTCTTCCCACCTTCGGATGTACTTCGTCGAGGAAAAATCGGCGAAATCTGGAACATGGTTGGTCATTTTCCCTTTATTCGCGTGTAAAAACAACGGGTCACCGTTTAAGTCGCGATGCAACATTGTATTTCCGAAGATGTTTCCGTTCGAACCGTCTCGAATGCCCACGTGGTCCGGGTCGTGTGGCACGATGGTGAAGTCGTCTTTGAAGTAGCGCATGGCTACGGCGAATACCTCTTTATCACCGATACCCATGAACCCACCGAACAAAGGGTAGAACATATGATCGAACGCGTTAAAATATAACGCTAAAAACAACGCGTTCCAATGTTTACTCTTATCGACGAGCATTTGGCCGCTCTCGTGCGTAAACTTTGGCCACGAAGGCGCATTTTCGTCTCCAAAAAGGGCCAATCGCGCATCCGGCGCGCTCGAATCTCTCCAGAAGTCTCGCCACAACACCGCCCCGGTTCTTTTATACTCCTCACTGTTGAATAGTTTCGTCTCTGGATCTCTTAACACCAAATTATCCGCGTCAACGCTCAACGCTTCTTTGAACGACGAAAACGTTAGCGCTAAAAGCTTATACGCGAATCGACTCGGTTTGCGTTTTCCTTTACTCGCAAAGTTTAACGCGTCCCCGAGCTCGCTAAACGAGCGAACGATAACGCCTAAATCCCTTAAATCTTCGACATCTTCGCAGGAAGGTAACTCGTTCGCCGGGAACCACAATTCGATTGGTAATCGTGACTTGGCGCGCCGCACGGCGTGTATGGCTATCCAATACGACGTCTTGATGCTATACTTTGACCCACCGACGATGACAATACCTCGTTGATTCTCAAAATACTCCTCGATGTGTGTTTGCATACCACTAATCTCCTCCTCGACGCTCTTCACGTACGCCTCCGTCTTCCCGCGGATCTCTTCCACTTGCGCTTTCGCCAGCCGTTCCCCGGCCAACACGAAATCTCTCTTCAAACTCGCTCGTCTCCTATCACTCGGCAGCGTAAACGAAAACCCATTCGGCATTGTCTTCACGATCACTTTTTTAAACATCGCGTGCATCCGCTTCGTATTCTTCATCGCGTTTTCATAGCCACCCGTTCGCTCCTCGAACACTTTTTTCAAAGGACACTCTTTTACATCCGCGCCGCCGCCGTACTCTTTCCATCGCGGACGCTTCTTACTCGCACCTCTGCTTCCCACAATCTCTTCTCTGCACGCGGTTTGACAATCAATCTCCACCTGGTCGCCGCAATTTCTCAAACCGGCTACTTTATGCCCATCGCACAGACAAAACCCGCTCGTTTTTTCGTCCTCTTTCGCGACGAAACATTTTTTCCCTCCTCTCTGTGGTCGATTGAGAAGAAAATCGAAACCAAATTTGGACGTTTTCCAATCCTCTTTCGCCGAGGCATTTTTATGGCACGCGCGCGTTTCCAAGAACCCGTATTTGGAGTGTGGGCCGCACGAAGCGAGGAATTCGCGGTGAAGGAAGAATGCAGCGAGAATCAGAAGGAGCGGGCGTCTGTTTTGTCCGAGAGATTTCCAAACGATTTGCGTGCGCTGAGTTTTTGAGAAGAAGAAGAAGAAGACCAATCGAGAGAAGAAAGACGCGTTCGAGGAGGAGGATGATTTCGGTTTGACTCTCGGGACGATTGGCATGACGCTGATGTCTTCTTCCTCGTCTTCTTCTTCCTTCCTATCGGTGAGGCGTCATGGTTTCTCGCCCTCTCGGGTTTTGTATTTGGAAAAGCGGTGCTTTTGTGAAGAAGATGATTGTTTCAATATCAACGAAAAGATAGCAAAAGCAAAAGCAGGTGTGTGTGTGTGTATATATATATTACAAAGGTTTTGTACGATGAAGTTAGATTCGCGCGCGTGCATACGCGCGCTTATTGTTTCTCCTTTTGTTTTTCGTCGGAGTGTACCTTCCCGAACGGAATCCCTTTCACGCTCGGGTCGACGTATTCCGCCGCCATATCTTTCACGTCCGGCAAGAAATCTTCCTCCTGACAATTGGCGCCGTCTTCGAAGCACGGGAAGTTCGCAAAATCGTCGTGTTTCATCCCAGTCCATCTTCCAGGAGTTGCCCACGCGACTTCGTCTTCGATGCCTAAACTTTTCTTTCCGCGGACGATGCGGAAAAAGCCCATCTCGCCCCAATATTGGCCCCAACTGTTTCGAACGATCCAATACTTCGTGTTTGTTTTCTTCTCTACGCCCCAACCGACGATGCTGACGATGTGATTGATTTCATAAGACGGGGTGTCGGTATAAATACCTTTAGTATAAGAACGTAAACCGTCGGCATCAATACCAGCCGCCACGGGGCCTCGCGCGTAGAGTTCCTTCATAATCGCCTCTTCCCCCGAAATCGTCCCGTATTCTTTGACCGTCGCGTTTGGAAACGTCGCCAACGGCGCGCAAAAACCACCCAACTGCGAAAAAGTCGAGCACGTCCGGCACGTGTTAATCGCGTTGCACTTGTATCTATCCGTCACGTACCCGCACGAGCCTTCGATCGATTCGTTCGAGCACGCCTCGTAACTCAAACACGTATCGTACGGCACAAAGCCGACGTCGTGTACAAACTGATACGCGCCGGTATGCGAGCCTCCGTGGCACGAGCCGGCAACTTCCGTCCCACAATTCAGAATAAACTGAATCGCCAAGTTCACGTCTTGCATTCGTTTCTTCCCGCTCGCGATTTGGATCCTATCCGCGAGCGCCGACATCGCGCCGTGCGCCCAACACGACCCGCAATACTGCGGTATGTGTTGGTTCAAGCTCTTGCTGAGAAAGTTGTGTCCGGAAACGTTCGACCAGGTGAAAGATTCCGGAAGATCTTCCGAGGAGACGTACGCATCTGGCGTAGTCGAGATAATTTTTTGCTTTTTGTCGTGTCCAGGGAGCACGCGATACTCGTTCACGTGTCCCGCTTTCGTCAGCTTCAAGGCACCTTCCCTCGTGGAAAAGTCGTCGTCATCGGTTTTGATTTTCAAGAAGGATTCATCCGTTCGTGCGTCCACGCTCTCGACCAAAAAGAGGGAGAGAAAGGAACACGTCGCGAAAAGGAACAACAACGCGAGCGTCATCGTCGGCATCGCTTTTAGCGCGCGGTAGTGCGTAAAAGGCATTTTATTCTCGAGTGTGAAGCAGAAGGGTGAGAGAATATAAATGAAGCGAAGTGGATTTTTTTTTGCCCGAAAAACATCTCGAAAAGACACCAAACCACCAGACCTTTAACAGTACGGGGAGTGAGTAGTTATTAGAGGCTACTTTTGCGAAAGTTTTTTTAAGAGAAGACTGGGCGCGTATATTCGATCGAAGACGCCGGAGTGGACGAGTGCGGCGGTCTCGTTGACGTCCTCGAAGACGATTCGCTCGTTGTACCAGGCTTCTGCTCTTCTTCTTCTTCCTTCCAGTCTTTCGCTTTCTTCGTCTTCGCCTTCCCCGTTTAAGACCAAAGCGACAAAGGCCTGCCGATCAAAGTCGAGGAGGAAGGTTTGGTTTATTTTTTCAGCGTCGAGAGATGAAGTCACGTCGCGTGGGCAGCAGTTGCGCAATCGTTTGATCGATTCGTCGAGGTTCATGTACGGGTAGTGTAAGATTTTCGCTTCCGAGTGCGTGACTTCGTTGAAGCGCTGTCGCGAAGAGGGAGATTTTGATATTGGCCGAAATTTGAACCTGTGCGCACCGTTTGAGCGTAATCTATTTCGAGCGACTCGCGCGATTGATTTTCCGTTCGCATAAGCCAGAAAGAAGTTCGGGAGAGATTTGTTACGAACGACTACACCGCCGAGTTTCTTCCACGTTTTCTTATCGGCGTGCGCGTAATTGCATTTGAAAAGCGTCGCGTCGACAAACGGATCTTGCACTCCACCTTTTGTTTCTGGCACCGCTTCATAATTTGGCAACACAATCCCGTCTATATCCCTCGGTTGATATTCTCGTAAAAGTTCACGAATATCTAGGTTTGCTACGCCAGCGGGAAACAACAACTCATCGGTATCGATGTGCGCTATCCAATCCACGTTATCCTCTGTCGCCATCTCAATTGCCATCTCCACATTTTGGGACTGCTTTACGAATAACTCTGCGTTACAGCCTCGCTTACGAATCCAAGGCACCAACCATTGCTCTTTATTACAAAGCAATTTACTTCGAATACTTTCCATTTCAGATTCGCTAAACAATTTCACATTCTCCTTTTTCTGGGAAAAAGCATCGTACTTCTTTGTCCTATCGTCCACGAACACGTAAAAAAGCCCGATTCCTACCTGCTCGTGATAACGCACCCATTGCTCGAATCGTCTTCCGCTCGCGTCTTTGGTCGTCGTCACCACGGCGACGAGTAATCCGTGATGATTTCCGTCGGCTCGTAGCGTGGTCGATCTCGTGCTCTCTCCTCGCGTATTTTTTGACAACCAACACCAGGGAAAAAAAAAGAACAGAGAAAGGAGGAACGAGAACGAAAACAACATCATCGAAGGCGAAAGAAAGTCGCGAACTATTCGTCTCCTTTCTCTCCTCGTTGAGATGTTGTTGAAGATGATGTTGTTGTTGTTGTTATTGTTTGCGGCGCGACGAAGAGACATTCGTGTGAAAGAGAGTTTTAATAAAGAAATATGGATAAGTTTTGTCATTAAAAGTGCATTATTGGGACGCCGTCGCTCGCGCGCGAGAGAGAGATTTGGTTTTGTACACGCGATGCGAATAGTAAGTAGTCGTCATCGTCTCTATCGTCTCCTTTCTGCAATCGATTTCTATCCGCCCAAATACTACGGGTTATTTTGTGTATAATAAGTATAAAGTTTCTTTTCCTTTTTCTCCGCTTCGGACCGGGTTCGCGGTCTGCCTCGGAGAAAGGAGATATTGTGATATTACCATTTTATTGTCGGTTTAGACAGTTGCCTCAGACGTTGTACCATATGCTGAAGTGTCTTGTTCTTCCGAAGGAGGCGGTTGTTCTTCATTTGTAGAATTCGGATGTATTGGTATGTGCGACTCATCGTCTTCGTCATCAATAGCGTCATCAATAGCATCTTGCGCCTTTTCGATGTCTGTCATCGATTTGTCGATTTCATCTTGGGCGGCGTCGATTTTCTCGGCCATTCTGGTGAGTTTACCCTCAACGTGATTGACGGCATCTTCCACCTCCTTTTCCGCCTCTTCTTCCGCGCTTGCCGATTCCGCTTCGGCCTGCGCGACGGATTCCGTTTCAGACGGCGCCGGGACTTCCGAATCTCCTGAATCTTCATCTTCAGACGGCACCGGGGCTTCTTCAGACGGCGTCGGGTCTTCCGAATCTCCTGAATCTTCATCT
>Ga0115554_1003795_pt1 | contig 10127 bp, 6 predicted proteins | sample COGITO_mtgs_1104_3_FD_87283 | JGI IMG/M metagenome (GOLD analysis project Ga0115554, IMG submission 87283) | Pelagic marine microbial communities from North Sea - COGITO_mtgs_110404 | ecosystem: Environmental > Aquatic > Marine > Epipelagic | place: Germany:Helgoland, sampling site Kabeltonne... | reverse complement strand
TTCCGTTCGCGAACGCCTTTATTCTCTTTCAACAATTCGCGCGTCGCGTTTGAAATTATTCGCGTTTTCGTTGTTGGTCTTTTTCCTCTTTTCGTCGTCGTTTCCTCCGTCGTCGTCGCCGAAGAGGAAGGTTTACCAAACGCGGTTTCCGATTTCAATTTCGCCTTCTCCGCTTCTAAGAACACCAGCGAGGAATGGGTGATATTTTCGATCGGTTTCCGTTTCCGCGGGAGGCACGAACCAGACGCGAGCCATCCGAGGTTTTCACATTCGGTCGTCTTTTTGCGTCTCTGCGTTTCACCGCGCTCGCTCGGAGCAGTGACACCACTCATTCGCGTGAGTAGTATTCGCGCGTTCCGTTGTATGGCGAACGATTGGAAAACTTGTAATTGTATAAAATCCTTCATTTCTCCCCGCGCGAAACGAGAGAGAACGACCGGGTTCTCCTCTTCCTCTTCCGCAAAGAAGCGAGGAAGAAGAAGCATCATGTCGTCGTCGTCTTCGTCGTTTCGTCCTCTCAAAATGATGTGCGTTCTCTTTCTTTCTTCTCTCTCTGTCTCTCTCGCAACGCACGAAGCGTTTCAACTGTTTTTAAAGCGCACGCGTTGGGAATATTCTCCGTCCGTCTGTCGCTCTCAAACGTTCGCTTTCGGAGCGCAAACAGAGAGGCGCTTCATTCGAAATCATCGCGAAAAAAAACACCTGTTCTTTATACGCACTCTCTCTTCCTCAAACTTTGTCGCTCACGATGCGCTTTTTCTTCTCACGCAGTATATACGTCGTCCTGTCCGTGTGGATGATGCGAAAACTTGAGGGGGTGACGGCGTCTCGAGAGACAAAAATTGCATTCGGAAGCTGCAACAAGCACCAAAAAATGAACGCGACTTCAATATGGACCTCGATCGAACGGACACACCCGAACGCATTCGTATGGCTCGGGGACGCGGTGTACGCGGACACTCGGATTACGTTCGAGAAGAGGAAGTATTTTGGAGAGAAGTTCCACGCGGAAGCGTACGCGGCGGTGAAGCGGTTCCCGGCGTACGAGAGGCTGGCGAAGAAAGCGCGGATTTTAGGGACGTGGGACGACCACGATTACGGCATGAACAACGCGGGGAAACATTGGGAACACAAGGAAACGGCGAAAGAGTTGTTTTTAGATTTTTTGGACGAAGGGAAGGAGACGGAGCGACGGTTGGAAAGAGACGGGGTGTACGAGAGTTATTCCGTGTACGAGGACGACGAGGCGAAACGAGGCAGGGAGGTACAGATTCTATTGTTGGATACTCGGTGGAACTTCGTCGATGGATCGACGCCTGAAGATGGAGAAGCGGATATTTTAGGTCCAAAGCAATGGGAGTGGTTGGAAAAGGAGTTGATGAAACCGAGCAACGCGGAGGTGACGTTGATTGGGTCCTCGATACAAGTGTTCGCCGAGCTCAATCAGATGTATAAAGCGGTGAATTATAAAATCGCGAGAGAATTCGGGAAATCGATAGAGAATTGGGGTTCGTTTCCGTCGAATCAAAAGAGGTTAATGCGTCTCGTCTCCAATGCAAAAGAGAGAAGGGTTATATTCTTATCCGGCGACGTGCACGTAGGGATGATTGACGTTCGAGCGCCCGGATGTCATTTACCGTACGAGAGCATAGACGCGACCAGTTCTGGAATCACGCACGTCGCGGTGGAAGAAGTCCGACCAAAATGGGTGACGTATTTTTACAAAAAGATGACGCCGTCCAAGTTCATGCCGAGATGGTGGTACCCGAAGAATATCGTTCCCGATATCTACATGGGGTTAAACTTTGGCGAAGTTTTAATACATTGGGATAAAAACAGCCTAGACGTGAACATCTTGGGCGAAAGCGGTGAAGTCGTCGTATCCAAGGAAGTCTTATTTTCCTCGCTCGAAGCGCCAAAAGGAGGAACGACGGCAGAGCAACCCACATACGAGGAATGTTTCCGCGAGCGTTCGATGTCCGATTTTCAAAAACAATGGACCTTTCACAAAGCGGCGTTTTTCATCGTGTTCCCGTGGATCGTAGTTTTGGGTTTCGGCCTTTGGGCGTGGTACGTACTCGTCGTAAAAACAATCTGTTGCAACCCGAATATAGGTCGACGAAAACGACGTTCGAAAATAGATTAAAAACAATGGCATGCGGTAGCAATACTAAATATTTGGATGTAGTAGCAATACTTCACTTTCATTTTGCAACGATACGATATATGATACACGTTACTAGTCATTTCTAATTTTTGTCTCTGCTATTTTAAAGCCTCGCGCTCACCTCTAAATCCTTCTTCAACTTCTTCACGTCCCCTCTCTTAATCTTCCAATCCCCACCACTGGTTTTCCCATCCGCACTTGGCGCTAAAAACCTCGGCACTTCTTTCGACGGATCCAAGTTATACGTCTCCCGAATCTCTCTCTGCGACATCCCCAATTTCGCCAAATACAAATCGTCAATCAACGTCTCCCCAGTCGTCCTCGCGTCTCCGCACAACTGCACCACGCAATCCGCCAATATGCTCGCTTTTCTCCACGTATCTCTTTCCCCTAACTTAAAATTCGTCGCCGCTAAACTTTCGATAATCGTCGCCGGCCACAACGCGTTCCCGGTAATATTCGATCCCTCGCCTTCCGCCGCCGCGCCGAGCGCGACCATGGACATCCCACATTTTGACATGTAATACGCCGTCTTCCCTGCATATTCCGTGTAACTCTTCGGTAACGGTGGTCCCATGCTCACGACTCTCCCCCACTTATTCTTCAGCATGTGTTTCATGCACTCTCTCGTCATGATAAACGCGCCTCTGGCGTTGATGCCGTTGATCAAATCATATTTGCTCGTCGGCGTGTCGATCATGTTTTGCCACCACAACGCGCTCGCGTTGTTCACTAATACATCTACTCTGCCGAAATGTTTCACCGTCTCTTCCACCGCTTTGACGCACGCGTCCGCGGATCGTAAATCCACCACCACGGGTAACGCTCGAACGTTTGGATATTTCGATTCGATTTCCGAGCAGACGGTGTAAATGGTTCCCGGTAAAGTCGGGTGCGCTTGGACGGTTTTCGCCGCGATGACGACGTGACATCCACGACTAGCTAACGCCAAAGCGACTTCGCGACCGATACCTCGGGAGGCGCCGGTGATTATGGCCACTCTGTTCGTCAAGTCTGGGGCGGAGGGAAGTGGCATTTGAGGGAGAGATATTAAGTGACGTCGTCTCGTTATCCAAAACTCCTTTCAAGTCTTGTGAAAAATGGGAGAAAAATTGTACGTATCGCGCAAGATGTTTTGTATTTATCACACGGCATATTCCTACTAAAAACTCTCTCTCCAACAGCGTTCGTTATTATTATTCAGTCGTTTCCATCGGCGAGGACCCGGATGATGGTGATGATGATGCTCTGAGATTTTCGTCCTCTTCGCTGAGCGGCGACAAACCGCTCCCGCTCGTTCTCTTACGCAAAAGAGGCGAGACGGAAACGTTTTGACCGGCGGCGATTTGCGCGAACACGTGCGAGGATAACGCGTTGACGTCGATGGCGTTATCGGTGTTGTTCGTGGAGAGTTGAGTGAGAAGTTGTTGGAGTTGTTGCATGCTCAAACCGCCGGCGCCGTTGTTCGCTTTTTCGGCGTCGTCGGAGGAGGTGCTCGTGTTCAAACTCGCCGCCGCTTCTTCCGGGCGTAAATACGGGTGTCTGAGAATATCTGGAACCTCTATTCTATTCTCCACTCGCCGCTCTAAACATCGCTTCATTAAATCAATCAAGTGATCGTTTTTAACCGGTAACGGAGGGAATTCGATGGTATGGTTCGGGTCGGTGATTGCGTGGAGCTTTTGTACCAAGCCGTTTATTTTGCTAAACGGCGTGTGTCCGTATGCCATTTGGTATAAGATGCACCCTAACGACCAAATATCGCTGGCTCTTCCGACTGGAATCATATCGCCGTAGGCGGATTTTTGTCCGTTGAGAATAGCTTCCGGGGACATGTAATTGATGGTACCAACTTGATGGTCGCGAACGATGTTCGTGTGATTCGGCGCTTGGTTGTGATTGATAGCCTTCGCGATACCGAAATCGATAAGTTTCAGAGTTCCTTCGACGAAGAGAAAGTTAGCAGGTTTCAAATCCGAGTGCACGATTCGAGCTTCGTGTATAGTTTTCACCGCTTCGACCATTTGCTCGAAATAGAGACGCATGAAATTGTCGTCTACGAGTTGCGCGTGGCCGCTCTCCGCGCGTTGGCGCTCGCGCTTGTTCAACATTTTCGCTAAATCAATCTCCCCAAACTCCAAAACCACTAAGATTAACCCTTCGTTTGGACAGACTTCCGCGTCGACGATTTGAACGATGTTATCTTTCCCTCGAAGACGTTTCAAGAGTTTGATTTCATCGATGAAGCCATCCACGGTTTCCTTCTGCTTGCCTTGTAAACGAATCCTCTTCAACGCCATGATCTTCCTCTTTTGCGAGACGACTTTATATACCTTACACGTGCCGCCTTGGCCGATACACTCTAACTTGGCGTATCTCGCGCCATTCACGACTATATGTTGATCGTCTTCCCGCTTTAACGGCTGTTTGGAAGATGATGATGTTGGTTGCTTCTTGCTCACCGGCGCTTGCGCGTTCGATGTTGGATGCGCCGCCGAGGAGCTCGATTCATTCTTATTCTTACTACTATTACCTTCTGCTGCTGCTGTTAGTGTTGTTGCCATGACCGGTCGCGTGACCGTAGTTGTCGTCGTGGCTGATTTTTTGCTCGATTCTAATGCCGCCGCTAGTCGCGCGCGCAAACTTTCTGTTTTCTGAGCCGTGAGCGGATTATTATTATTATTGTTGTTGTTGGTGGTGGTGGTAGGCGTCGCATGCGCGTGATTATTCCCCACTGTTGCTGCCGTTGTGACCGTATTGCCAGCATTGGTGCGGTCGCCGCTCAAACTCGAACTCGTGGTGGATGTGTGATGATGCGTCGGTTGCGTCATCGTCGGTTGCTGAGAAGTCAAACACCCCGTGGTGGTGTTCATCAGCGTCGGATCGTGCACGTACCCACTCTGTCGCCGTCTCGCCGCGGTGTGCGACACCATCGGTTTCGAGTCAAACGTCAACGGTTTCATCGCCGACGGTGGTTTCTTCATCGCGCTCGTGGTATTGTTGCTCATCATTCTCGCCCCGCCGTGCAACGTCGCCGTTCTTCCGCCTTCCGTCACGTCTCTCACGTAGGGCGACGGAATCGCCGTCGTAAAATCAATATTCTTCCCTTGCACGTCTTCCAGCATAATCTCCAACGCCTCTTTCGGTTCACAATTCGCTTCTAACCCTTTCTTCAAGATTTTAATCGCTTTCTCGTCGCCTTTCAATTGCCCGCCAAACGCCGCCCACTCGCACCAAAAAATCGCGTGCGTCTGCCCGATGCCTTGCGACTTCAAAAACTTAAACGTATCTCTCGCGTCGTCCGTGTTGTGAACCATTTGTTGTCTCGCGTAACCTAAATACACTCTCAAATAATCTTCGTTCTTCGCGTTCCCACTTCTCGGCAGCGTTTTCGTCGCCAACTCGTACAACCGATACAGCGATACGCCGTTTCTCGATCCGGTCACCACGTTTACTTTCCCAGTCATTTTCTCCGCAAACATGCCTTCCTCCCCCTCTAAAAACTCCAACCACGCTTGCGGTGACGTCGGGTTCGCTCTCACCGCCGTCGCTCTTTCCACGCGACTCGATTTCTCTCTCCACGGCGTATCGCCTTTATGTTTCAAATACTCGCCTAAAACGCCTTCCCACGAGCCTCGGTCGCGCGAGGAGCGCACGTTGGTCGTGATGGTTTGCGTCATGTTTTCCCGCTGTCCTTGAGCGTTGTTCAAAGAGATGGTCGCAGTAGTAGAAGAACCACCACCGATTACTTTTGGAACGTAGTCGGATAAACCTTTATCTTTCTCGTCGTTCGTAGTATTCTTCGTTGTATTGGTCTCTTCTTCTTTGAAACTCTTCCCATCAAAATTCTCCTTGTTGTTGTTGGTGTTGTTCTCGTTGGTCGTGAACAAAGTTTGATTCTTTCGATCGTCGTAAACGCGATGATCGCGGTGACTGCTCATCGCGAAGAATCACAAGTTCGTCGCGTGTATACGCGTCACGAAAAGAAGAGTCTCGTTTTAAAAGAGCTTCTCAACCAAATCAATCCACACGGGACACACAAACAAACGGTTCCAAAACGCTTTCAAAAATGAGATATCCTTTTCACACGAAACACATGCACTGCTCTCCGACAAACAACAACAACAACAACACTAAACCTTTCTCTCTCTCTCTTCAAAAAAGGAATAATATACCAGCACTGAATGCGAAAGAGGGAAATTTGTGTTTAGAATACTATATGCGCGCGCTTTAGAGAGAATGTGCGGTCTGAGAAAGATTTAAAAATTTCCCTTTTCCCCCTCTTGCGCGTCAAAGGAGCGGAGGCACAAAAAAATGCATTTAGGGTCACAGTCATTTTTTTTGGTCTCGATTGCCCACTTTTTGGTCTTCCGCTGCCACTTTTGAAGAAGGTCTGCCTGCCACTTTGGAAAAAAGAAGCAAAAAGAAGACATGAGACGAGCACTGTGAATCAGCAGCTTTTGTCTTTGTTGTGTTGTTCTCGCGCGAAGAGGAGAGACGTTTATCATAAAAGGCTTTGGTGAAAGAAAGGGAGCGGAGTTGTTGTTGTTGTTGACACGCTTTATTGAGAGGACAATTTACCTTTTGCGCTTTAAAGCAGATATTCCTCTTCTCTTTTTTCTTCTGTTTTTAGGAAATGATGATTACGACGACGACGGCGTTGACGAAAGCGCTTCTTTCTCTTTGTCTTCTTTTACACGTCTTCTCTGTTGAAGTCGAGGCGATTCGACCGATGACGACGGAAAGGATGCCGTCATCACCACCCAAAAACAAGTATAAAACGAACGAGGAGTTACGCGACGCGTTCGATGCAATCGCGAAGAACTGCGTGGAGACGTCCCAGGGGAAACGGCACGGAGAGGTGATTCCAATCGGCAGTTCGGTCAACGGGTTCGAGATATTCGCGATGCGAGTGAGGAACTTATACGATGACCACCGAGACAATAGTAATAACGGAGAGAGGACGACGAGCGAAAATGAAGAGGATGAGGACGAGAATGTACAAACGACGCCTTCGTTTGGATTCATCGGGAATATGCACGGCGACGAACCAGTCGGGAGAGAAATAACGTTGCGCTTAGCGGAGTGGGCGTGCGGAGAGGACGACAATCATCGCGAGAACGAGGAATCCTCCTCGTTTTTTGGGAACGATATCGAGAAAGCGAGTAAAGTGAAAACGAAAGCGACGTTGTATTTCATCCCGACGTTGAACCCGGACGGGTTTGCCAAACGGAGACGAGAGAACGCGAACAATATCGATTTGAACAGAGATTTTCCGTTTATCGAATTCGCGAAACCGGAACCGAGGAGAGTGCCGCATCACGTGAAGATGGGGGCACCTCACGTGCAAAATAGGAGGGTGAATGATTTATACGACAATACCTTGAGGCAGTTACAACCGGAAACGCGGTCGATTATTGAGTTCAGCAAACGAGTTAATTTGACCGGCGCGTTGAATTATCACGAAGGCGCGTTGGTCGCGAATTATCCCTGGGACGGGAATCTCGATGGATCCACGAAGTACTCGCGAGCGCCGGACGACAAGATTTTCAAACGCGCGGCCTCGTTGTACGCGCAATCGCACGGTGAAATGAAAGAGTCCAAAGAGTTTGTCGGAGGCGTGACGAACGGCGCGCAGTGGTACCCGTTGTGGGGCGGCATGCAAGATTGGCACTACGTCAAGACGCAAACTTTAGACATTACGATTGAAGTGAACGATCGCAAATGGCCTTCGGAGGATGAAAGACTCGGTGAGATTATCCGCGCGCACTGTCGAGCGTCTATTGATACCGCACACGACGTCATGTTTGTTTCCGCTCGCGGGTTTGTGTTCGATAAGAGTTCGAACGAAGCGTTGGAGAAGTGCGAAGTGCGCGTCGAAAATTTAGATTTCGATCGACAACTTCGCAACGATGGGCAAACGAATAAACCACCGCTGCCGGTGTTTACGAATAAGAGAGGATATTTTGTGAAACCAGTTTTTATTGCTGGCGAGACGAGCGGAGGTACGACGAACACGTTTGAAATTATGGTGACGTGTCCGGACGCGTCGCAGACGCATCGGCAAAAGATTACCGACGTGGACGTCTCAAATGGCGTCGATTTGGTCGTTCGCATCTTAACTTCAAACAGTAAAAAGACCGTAGACGTGAAGCAAATGGCTGCTTTGAGAGCTTCTTCTTCTTCTTCTTCTTCTCCTTCTTCTTCATCATTCCACGGTGGGGCGCGCTCGCAGCGCGGCGGCGCCACTCGAATATCGCCAAAGAGTAAGAAAAGTAAATACATCCTATTTGGCGTAACGTTAACTATTATCGTTATTCTCGTTCGCCGCCAACGCCGTCGACGTGCTAAATTGAACGCAGTGAGGAAACTAGAAACGAACGGGCAAACGTTTTTGAATTCGCCCGTACCGAAAGCGAGTAGTTTGATATCTTAGAGATTGTAGAAGTAGTAAACGCGTTGAATATATTAATAATATAGTAGTAGTAAACAGATAGCATTAAAATAAAAACAGGCTCTATCTTTAAGCGTCCTCTGTCGTTCTCCACCGCGTGCGCGCACACATTTGAAAATACAATTAAAATACAGGATATGTCGCCGCGCGCGCTTGAGAGCGTGGTGAGCCTTCTTCGTCCGTTCGTTCTTTGATTTTTTTTTTCGTTTTCTTCTTCGTTTTCGTCGAACATGTATATACCTGAGAGCAGCAGTCGCATTCTTTATTGAATCATCGCGGGATAACTCCCGTGTCTCTTCAAATCGTGCACGTCGATGACTTCTCCGATCATATCAGAAAAGGACTCCACGCGGAAGACGTTGCCGCACATTTGCCCGGACGAGTTCACTCTCGGAATCGATCTCACCGGCATCGTCCCGTACTTCCTGAAGCCTCTCATGGCAGTCTCTCCAGACTTTGTCGGTCCACACGCGACGCCTTTCTCCCCGGGAACCCACCCAATTGTCCCTTCCGCGACGAACACCGCCCCTTTGGGAAACGGACTCGACGCCGGGAAACACTCGGAAAACAACTCGTTCTTCTCCTCGGTCGAAACGAACAAACAATCGCCTTTTTCTCCATCCGGCGCTAACCCCCAATACAATGGCATTGGATTCCTCGTCGAATCTCTCGCCACGATTAACCTGTGCGCCTTCTTATCGTAAATCACAAACGCGAAGCCTCGCTTCCCTTCCGCTTCGTTCGCCTCGGCGAGTTGCTCCAACTTCGACGCGATGAAGTCCGTGTTCAGCGCCGGATCGCACTTGTGCGTTCTCCTTTCGTGTAAGCGAAAATTGTTCGACCAGCGGTAGAAATCGAGCATACGTTGCGCGTTGGAGACTTGCGCATACGCGTCCACGTGTTCGCCTCTGTTTTTTATATTGTTCGGAGAAGTATATGTAAGTATTTTTAAACTCTCATCAAAAGTGGTGTTGTTTTGGCGTTTTCAGGGACACAAAATGAAGATATTTTCACACCATCTGTGCACCTCTTTTCCGCGCGCGCGAACATTACAAACGAAGAAGACAAAGAAGAACAAAAAGAAGAACAAAAACGAACCTGACGAAGGCCGAGTGCATGTCGTCCAGTGTGTGCAAATTCGGCACGCAAAAGTCCCCGCAGAACATCACCGTCACCTCGTCGTCCGAAACCGCCGAGATGGCGTGTTCGGTGCTCACCCAGGTGGCAAAAGCACCCAAACCGAACGTTTCGTACGTCCTCGTCGCCTCTTTAAACGCGTCTGATTCAGAAACGCGTCGCAGGCGAAGTTCGCGTTTCGCCCGGAGCAGTTTGACGCGTTTCGCGTGTTCCGCGATCGTAAATATTCGCGCTTTATTCGAAGAGTCGTGGCTTAACTCTTTCGGGTTGCACACCGACGAGGCTTCGTCCAGGCACATGAAAAACGAACCTTTCCCGATGGATGCGTTCGAGGGAGACTTTGGTTCTCGTTGATATTTTCTCGCGTTT
>Ga0115554_1003794_pt1 | contig 10128 bp, 11 predicted proteins | sample COGITO_mtgs_1104_3_FD_87283 | JGI IMG/M metagenome (GOLD analysis project Ga0115554, IMG submission 87283) | Pelagic marine microbial communities from North Sea - COGITO_mtgs_110404 | ecosystem: Environmental > Aquatic > Marine > Epipelagic | place: Germany:Helgoland, sampling site Kabeltonne... | reverse complement strand
CCCCCCCCCCCCCCCCCCTTCTTTAGTTACTAATCTCATTTTTCTCAATTTGAATTGGAATCCGAATTCGAATCCGACAGAAGAATAGTAGGATTGTGGTAAAGTTCTCGGGTAATTTTCTCTTCGTTGCCTATGAGGGGAGATTAATCAGTGATCAAGATCCCAGCGGCAGTAACAACAACAATAACAACACTCCCAGTAACAGCAACCTTACTGTTGGCTACATCTGCGCATACACGTTGCAAGACCTCAACTCTCCCCAGCCAGCACCCCAGCAAGTAACATTCTTCGTCGACAAAGACTTTGTTCAGTTCGCATCAGAGCGCCCCATCTCCAAGCTCGAGTGCATTGAGCAAGGAGAGGGGACGCCTCCCATTATTGTCGCAGGCTCAAAATCTGGCCTGATTCGAGTGTGGGTATTTGAGCAGGCGGAAGTGAGATACAAGGTCGCACAAGTGCTGCAAGGGCACATAATGGACGTCAGTGGAATTACTTTTAGTGGAGGAAATTTATGGACTACAAGCTTGGATCGTACACTGAGGGTTTGGGATTATCAATCTGGGAAATGTCAGGTGAGATTGAGATTGAGATTGAGATTTGCTTTCGTGTGTGTGTGTTTGTGTGTGTGTGTGTGCGTGTGTGCTTGGCATGCAGCAGCGTGTTTTGTTGGCATTCTTAACCATTTTTATTGACTCTTGTGATTGATTTTTATCCTCTTCGTTTTTTGTCCTCCTCCCTCCATCTCCGCAGGGGTTGATAAACAACAAGACAGAGAACGGCCACTCTGCCGAAATCACAAACATTATGCCCTTTCAGTTCGAGGGTAACAGTTATATGGCTACGTCATCATGCGACAAAACCGTGAAAATATGGGACCAGCAAGGGAATCATATGGTCACTAGCGACTGCGGAAACGAAGTCATATCGATTGGTTTGGTGACGGACTCCGTGTGCAACACCAACAAATCCGTGCTTCTCTGCGGATTGCAAAATGGCCGCATCCTCGTTCGCATGCTGCCTTCCCTCATACTTTTGGCCACATTTGATCCTCACTTAACAGTTGGCCACAAGGGAGCTGTCATGTCCATCGTACCTGGCCCTTCCAACACATTCTTTACTGGTGGGATGGACGGTATTTGCTTCTGTTGGGGACTCGAAAATAATGTCTGGGCGGACTGAATGAGATTATGAGCGAACTAATATTAACTTTGACTGTTTCTGTGGGACGTGAGTGGAAAGCTATTATTGTCATTGTTAAAATCATCTTAATGCACCTGTTGGATAATAATTTGTTAGATAATAATAATAATAATTTGTAAGAGGCCTCTTATTCCCAGCTCTGACGCTTTTGACAAATAGCTATCTCCAAGGAAATCTCTGACCTAAAATCTGGATCTCCCCCCCCTTTTTCTCCAACCCCTTTCTAAGACTCTAACCGTTAACAAGCTAACAATTTAACCCTAACACAACAAGGTTATGGGCCCAAGACACAATTGTCAAAAACAGCTCAGAGCAGGAAAGAGGAATTAAAAAATTGAAATTTCGTTTACTTAAATACATTTTTGATATTCATTTTCTTTTATTTATATCATTTATATTTTTATTTAACAATTTTGAGTAATATAGTCTTTCATAAGATTTATAAAAACAGTTTATTATTTTTGAGATAATAAAATTTAAATATTATTAATATATAAAATTATTATATAATTAATAAGATTTTTTGAAAATTATCTATTTATATTTATATATTAAATATATAGATAATATCATGAAAGAAAATTGAATATCAAAAATATATTTTAAGTAAACGAACTTCAATTTTTTGTTGTTGGCACCGTGGACGCTCAGACGGAGGGTTGTTATCTAACAGGGGGGTGTGTGGTTATTGTTACATTATTATCTAACATCGACTAAGGTAAGTCAAGTTAACAACATGTCTAAATCACAGACGGAGGGTTGTTGTTATTAAATGCCTACTAATAATTACAATTATGCTACGATTGCTTACACTCGACATTCCCGGAATCTTTCCCCCCGGCTACGGACTTTTCTCTGGCCAATTTCTCTGCCTTCTCGATGTTGAGAATGAGCTCTGATTTGGTATAAAGAATTTGGAGTGAACTCTTCTCATTGCAGTTCGTCAACATGACCTTTGCCTGTAAATGATACCAGGTGTCAGAAAAGAACTTACGACATCAGCCCTTCCACGTCGTTATGCGCTCTTCAACTCACCTCATCAATTTTCTCCCCAGCTCGGACGAGAGAAGGTATTCTCCAACGTTTGTAAAATTTCTTGTTCTTGGTCCTTAGAATGAGTTCTTCATTGCCTTCGGCTGCAGTGACGGTATAATTATCCACTGGCCAGGGAGCGTTCGTGACAGAGAATACAAAATGCGTCTGCGTCATGCTCGCGCCCCAAACTGGATTTAGTGAAGTGGAGATTGAGAATGTTGTTTCTGAAGATGGACTTGCTTTTGGTTTCGGAGCACCAATTTCGTATTCCCAATCAGGCTCTAAGTTTAATTTGGAGGGCATTCGCCATCTCCGACTCTGTAACGTGAGGTCCCCCCCTTTCATGGAGGTATTGTCTGAAACCCATTCCTCAACCCTCTCACACCCATTCCCGTAGGCCGTCTGTACCCTCAGTTTGCCTCCCACGACAATCGCCGTTGTTGTCCCTTCGCCGTTATCCTGATACATCACCTTGCCGTTATCCTGATACAATACAGTGCGCAAATATTACTTTTAATTTAAATTTGAATTCCAACTCATTTTCAGTTTCTCCCGAAAAAAAAAGCCAAAACGAAAACTCAATTCGAAAATTGGTGTGAAAAGAATACTCGATTGCAGTTTATATCCTTTGGGCAGCAGCATCAACAATGTTAGGCAACCTTCGAACAGCCCCTGTGATGCTGAAATCTACTGCGATGCGGCTGAACGCCAGGTCGGCGTCGTCGTTGCCGAAAAAAGCCTTGGACAGCCTCAAGAATGCAATGAAGCAGGACGACAGAAAATCGACGACCGCTGACATGATCAAGCAAGTGAACGATAACCGCAAGGAGACGAAGAATCAGACTGGAAAAACTGAGCCACAGCCTTGTGAGGAGAAAATGATTGCTGCTGAGGAGAAGAAAGTGGTCAACGAGCCAATTGTTGCTGCCCCACCCCCCACCAGAGACAACATTGCGATGAATACGAAGAGCAGCCTCGACGCCGCGACTGCATTTGTGCCAAAGGTTGATTTCCAGGCGTTTGCCCCAAGTGAGTGTTGTCGTTTTACAAATTGTTGTTGTTGTTGTTGTTGTTGTTGTTGTTGTTGTTGTTGTTGTTGTTGTTGTTGTTGTTGCGTATTAAGAGTCTTATCAGAAAACAAATGTGAGTTCTTCGTTCGGCCCAACTAACAAGGCTAACCATTACACAAAACACCTTGCAGGGATTTGCGTGATTGGCGTTGGAGGTGCTGGAGGTAACGCGATCAATAATATGATTTCTCGCTCCATGTCAGGCGTTGAGTTCATCACCATCAACAGTGATGCCCAGCATCTTAGCACAACTCTGACCCCCAACCAGATTCAGATCGGAAGCAACATCACGCGAGGACTAGGCTGCGGCGCGAACCCTGACGCAGGGCGTGCTGCTGCCTTGGAGTCACAGGATCAAATTATGGAGACCATTGGAGATGCGCACATGGCCTTCATCACAGCTGGGATGGGTGGTGGGACTGGCACCGGGGCCGCTTCTGTGGTTGCTGGACTCTGCCAACAGATGGATATTCTCACCGTGGGTGTTGTCACCCTCCCTTTCAGATTCGAGGGACGGCACAGGATGAGACTTGCCGAGGAGGGAGTCGCAAATCTGCAGACTGCCGTTGATACCATGATCATCATTCCCAACCAGAACTTGTTCAAGCTTGTAACTCCCGAAACACCCCTTATCGATTCTTTCGCCCTAGCTGACGACGTGCTACTAGGTAAGTGGACATGTTTCTTGAAGTGTGGCAATTCATGTGGCGGCATTATTCATGTGGCATTATTCATGTGGCATTCATCACCCCTCCACTCAACTTCCACTCATTCAATCTCCACTCAATCTCCACTCAACGTCAACTCACACCAACTCACCCCAACTCACAAACATTTTCTCCTTTCTTTTCACCATTAGCTGGCGTCCGCTCCATCACCGACTTGATGACAAACCCCGGATTGATCAATTTGGACTTTGCCGATGTACAATCCGTGATGCGCGGGATGGGCACGGCTATGCTCGGTACTGGAACTGCCAGCGGAGAAAATCGCGCAAAGGTGGCCGCCGAGCAGGCCCTCAGCAACCCCCTATTAGGAAATGACGGCGCAATAAAGACTGCCAAGGGTTGCTTGGTTAACATCTGTGGGGGCGGGGACTTGACTTTGTTTGAGGTGGACGAGGCGGCAGGACGCCTCATGGAAGGTATCGAGGACGAGAACGCCAACATCATATTTGGAAGTGCGTACGATGCTGAACTTGAGGGAAGCATCCGAGTGAGTTTGGTTGCGACAGGCATTGAAGAGCACTGAAAACGGAAAATTATTTGTACTGCTGTATTTAACTGCGATTGGAGTTTTTGAAGAAAACATTACTTGTCATTACTGGTATTGTCCGACTTCCAATCTTTCTATCAGCTAAATTGTCATATTTCTTTCACAACATTCGTCTCAATTTATCTTACTGTCCTTGCTGTTTCTTCTCTTGCCCCTGGCCTCCTTCACATTCGCAACGCTTGAACCCAAGAAAGTATAAACATCAGCAAATGATTTCAGCTCGTGCTCATCGAACGACTGCAGCTCTTGAGCAAGAAGCCGACGGTCAACATTGAGATCCTGAAACTCCTTCTGCAAAAATGTCGATGCGAGCTTTAAAGTGTGACCATCATTTTTGCTCGGCTCCAAAATGTTCAATATATCTTCCTCTGTGGCGGACAACTTGGAACGAATTCCGCGCTTCGTTTCTCGAATTCCCGCTATTTTCTCGAAAAAAGCTATCGGTGTGAACTTTACTTTTGCCAGATTACCCAGTCGCATTCCTCCTTTCGAGTAGAAAAGGCCGAGCCGCTCCGCGGGATTCGAGACATACACGGCTACAACCCAACCAATAATCATATCTATCGAATAGTGACCACGGGTTGCTAGCAGACGAATGATCTGCAGGACATTGACTACGTGCAAAGCAATAGCCGATTTTACCCAAGAGTGCAGATACATGTGGTTTGCCATGATAACTGTCATTGCCACATGGCCGCTGAAGAAAGTTAAAAATGGGAGTGGTTCGTCAGAGAGGGGCTTCGTACAATCTACCGTGCCCGCCAAGCAGTAGATACTCTCTGGAAAGTCGTAGTATGATGGCAGAAACTCTTTCGAAGGTGGGAGAAAAGTGAACCACCCACAGAACCCCCGAAAAACCTGAGTGGCAACCATCCTGAATGCTAGCGAATAGTCAGCATCATAGAACGTAACCTTCAGTGGATATAAGTTCGCAACGAAAAGTGCCATACTGTTCAATGCCGCCAGAACGTCATTCAATACCCTGTTATTCTTCAAGATATTATACAAAGGAGTTGTCAGAATGAACCCACTATCAACTATAGTATCTGTGTGAATATTTGTGTCACCAAATATGGCATCCCCAAAAAGACGCTGAATCAATGTCGTGTCTCCTGGATGTGTCTCAACAGACATCAGAAGCTTGGACAAGAAACTGCAAGTAATTACAAAGATGATATCCCGCCATACAACCCAAGCGATATTCTTGTTGGCCATGGTGGACCTAAGGGAGTAGTGGAGGTTGCGAGGATGATGAGGTCTTCTGTCAACTTGTACTTTTCTCTCTTCTCTTCTTCCGTCGGATTAATTTTCTCTGCATTCAGTATAGTTTAAGTTTAGTCAACGCACTCGCTTCTTTCCAGCCAAACCCCAAAAAACAAAGAGTAAAATTGTAAAAACCCCTAAAACAGCCCCCCCCCCCTCCCCCTCTCGCTCCTAGCGATAAACAAGGTTAAAATAAGTCTAGGGAAACCAAAAGGCCGTAGGTTTCCGCCGCAGGGACGCAATGGAAAAGTCGTTTCTTATTGGTCTCTCTGTCAGATCGGCTTTTCAGTCCGGGGATATATTCTACAAATCACAGATTCGCTCCATCAGGCCTTTGCAAACGAATCCAGCTGAGAGTGAGTACTTTGTGTACTACCCTGAGGACGGGGAAGAGGAATGGCTGACAAAAGAAGATATACGGTTTCCCCTGGGCTGTGGCGTGGTTGGCGCACCAGAAGGAACGGGATCTGACGAAGGTGAATACAACTCCAATGATGAGGGTGATACTGAAGACGATAGCGATCCTAAAGATGACAAAATGCAAGATGAAAAAAGCGGAGGCACGAAGAATGACCATGTCACTCAAATCGAGGCCGATGCTGATGCCGATGCCGATGCCGATTCCGATGCCGATGCCGATGCCGATGCTGATGCTGATGCTGATGCTGATGCTGATGCTGATGCCGATGACCAAGCATCTGATTCTGAGGAGGTGTGGGAATTTGAAAGACGAATCTCTTCTGGGAATTGCTTCACATCTTCCTGCTCTAAAGTTGCGGTTGCGCTTTGGACGACCCGGGGTGAGGGGAAGGAGTGGAAGTGCTGCGAGGAATGCCAGGAGAATGATTTTGGGGGTTGGCCCAGTGAAAGTGAAGAAGAGGACGACGATGAAAAGAAGGAAGGAAAGGTTAAACCATCCATTACCTCACCTAAGGTTGCGACAAGTGAGAAATCTGGATATAGATCTAGATCTAGGTTGCCCAAGGTTGATAATTTTTTTGTGTTTGACCAAAAATTAATGAAAAGGCAGGTAGCATACCCGAAGAGCAAACAAAAGAAGCGTCCCTCACCATTACTTTCCACCTCAGGCGACAATTCAGTTGCCAACCTTGAGAATAATTTCGCTAAATTCTATGCATCAGTCAACAGCAATTTCCAGAAGGTCGTCGCGGAGAATAGAAAGCTCGCTAGAACTGTGGCGAAGTTGGAAACAGCAGTCAAGAGGCTCGAAACCCAGGAACAAGAGATGGAGGAAAGACTAGTGGAGCAAGAAAAGGCTCTTGTTACCACCCGAAAGTACGCCGAAAGGATAAAGAAGGATATTAAGTCAGAGGAGAAGAAGGCAGTTGAAAATACTTTCGAGGTGCTCAGCCGGATCACGAAGGTGGAAACAAATGTCAAGAACCTTGCGGAAAGAAAAGAACATCAAGGTCAGAAACGGAAACGCCCGATATCATCTACGGAATCCTCCGCCTCGACCTTAGCCTCCACCTTAGCTTCAGCCCCAGCCCCAGCCCAAGCCCCAGTTCCAGTCGCAGTCGCAGTCGCAGTCCCAGTCCCAGCCCCTGCCCCAGTCCCAGCCTCAGCCCCATCCTCCGTTGCACCCGTAAAGCTCAGTTTATCCGTCCCATCTTCTCCCGCCTCTAAGAAAGCCAACAAAAAGCAACCTTCTAAACGACTCTCTCTCTCCCAGAAGCAACAGAGAATGGATTTGATAACCTCATCGAAAGACGACGATGAAGATAATCTCACAATTTCCGAGGACTTCAACCATGTTGAAAGTGACAGTGACGTGGAGGATGACATCGCTCCTCCAGAGACAGAGCTCTCGCCTGACTCCCCTCACCCTACTTCCAAGGTAGAAATACTGTACTGCTCCAAGAACAAATTTGATTATCTTGCTACCAACGACCTGAAAGATTATCTCCCGCCTCTCGTCCGTTGTCCGAGGGAAGTGCAGAGCAGAATTATCAATCAGATTCAGATGAGCCTCACTTACAGCAAGATCGGGAGTTTCGGAACGGTTCCTAGCGAAGAGGGGTTCGAAGGCAACGGAAACCTGAGCAGCATGATTCTTTACGAGGGGAATGTCCCTGTTTGCGTGAGCACATTCACCTGCAATAACGTTTCTGGTCGAGCCTTTGCCGACATTCACACCCTTCACACAAGGCGTCCTTACCGTGGCCGAGGTCACGGAACGATGGCCCTCGCCGTCCTCCGAGAGTTCCTCCTCCTTCTCTACCCAAAAGTTGAGTATCCCTTCCTCTGGTCATTCGTCTCGAGTCGGGCAATCCCTTTCTTCAAGAAGCCCAAACTAAATTGGAAGGAGGGATGGGGCAAATTTCCCTCGGCGGTTTCCAACGATCTTCACCCTGCGACTGAAATCTCTAGTCACGGAAGTCGCGGAGGCCGTAAGAACCGCGGCCGAGGTCGGTCAGATGCACTACCCCAATCCTTGAGAGGCATGAAAGTCCACACGGTTGTAAGCAAGTATTTGAGAGGATCATATGTTCAGGCGGCGCTAGATAGAACAACTTGTCCCGACGACGATTTGCCAGAGAGCCAGGGTGGATATGCACCGGACCCTACCAGGAAAAGAGCTCCTGTCTGGCCACTGAGACCAGTCTACGATATTGGGAGCTTGGTGAAGGTCCGTTATCCAAATATTCAGAAGGGAAGATACTTCGCTAGCATTGTGATTGACTACAACTCGACGTGGACTCATTCGCCCTATTACATTCAGTATCTAAAGAGTAAAACATACGATTATGTCGTTCCAGGTCGAATCAGTGGCGTTTGCCAAGAGGGTGTGAAGGGTGTTATCGGGAGCTCCTTAGTTGGTATCCTTGGGAACGCATCCTCCTTAGTTGGCTCCGATGAGTTGGAACTCACCAGAAACACAACGACTTCGACCGACGATGGCTCCGGGGACAACTCCACCATGGCATTCCCCGAGACGAAGAAACAGGATAAAACAACTGCAGGGGCAAATGAAGAAGTGCCCCATGAACTTTTCAGGATGTTCATGAGAACAGAAAACGACACTGACAAAGAAAAAACAAATACTGAGTCGAAAACCGTGCCGAAATCCGAGCCGAAAATCGAGCCGGGAACTGAACCGATAACAGAGCCGAAAACCTCAATGGAGGTAGAGAAGGCGAAGAAGGTGGCTAAGCGACCTAACCTGGACTTCGTAGATTATTGAAAGAGAGCTAAGGGGGTGAAAAGAAAATATATTTTTAAACTATGGCCTTTCCATGAGCACTATTTTTTATCTGAGTATAATTATACGATATATTATGCAACTGAGATCAATCCAGACAGAAAATCTTGTCGTCTTCCCATACACCGTCTTTCTTCTTGGTTCCGAAGAACTCCGTTTGAATCTTGACCCTTTTGCTCTGTCTTCGGAGAGGTGGGGACTGGATCGAAGGTTTTTTCTTCTTGAGCGATCTCTTGTGCGATTTCCCCTCCTTAGAGGTTGGTTCTGTCGAGAGTAGCGCGTGCGACAATGTCGTAGTTTTTTGAGGTGAATTTGTCGGAAATTTCTCTTCGGATGGCTTCTTTTCAAGCGGCTTCTCGTCGAGGGGCGAGAAGATATCTCCAAGAAGGTCAGAATGGGGTCCCACGAAAACAGGTAAGGACAAAGTGGAGGGGATAACCCGCGAATTTTCTTCCCTGTCCTTGTCCTTGTCCTTGTCCTTGTCCTTGTCCTTGTCCTTGTCCTTGTCCTTGTCCTTGTCCTTGTCCTTGTCCTTGTCCTTGTCCTCGTCAAAGTCTTTGTCTATCGTACCATCCACTTCATTGTTCACCTCACTCTCCAACTCACCGTCAGTATCCTCTTGGCTGCTAAAGAGCTCATCAAGGAGGTCAGAATGGGGCCCGTGGGTGGTACCGACTTTACCGGCTTCGATGCGATCGTCAATCTTAGAGGGAGGGGGGAATTTCAACTCAACAACGACTGCCTCCTCTTCAGGTGCTGCGTCGACTGCCTCCTCTACAGGTGCTGCGTCGACGACAGCGGGAGGATCGGGTGAATTCGAGAATAGCTTACGGAAGCCGAACTTGCTTGCCCCCGGCGAGAACTTGTCGCCGGGCTTGCTGCGACTGCTACCACTGCTACCACTACTCTTGCTTCTGCCACTATTACCGCTGCCCTTGCTCACGACAGCACTCAGCCTCTCCCTTATGCAACTATCATCCTCGATGCTCTTACTCGCGCCCCACTTTCTTGACTTCACAGCCTCAAGCAGCCGAATATGCTCGACGACACTCTTGATCGATT
>Ga0115554_1003786_pt1 | contig 10140 bp, 7 predicted proteins | sample COGITO_mtgs_1104_3_FD_87283 | JGI IMG/M metagenome (GOLD analysis project Ga0115554, IMG submission 87283) | Pelagic marine microbial communities from North Sea - COGITO_mtgs_110404 | ecosystem: Environmental > Aquatic > Marine > Epipelagic | place: Germany:Helgoland, sampling site Kabeltonne... | reverse complement strand
ATGATAGTAGGCCTTATCAAACCCAATGGAGGTGCCATACATTTAGACCAAACAAACATCACCAATTACCCTATGTACAAACGTGCTCAAAGCGGTATTGGCTATTTGGCTCAAGAGGCTTCTGTGTTTAGAAAACTCAGTATTGAAGAAAATATCATGAGTGTATTACAACTCACTAATCTCACCAAGAAAGAGCAAGAAATGAAAATGGAATCCCTCATTGAAGAATTTAGTTTGGGGCACATCAGAAAAAACAGGGGCGATTTACTTTCTGGGGGAGAAAGAAGAAGAACAGAAATTGCTAGAGCTTTAGCTACAGACCCAAAATTTATACTCTTAGACGAACCTTTTGCTGGTGTAGATCCCGTTGCAGTAGAAGATATTCAAAGAATTGTGGCCCAGCTTAAAGATAAAAATATTGGAATATTAATTACAGACCACAATGTCCAAGAGACTTTAGCCATTACAGAAAGGTCTTACCTCATGTTCGAGGGTGGTATATTAAAGGCTGGAATTCCGGAAGATTTAGCCAAAGATGAAATGGTTAGAAAAGTGTATTTGGGTCAAAATTTTGAGCTCAGGAAAAAGAAGCTGGACTTTTAATGGAGCTTCTTAGAAAATAAGCCACTGAATAAGTACATTAGAATGACCAAAGCCAATCCGGCAAATTCAAGTGCCATTAAAAGTATAACAGAGGTAAAAATAAAAGAATATCTAAGCTCATTTCCCCGCCATTTAAAATTTTTAAATTTCAAAGAAAAAAGCTTTATGGGCGCATTCATTACTGTGACAATGAAAACAGAAAAGCCTACCAGAAAATAGGGAGACAATAAGACTTCTTTTAACCCATCTGCCGTAGGAAAAAAAAGCATACAAGGCACTGAGAGTACAAGTAGTGCAGCTGCAGGGGTGGGCAAGCCAATAAAATGATCCGTTTGTCTTGTGTCAATATTGAAAAAAGCCAATCGGAAAGCTGCCCCAATAGGAATGATTAGCCCAACCAATGGAAGCTGATCAAATATGAGCACCTCCACTAAAGTGAATCCAGAGGGATTTAACATCTTATAAATTGCCAAGCCAGGGACTACACCAGAAGTTACTAGATCTGCCAAAGAATCTAACTGTTTACCCATTTCACTTTTTACATGTAATATTCGGGCTGCAAAACCATCAAAAAAGTCAAAAACAATGCCTGTAAAAACAAATAGCATTGCTAAAAGTATTTCATTTTCTAAAACAGCAATTACAGCCAATAAACCGGACAATAAATTCAATGCGGTAATCGCATTTGGAATAAAACTTTTAATATTTTTCACAGGTCAAAAATACAATAATAACACAACATCTCACTAAAGCTGGCAGAGAAATGGGATTTGTATATATTTACATAAATATTACCACAGTTCATGAAGCCCAATCTATTTCACAATTTTCTTGTTTTTGTTTTCTTAACCTTACAGATCCAAGCACAAGATTTTAAATTAAGTGAGTATGCCGCTATAAGCATCTTAACTTGTGAACCTGGGACAGATTTATATGCCTCTTTTGGGCATTCAGCCATAAGGGTTCAAGACCCTATGATGCAGTTAGACATAATCTACAATTATGGCATATTTGATTTTTATGCACCAAATTTCTACACTAATTTCATCAAGGGAAAGCTTACTTATACCCTTGGAAGACAATATTTTAGTGACTTTCTTTTTGAATATGAAATGGAAAACAGAAGTGTCAAAGAGCAAGTACTCCGTTTGGATAAAAACAGCAGGGACCGCCTATTTAATTTTTTAGAAAAGAACTACCGACCAGAAAATAGGGACTACGCTTATGATTTTTTCTTTAACAACTGTGCCACAAAAATCAGAGACCTCATAGGAGAAAACGGACTTATAAGCGGCATACAAATAAACCAAGCTACTGACCTCAAAAAAACTTTTAGAGACCTACTCTCTGAAAACTTGGCTGCAAACAGCTGGGCTTTATTTGGTATAAATTTAGCATTAGGGGCCAAAGTAGACAAAATAGTGGCCCCAAGAGAATATCAATTCTTACCAACCTATCTCTCAGAATCATTGGAAATTCTCACAATTCGTGGCTTACCCCTTGTAGAAAATGATCGCATGTCTTACGAATCAAAGCCCAAACCAAAAATTCAAGAAGGTTTATACAGCACACCCGCTTTTACAAGCTTTTTAATATTAATTCTCACCCTAATCATAGGTGCAATAGAATATTTTACTGGAAAAAAATTATGGGGTTTTAATTTAATATTATTTGGATTAAGTGCTTTGGGGAGTCTGTTGCTGCTCTTTTTGTGGTTTCTGACTGACCACCACCCTACCGTGCACAATTTTAACTTATTATGGTTGTCTCCATGGGCATTTTTAATGCTTTGGATTAACATAAAAACCAGAGGCAACAAGCCCACCAAAATACAGCGATACATTGCTTTAGTTTTTGTTTTATTACTCAGTGCAACACCAGTAATACACTGGATAGGAATACAAAAATTCGATCCCTTATTTTTCCCAATCATAGGGGCTATATGGATGAGAAGCGTACCTTTGGCGTTTCAATGGAACCCTGTAAAATAGCCCCGTTATATGAACCTTTTAAGTGTTGAGAATATTAGTAAATCCTACGGGGAACTGGTCTTGTTTGAGCAATTGTCATTTGGAGTCAATAAGGACCAAAAAATTGCTTTAATTGCTAAAAATGGCAGTGGTAAAACGGCTATTTTAAATATCCTTTCAGGATTAGATCAGCCAGACCAAGGCATGGTTAATTACAGAAAAGACATTAAAGTGTCTTTTTTAGCCCAGGAGCCAATTCTCGCAGAAAACAGTACTATTGAACAATGTATTCTAGCTTCAGACAATGAGGTCTTAAAAGTCATAGCCAATTATGAGAAGGCATTATTAGACATGGACAATGCAGATGGCTACCAAAAAGCCTTTGATGCCATGGATAGACACGCCGCTTGGGACTTTGAGACCCAATACCAACAAATACTATCCAAACTAAAACTAGACGACCTTCAACTTAAAGTTTCCGCTTTATCTGGAGGACAAAAAAAACGGGTTGCGTTAGCCAACGCATTACTTAACAAACCTGATTTGCTCATTTTAGACGAACCTACAAACCACTTAGATTTAGAAATGATCGAATGGCTAGAAGTTTATTTTGCCAAAGAAAACATTACCCTATTTATGGTGACGCACGACCGCTATTTTTTAGAACGTGTTTGCAATGAAATTGTTGAATTAGACCAAGGGCAATTATACACCTATAAAGGGAATTACGCTTATTATTTAGAAAAAAAAGAGGCCAGACTATCACAAGAACAAGTAGAACAACACAAATCCAAAAGACTCTTTAAAAAAGAATTGGATTGGATGCGACGTCAGCCAAAGGCAAGAACAACAAAATCAAAATCTAGAATAGATGACTTTGCCCAAATAAAAGAACGTGCCCATCAAAGAAGACAAGACCATGAAATTCAACTTGAAATTGACATGGAACGTATGGGGACAAAAATCTTAGAATGTCACAAACTATTTAAATCCTTTGGAGATAAATCAATTTTAGACGGTTTTGATTATAATTTCCTAAGAGGGGAACGCATAGGGATTATTGGGAAAAATGGCACAGGAAAATCTACCTTTCTCAATATTCTTACTGGAAAGGAAAGCGTAGACGGTGGGAAAATAGTCGTTGGAGACACCATTAAATTTGGCTACTATACCCAGGACGGCATTCCATCAAAATCTGGACAAAAAGTGATTGATGTCATTCGTGAATTTGGAGACTATATTCCACTAAAAAAAGGACGGCAAATTTCTGCCCAACAATTATTAGAGCGCTTTTTATTCGACAGAAAAAAACAATATGATTTTGTTGAAAAGCTCAGTGGAGGAGAACGCAAAAGGCTGTATTTATGTACCGTACTTATACAAAACCCAAACTTTTTGATATTAGATGAACCCACCAATGATCTAGATATAGTTACTTTAAATGTCTTGGAGTCATTTTTATTGGATTATCCTGGATGCTTGCTCGTTGTATCTCACGACCGCTATTTTATGGATAAAATAGTAGACCACTTATTTGTTTTCAGAGGAGCGGGATATATAGAAGACTTCCCTGGGAATTATTCTGATTTCAGGGCATACGAAGACAGTCAAGACCAAGAACAAGAGCCCATAAAGCCTAAAAGCATCCAACAACAAACAGCTGCAAAAACAGCAACAACTACTCAAAAACAAAAAATATCCTTTAATGAACAAAAAGAGTACCAACAACTTGAGTCTAAAATAAGAAGTTTGGAGAAAGACAAATTGGCCTTAGAACAAAGTTTTTTTGAAGAAGGATTGTCTGTGGAGACAATAGAAGACAGGTCAAAAAAACTTCAAGAAGTCATTGAAACCATAGAGCTAAAAACAATGCGCTGGTTTGAATTAGCAGCAAAAATTGAAGGCTAGTGAAAAATAAAATTGGGGCATATATAGCTTACTTAAAATACCTCTGGAGGTCTAGTGACCAACACAGCGTTCATTCCCCCTTTGTTTTTGAATTATTGACAAAATGCATCCATAAAGTACCAAAAGGCTCAAAAACAAGCGCTTATAACCAAGCCATTAAAGCTTATTTAGAGAAAAAAAATATTCCGTTAATCAGTCCATTAACTGAGTTAACAATCTTAGAAACTTCCCTAACAAATAGGGGAGTTACAGCTTATTTTGTTGAAGAAATTAATGCTGATTTTAAACAAAAAGAGCTGTGGCAAAAACTAATTTCAGATAAAAACATTCAAATAAGTATTGATTACTGGAGTTTTGGACTTATTTTTACAAAAAAAGATCAAGAAAAAGAACATTTCATTTTGTTTAAGAATTCATGGAGATAATTCATATTTAAACAATTAATATTCAAACCCAAAACTGTTAAGCGCTATGAAAATTTACACCAAAACAGGTGACAGGGGAATGACAAGCTTATTCAATGGAAAAAGAGTACTAAAAAATGACCTTCATTTAGATTCATACGGTTCTTTAGACGAATTGAATGCTTGGATAGGTTTACTCAGAGAAGGTGCTGTAGTGGCTTCACAAAAACCCCTATTACTCGAAATACAAAAACATCTATTTGAAATTGGTGCCATCCTAGCGAATCCAACAAAAGAAGGAGAAAAACCCAAAGCCATTCCCACAAAGAACACAGATGACTTAGAGTTTGCCATTGATCAAATGGAACTCTCTTTGGACCCATTAACAAACTTTATACTTCCAGGAGGGAGTACTTATGTCTCCTACTGCCATTTAGCCAGAACCGTAAGTAGAAGGGCAGAAAGACTTCTTGTATCGCTTCATATGGAGCAACCTATTGATATTACTGTACTCGAATACATCAATAGACTTTCAGATTACTTTTTTATACTCAGCAGGTATGCTGCCAAAAATGGCGGTGTTGAAGAGGTGAAATGGATGCCATCCTAGTATTTTTTCTTATAATTTAAAATTTAAACTTAAAATAACTTGTGTATTCTAGTTTAAAAATTACTTTTGCAAAAATCTAAAACAGAACCCCATGTATTGGACATTAGAATTAGCTTCATATTTGAGTGATGCCCCTTGGCCAGCTTCAAAAGACGAATTAATCGATTACGCTATTAGAACAGGAGCTCCTTTAGAAGTCGTTGAGAATTTACAATCAATGGAAGAAGAAGGTGGAGAAATTTACGAGTCTATTGAAGAAATATGGCCAGATTATCCAACAGATGAAGACTACCTCTGGAATGAGGATGAATATTAAAAGTATAGAAATCTATTTGACTTAGATTTCCCGAAAAAAGTCTCCTTGGAGGCTTTTTTTTTGCTTATTTTTGAAAGGATATGTCATATAACATGACAACAAAGACCACGGCATGAAATTTGTAATTTATTTGCCAAAAAACACACCTTTACCAATTCGCGTAACACACGCAGAGAACTGATCATATGAGTTTTATAAACAACGTACTTAAAGTATTTGTAGGAGACAAAGCAAAGAAAGATGTCAAAGCCCTACAACCCCTGATAGATAAAATTAATGCCTTTGAAAAAGAAATGGAAAGCCTATCTCACGACGCATTGAGAGAGAAGACCCATGGCTTTAAAAAATTACTAAAGGAGGCAACAGCAAGCACCGAGAGTGAAATTGAATCCTTAAAATTAGCGGCCTTAAACGAGACTGATATTGACAAAAACGAAGATACTTACAACAAAATTGACCAGCTGAAAGAAGCACAGTACAGCATTACTGAAAAAGTATTAGAAGATATTTTACCTGAAGCATTCGCCCTAGTCAAAGAAACTGCAAAAAGATTTACTCAGTCAGAAGAAATAGCCGTAACAGCTTCTGCGTCAGACAGAAAAGCTGCCGCCACCAAAGACTACGTAAACATACAAGATGACACTGCAATTTGGAGTACAAGCTGGGACGCAGCAGGTAAAAAAGTAAAATGGGATATGATCCATTATACTGTTCAGCTTATTGGAGGAATAGCGCTACACCAGGGGAAAATTGCAGAGATGCAAACAGGAGAAGGGAAAACCTTAGTGGCCACCCTACCGGTTTATTTAAATGCGCTTACAGGAAATGGGGTACACTTAGTGACCGTGAACGATTATTTGGCTAAAAGGGATAGTGCATGGATGGCTCCTTTGTTCGAATTCCACGGAATGACCATAGACTGTATTGACCACCACCAACCAAATTCTCCGGGGAGAAGGGCTGCATATGAAGCAGACATTACCTATGGCACCAATAATGAATTCGGATTTGACTACCTACGTGACAATATGGCGCACAGTCCAACCGATTTAGTACAAAGAGCACCAAACTTTGCCATTGTAGATGAAGTAGATTCCGTCCTTGTGGACGATGCCCGAACACCACTCATCATTTCAGGTCCTGTTCCAGAAGGTGACAGACACGAATTCACAGAGTTAAAGCCAAGGGTAAACGAATTGGTAAACATGCAAAGACAGTACCTCACTGGTATCTTGTCAGAGGTTAAAAAGCTAATCGCAGCTGGGAACGAAAAAGAAGGAGGGTTCCTTTTACTCAGGGTCCACAGAGGGTTACCAAAAAATAAAGCCCTCATTAAATTTTTAAGTGAGGAAGGCGTAAAACAACTGTTACAAAAAACAGAGAACTTCTACATGCAAGACAACAACAAGCAAATGCCAGAGGTAGACGCTGAATTGTGGTTTGTAATTGAAGAAAAAACCAATCAAATAGACCTTACTGAAAAAGGGGTTTCATACCTTTCTACAGAAGAAGACAAAGAATTTTTTGTTTTACCAGATATTGGTTCAGCCATTGCTGAGATTGAAAACAAAGGGCTTGAATTAGAAGAAGAAGCCACCGAAAAGGACCAATTATTTAAAGACTTTTCTATTAAAAGTGAGCGCATTCATACCTTAAACCAACTGTTAAAAGCCTATACTTTATTTGAAAAAGATGTGGAGTATGTAGTCATGGACAATAAAGTCATGATTGTAGACGAACAAACAGGAAGGATTATGGATGGTAGAAGGTATTCAGATGGCCTACACCAAGCCATTGAAGCCAAAGAAAATGTAAAAATCGAGGCCCTTACACAAACTTTTGCCACCGTTACCTTACAGAATTACTTTAGAATGTACAAGAAGTTAGCTGGTATGACAGGTACCGCTATTACTGAAGCTGGGGAGTTTTGGGAAATTTACAAATTAGATGTCATGGAGATCCCCACCAATAGACCTATTTCTAGGGCAGATAAAGATGACCTGATTTACAAAACCAAAAGAGAAAAATACAATGCCATTATAGAAGAAGTCACCAAACTATCTGCAGCAGGGAGACCCACACTAATTGGTACTACCTCCGTAGAAATTTCTGAATTACTTTCCAAAATGCTTGGCATCAGAAAAGTACCCCATAATGTATTGAATGCCAAGTTGCATAAAAAAGAAGCAGATATTGTTGCAGAAGCTGGAAATGCAGGCGTGGTTACAATTGCAACCAACATGGCTGGAAGGGGAACAGACATTAAACTTTCAGAAGAAATTAAAGCCGCCGGTGGACTTGCCATTATTGGAACTGAAAGACATGATTATAGAAGGGTAGACAGACAGCTAAGGGGAAGGTCTGGAAGACAAGGAGATCCAGGTAGCTCTCAATTTTATGTCTCATTAGAAGACAATCTAATGCGACTCTTTGGATCAGACAGGGTAGCCAAACTCATGGATAGAATGGGCTTAGAAGAGGGAGAAGTGATTCAACATTCTATGATGACAAAATCCATAGAGCGGGCTCAGAAAAAAGTAGAAGAAAATAATTTTGGGGTTCGTAAACGTCTTTTAGAATACGACGACGTCATGAACGCACAAAGAGAAGTGGTCTATAAGAGAAGGAGGCACGCTTTACAAGGCGAACGTCTTAAATTAGACATTGCCAACATGATATTTGATACTTGTGAAATCATTACAGGAGACAATAAAGCGGCCAGTGATTTTAAAAACTTTGAATTTGAACTGATCAAATACTTTGGAATGACAGCACCATTCTCAGAGGAAGAATTCTTAAAAGAAGCGCCTAACAGCCTTACTAGAAAAACATACAAATCTGTACTAGTTCATTATCAAAATAAAATGGCCCGCAGCAGCCAAACCGCCTTTGGGGTAATTAAGAATGTATACGAAGACCAATCCAATAAGTTTGAGCGTATTGTAGTGCCTTTTACAGATGGAATTAAAACCTTAAACGTGGTAACAGACCTCACCAAAGCCTATGAGAGTGAAGGAAAGCAACTCATCACTGACTTTGAGAAAAACATTACTCTAGCCATGGTAGACGAGGCTTGGAAAACACATTTGAGAAAAATGGATGAGCTTAAACAGTCTGTGCAGTTGGCTGTTCACGAACAAAAAGATCCTTTATTAATTTATAAGTTTGAAGCTTTTGAACTGTTCAAGGGTATGTTAGAAAGGGTCAATAAAGACATTGTTTCTTTCTTATTCAAAGGAGAACTTCCCACTGAGAATCCGAATCAAATTCAAGAAGCCAGGCAGCAACGCAGGGCCAAAGAAAACCTTCAAACAACCAAAGAAGAAATTCCTAATGTAGATGAAATGGCTGCTAAAAGTAGGGCGATAAGTCAAAACCAAGCAGGTAGACCATCAGTGACAGAAACCATTGTTAGAACAGAAGCTAAAATTGGAAGAAATGATAAAGTAACCATTCAGAATGTAATGAGTGGAGAACAAAAAACATTAAAATACAAACAAGCTGAATCACTTTTAAAAGAAGGCAGCTGGATCATCACAAAATAGTGACCCTGGACCCAATCGAAAATCACTAACCACAAAAACCACCCAATGAAGAAGCCACTACACTTATTAATTGCATTACTAACTATCAGCATTGGTTTTGGACAATCTGCAGAAGGAGACGGTCCACACAGCCAACTAATTATTAGAGGGGTTACCCTAATCAATGGAAATGGAGCACCTCCAAGAGGACCAATAGATATTGTAGTAGAAGGAAATAAAATTACTCAAATAGCGGTAGTGGGGTATCCTGGTGTGGCTATTACAGAAAAGAGTAGGCCTACGCTAAAAGCAGGAGGAAAAGAGTTAGATGCATCGGGCATGTATTTAATGCCTGGTTTTATAGACATGCATGGACATATTGGGGGCCGCGCACAAGGAGCAGAACCAGAATATGTGTTTAGACTCTGGATGGCCCATGGGGTAACAACAGTGAGAGAACCCTCTGGAAGAGGACTAGAATTTACCCTAGACCTAAAAAGAAAATCAGAAAAAAACAGCATAGTAGCTCCGAGACTTTTCGCTTATACGGGCTTTGGGTCTGGAAGTAAAAAAGACATTAACACACCAGAAGAGGCTAGAGAATGGGTGAGGGATAATGCAAAACAAGGCGCAGACGGAATTAAATTTTTTGGTGCTGCTCCAGCTATTATGCAAGCCGCACTAGAAGAAAACAAAAAGCTAGGATTAGGTTCTGCATGCCACCATTCACAAATGGATGTGGCGCGATGGAATGTATTACACTCCGCTAGAGCCGGACTGACTAGTATGGAACATTGGTATGGTT
>Ga0115554_1003777_pt1 | contig 10158 bp, 17 predicted proteins | sample COGITO_mtgs_1104_3_FD_87283 | JGI IMG/M metagenome (GOLD analysis project Ga0115554, IMG submission 87283) | Pelagic marine microbial communities from North Sea - COGITO_mtgs_110404 | ecosystem: Environmental > Aquatic > Marine > Epipelagic | place: Germany:Helgoland, sampling site Kabeltonne... | reverse complement strand
GGATTTAAAGTTAAGTGGAAAGCAAGAGTTAGATATATGGGACTCGACACTTGGGAATCAAGAACAAGAGATTTAGATGAAAAGAAAAAAGGTTTGGCAGCAAAAGCCAGAAATAAAAAATTACTTGAACAAGGAACTTTTAAATTAAAGTCCTTTGGAACTGGTAAATACGGAAGAGTATTGGGTGAGGTATTTGTATCACCAGATTTCGTTGGAGAGAATATACAAGAGTGTATAGCAAATCCAGAAAATAAAATAGACTTATCTTATGACGGGTGGGTATCAGTAAATGATATCTTGATGGAAGAAGGACACGCTTATGAATACGACGGTGGTAAGAAAAAAGTCTTTAATAGTTAATTAAATAAGAAAGTAGGTTATATGTATTATGAAGTAAATGTAGTATTTACGGAAGAGATACCAACTAAGAACGGATTTAGAGAAAAGAAAATTCGTAAATCATTTTTAGTTGAGTGTATGTCGGTTTCCGTAGCAGAAGCAAAAGTAAACGAATTCTTAAAAGACTCACCAAATGAATTTGAAGTGAAGTTAGTTAAGGAATCAAAGATAGTAGGAGTAATTGAAGATGGAAATTAAATTCTTTAATGCAAAATGGTGTGGTCCTTGTAAACAAATGAAACCACACATAGAAGAACTTATATCTGAGGGATATAGTATTCAAGAAATAGACATAGATGAACAACCAGAACTTGCTAAAGAGTTCAATGTAAGAGGTGTTCCAACATTAGTAGTTAATGGAAATTCATTAGTTGGGTATAGAGATAAATCTCAGATTAAGGAAGCAGTAGGTGCGTAATGATAAAAAAATATCAAGTAGTAGAGAACTACTCATCTACGGAAGGCACCCTTTATCAGGGTGAAGTATTAAAAGAGGACAACAACAACACACTCGAAGGACATACGAGATTGAGAGATTCTATGGGTCGGGTGTGGTTTGTTCCACATAAATATATTGTAAGAATTTAGACATTTTTCTAATCTTACTTTATATTTATATATGATAACGCTCAAGAGAGGTTATCAGTTAGACTAAAATAGTTAACAACAAAACGGAGAATAAAAATGACTAAAGTAATATACAATTCAAAGTTCCCTGCGTTCGATAGGGACGAATTTCTAACACCATTTGATAGAATGTTTGACCACATAGTTTCATCACAATTTCCAGAAATTGAGAAACAGATTGGAGTTAAACCATTTAAAGGAACAGCATACCCAAAGATTAATGTTTATGAATGGGACACCAAAGTAGGTGTTATTGCTGAGATTCCTGGTTTATCAAAGAAAGACTTATCAGTAGAAGTTACTGATGGGGTCCTAACGATTAGTGGAGATAAACATAAGTTGTTTGATGTAGGTGATGCTAAAGTAATCAGAAGAGAACTAAAAGAATCATCTTTCAAAAGACAATTTGAGTTGGGTGAAGAACTTGACGGAAGTAGTATCTCAGCTAAGTTTGAGGACGGAATTCTATCAATTGAAATACCAAAGATAGAACCAGAACAACCAAAGACAAACAAAGTAAAAATCTCTTAATTTAAGATAGGTTATCTCTATTTATAGTAAAGGGGTTTTTAAATTCAAGTGGGAAACTTGGTACCCCTTGCTATAAATTATGGATAATTTAATAAAGTTACGACAAAAGAAAATTCGACAGAAACTTCGTTATCTACAATATGAATTAATGGAAACGAAGATTATCTACAAAAACTCATTACAGAAATTTCATAAAGATTTTTCTGGTGATATCAAAGACCAACCTAAGTCAGATGAAAAGGTTGATACCAAAGACCCATACTCAGAAATACATACAGAAGTATCTAAGGAAAATATGAAAAAAGTATATCGTAAAGTAGCGAATAAAACACACCCAGATAAAAAGGGTGGGGATAAAGAAAAGTTTCAGTTAGCAAGTGAAGCAAATAAAAATAATGACTTTGGACAATTATTAGAAATGGCAGATGAATTAGAAATTGATATTGAGTTATCAAATGAGTTGATTGATGAAATGAATAAACAATGTAATGCAGTAATAAATAATGTTAACAACATCAAGACAACAACAGCGTGGACTTGGGCACATTGTCAACCAAACGAAAAGGAAGGACTAAGACAATACATATTAGCAACAATGGTTCCACCAAAAGATTTAACAGACAAAAAAACGAAAAACTAAAATTGATATCGTAGAGTTTTTATTCCCAAAACTTCTTGGGTTTAATTTTTGCGGAAGTGAGTGAAAGCGTTTGGATAAGCGACCAAACAAAAGTCCTTGAGGATAGTAATGGAAGATAAAGTAGTTGTAGATACTTCTGATTTCATATGTATCACCCACGAAACAGAGTGGAGTCAATGTAAAGCCAAGAGGAGATACCCTAACGATTATTCAACGGATAACAAGAATAATCAACCGAAAAATCGTTGCACTATAAGTTAGGCGGGGTTGTAGACCCGAGATGTAGTGTAATACCAAGATGTTCGATTGATATAGCGATTGGACATAGAAGATTGAAATAAAATACAGGAATAGTGTGCCCGTTTATATTTATAATAAAGGTGGGAGAAAAAATTATGGAAAACTCAAAATATTTTTATATATGGATTGGATTGTCTGCATTATTTATTGCAGGTAGTGCAGCAGCATTCTCAGTCTACGGATTAGCAAAACTCTTTAGTGGTGCTTTTATATCCGTAGTGATAATGGCAAGTGCATTAGAACTTGGTAAATTAGTTACGGCATCATTTTTATATCGTTATTGGAATATGATTAATTGGTTCCAGAAAGTTTATATGACGATAGCAACTATTGTATTGATATTCATTACATCAGCAGGTATCTTTGGATATTTGTCAAATGCATATCAAGGAGCAACATTAGAGTTTGAAAAACAATCAACAGAATTATTAACGATTGAAGAACGAATAGAACAACTGGAAGAAGATAAGGTTTTTCTAAAAGAAGAATTAGAGGTTGCTATATCTGAATTACCAGACAACTACATTACAGCAAAAAGAAAACTAAGAGAAGATTACAATCCACAGATTTTAGAAATCAATAATGAGTTATTGGAATACAAAAAGACAAGAGCAGATTTAGAGATTGGATTAGTATCGACGGGTGTAGATGTTGGACCAGCAATTTATTTAGCAAGAACATTCGGAACCGACATAGATACCGTAGTAAAGTTCTTTATCTTCATTCTTATCTTTGTGTTTGACCCGTTAGCAGTTATGTTGGTAATTGCATACAATCAAGCATTATTAGAAAGAAAACCAAAAGAAAAAACACAACACGAGAATTGGCAAGATATATATTCACAACCAACAGGATTTACTGCCTTACAAGAAGAGGAAGATGACGAAGATTTTTCACTTGAAGAAGAAATGATTGAAGAGGATAATGAACGAATGGATATAATCGGTCAGAACGGAAACGACGGATTACATTATGATGATGTAGAACCACGAGAAGAAAATGACCCAGGTAGTAAAGTAGAGCCTTCAGCAAGAGGTGGAGTAAGAATTTTATGATAGGATATTTAATTAGAACAATCACAGATATAAAACAGGAGAATACAATGAGTAAGAAATTTGAATACAAGTACAAATTATTTGCAAAGATACACCAATTACAAAAACGATTGTATCGAACGGAACAAAATCCTGGACATTCAGAAGATAAAGTGTGGTTTAGAGAAATGAGAATTAAAAAACTTTTAAATAAAGTTAGAGAGAGATAGTGGAACCATTACCGATATTTCAGACATATCCAATATTAACTACAATGGTAGAATTCGTATTGGTAATTGGTCTGATTTATTGGATGATGACTTCATCAAGATAAAAAAATAAAAAAAAACTTGACAAACGAAAAATAATGTTGTATATTAAGGGTATATGAAAATGGATATTAGAGATTTAGTAAAACGATTAGAAGACATAGAAACACAAGCTCGTGATAAAAGAGAGTACGAGGTAGAGGATTCAGTCGGTAGATTAATAGAAGACTTGATAGAAGAGGACTTAGAAAAAGAAAGAGAACTTAAAAACGAGATTTCTAAATACATTGATGAAAAAATTGAAAACGAGATTGTTGCCCGAGCAGTTAAAAACGGAACAATCGCAAAAGCGTAGGAGTAGTTATAATGAGTAAGTTCGAAGATAATGGTGGTTATTACATTGACGGAGTTCCTTATATGGATTGTAAGTATACTGGAATACCAGTTAAGAATGTAAGTGAGGATGCTAAATATGTGATTAGTGATAGAGCACTACAATCAAGAATGTATAAAATGTTTCCAGAAGATTTTGAAAACAAAACCAAACAATACAAACCAACAGGTCGTCCTGCTGGTTGGCACTTTATGAATGAGTTCGTTGATAAAGATGGAAATGTATTTCACAAAGGTAAAGAACAACCGAAGTTAAAAGGAACTTTACCACCAACAAAAGTTAAAACTAAAAAGAAAGTTAAACGAAAAACCAAAGATGAAATTTTAGTTGCTCGTCATAAAGAGAAGTTGGCAGTTGAAAGAAAACTAAAAAAAGATTTAGAAAAACAAAAAAAATTCCTAATGGGAAAGGTTGATAAATGAGAAGAAACGCACAATATACAATATTTGGTAAACCAGCATCAGAACCAAAAAGACAACCAATGAAAAAAAGATTACAGATTGGTAAATTTCTTAAAGGTGATAAACGATTAGAAGGTGAAACCTTTGTAGAGTATAAAGAAAGACTAAAGTTAGAAAAATCTTTATTGAGAGATTATGCTATGGGAACTTGGGTTACTACCGAGGAATATAGAAAGAATAAAAGAAAACACTTGACAAAGTAAATTAAAAAGGTTATATTAGAGTTATGAATTTAGGTTATGCTTGTATCAATATGGAACTCAACGCTCGTAAGGGTGATGATAGAGTTACAACCAATCGAACAATGATTAAAAAAACTTTCCAAGAGAAAGGTTTAGATTATGCGTCCGAATTAATTATACAAAATGTTGTTGACTTAAATGAAATTATTGATTGGAATGAACAAAACAATATTAAGTTCTTTCGTTTATCATCAGAAATGTTTCCTTGGGCTTCTGAATATTATCAAGATTGGGATAGTGTTCCAGACATCGACTTTATAAAAATGTGGTTAGAGAATGCAGGACTAAAAGCAAAAGAGTATGGACATAGAATTACATCTCACCCAGGTCCGTTTAATGTATTGGTATCACCAAACGAAAATGTAGTTCAAAACACAATCACAGATTTGACTATCCACGCAGACATATTTGACTTTATGGGTTTATCAAGAACACCATACAACAAACTCAATATACATTGTAATGGTGTGTATGGAGATAAACAATCTGCATTAGACAGATTTTGTAAAAACTTTGAACGACTACCAGAGTCAGTTCAGACAAGACTTACCGTCGAGAACGACGACAAGGCATCAATGTATTCAGTAAAAGATTTATACGAAGGTATTCACAAACGAATCGGAATACCAATCGTGTTTGATTATCATCATTACAAATTCAATACTGGTGGACAAACAGAACAAGAAGCATTGGAAATGGCATTATCTACTTGGGGTGATATCACACCAGTAGTTCATTATTCAGAATCAAAAGCAGAACACGAACTCAATGAATCAATCAAACCACAAGCACACTCAGATTTGATTAAAGAATTACCAAACACTTATGGTAATAAAGTAGACATTATGGTAGAAGCAAAACACAAGGAATTAGCAATTAGGGAGTTTATAAAATGAATGGTTGGATAATACATAAAAAAGAATTAGGTGAAAACCACGAAGTCCAAAGACTTGTAGATGAATTTGAGTCGAGAGATGTTAAGGTTCGTGTAGTCAATCCACAAGAAGTAGATATATTCGTCGATAGAGATGATAGGAAATCTATTATCGTTGGTGGTGCACCAAGAACACTTCCAGACTTTGTATTACCGAGAACCGGAAGTGGAACCACATACTTCATTAAAGCAATCATCAGACATTTAGAACAATTAGGTGTTACAATGATTAATGGAAGTGATGCTATCGATAACGTTAAAGACAAATTATATTCACAACAAATATTAGGTAGGTCATCTTTACCGGTGCCAAAAACTATGTTGGTAAAGCATCCCATTAATGTAAAGTTAGTAGAGGACAATATCAAGTATCCAATGATAGTAAAAACTTTAAGTGGTTCGTATGGTAGTGGTGTTTTTATGGTTGAGGATAGAAAACAATTTACACAAATAATGAAAATGGCAGAACTATCTAATGCACGATACAACATTATTATTCAAGAATGTATAGAGGATTCATTAGGAAAAGATTTAAGAGTATTGGTAGTGAACGGAAAAGTCGTTGGTTGTATGATGAGACAATCAGTAGACGGAGACTTTAGAGCAAACATCACAAGAGGTGGAGAAGCAATTCCATATCAAATCGACGAGGACATTGAGTGGATTGGTGGTGAGTGTGCAAGACTTTTAGACTTAGATATAGCAGGTGTAGACTTGTTATTTGATAAAGACAAATATGTAATTTGTGAAGTTAATTCTGCACCAGGATTTAAAGGTATGGAACAATACACTAAAATAAATGTAGCAGAAAAAATGGTAGATTACATTATCAAAAAAGTAGGAAGTAAATAGTTATTACTATAAAAGGACGGAAACTATGAAAAAAAACTTTATTATATTTTTAACAATTTTTATGATATTTAATGGATACATCTGGATAGATTTATTTAAAGGTTATCGTGAATATTATATGGCAACAATTGATTCATTGGAAGACGATAGAGTTAGACTACAATTAAGAATTGACGAATTAGAAAATGGTTATAGATTAGACGGACTTGATGTTGTTGTTACAATGTATCATCCAGTCAAACATCAAACAGACGGAACACCAGATATCTTGGCAGACGGAACTAAAATCAGAATACACAAAGCATCAGAATACAAGTATGTTGCGGTTAGTCGTAATCTATTGAAACGTTGGGGTGGTTGGTTAGATTACGGAGACTTTATTGTATTGAGTGGAACCGGTGGTAAAGACGGAGTGTATCAAGTTAAGGATACAATGAATAAACGATTTGTAAATCGTATTGATATCTTAGAGTCACCAGGAACCAAACCATATAAGTTTACAGATGCTAAAATCAAGAAAGCAAATCTAAACGAAGATATAAAATTTATTACAGAAAAAAATAATTGATTTTGAAAAAAGTTATTTATATTTATATGTGTAGACGAAATAATTAACAATTGAAAAATATATAGGAGAAGTAAAATGGGTTATAAAGACTATAATCATAGGTTATATGGTAGACGAATTCTACATATAATGTCCCCAGTGCGTTGGAGAAGTAAAAAGTTCTTACATCACGCAGATTCAAATTACAAAGTTATGATGAAAACAATTAAGTTTTTACCAATGTGTCATCATACAATTTTAGTTCCAGAACATAATGAAATACCAGACTTAGGTGATAATGTTACAAAGATACCATTTCCTTATGCTCAATCGGTTCTATCTAATCGTGGACAATTTCACGGAAGAAAGTTTACTAATCAAACAGATTGGAGAGCAAAAGATTATGACTTTGTTTTCAATCATCAACCAGAATTATTATACAATGTATTTAATGCAATCTTTACTGGTAGATATGGTATGTCAGTTGAAGGATTTAATTTCTTTCACTGGGTTGATTGTGAGAAGAGTAGAGTTACATCATCTTATCCAGTAGGGTTTTACAGACAATTAGAAGCAATTAATATGTCTTATCGTTCTTACTTCCATAGTCCAGTAAGTTTTGATTATATGAAATCTAACTTTACAGGTAAAACTAAATACACCGTAACTGATGTCAATGACGAAGTTATGAAAGAGAAAGTAAATTACTTTCCATTAGGAGTAGGAGATTTCCCAGAATCAGAACCATTTGATTTAGGAACAGATAAAAAAATCTTGTTGTTTAATCACAGATGGAATAACTCAACTGGTATAGAAAAACTTATAGACTATACAAAAGACTTGGATAGAGATGAGTGGTTGGTTTGGATTACTGATGAACAAGCAAAGAAACCATTAGCAGGAGCACCAGCACCAAGTTGGATGCACGTGCAGAGTTTACCAAGTGGTGGTAATTATAGATACTTGATTGAGAAGTCATTTGCAACATTAACACTTGTTGATAATTATATGACTTGGAACTTGTCAGTTCAAGACGCAGTTAAGTTAAAGAAACCAAGTTTAGTATTTAAACACGATACTCACAAATATGTGTTGGGAGATGATTATCCGTTATACTTTAAAAACAAAACAGAGTTTCTTGATATGATTAACAAAATTCCAGAAGGTAAAGAAGTTAATTGGGAACTTCCACCACACGACCAAATATTTGAAGAAAATCTTGTGGGAGATTTAATTCATTGTTTAGACAATAGTAAGAAAAAGAAAACTACAAGAACCAAATATGGTATTGAGTGGTTATATCATATCTTACAAGGAAATGGTTATAAGAAGAATCTACTTTACAATTCTCACAGAAAACTTTATAAAAGTAATGCTTGGGAAGGTATGAGACAATGGGTATTGGATAAGGGTGCAAAAGATACACCTACATCAGATGATACTTTCTTATGGATTCCAGATGAGAATAAAAAAGCAGTTCAAAAACTCATCGATGAAGCAGGTAATGTAGATTATAAGGGTGACCCACTTGGAGTATCTGAGAAAGACCCTAAGTATGAAAAAAATAGTAAAATCAATAAATTCTTTTAGGAGCAGATATGAAACAATTAAATGAACAACAAATCCAAGATAATTGGTTAGAACTTAGAGGTATTATAAATAATACATTTAGTGGAGATAGATTAGAAAAACTAAACAAGATGTATGATTACTTTGAAACAAGAATGTGTATGGCACCCGCAAGTGGTAAAGCACATTTTCACAACGCTATGGTAGGTGGTTATGTAGAACACATCTTACACGTTATAAAGTTTTCACAACAAGTTAGAGATATGTGGGAACAAAATGGTGCTGAGATAAACTTTACAAATGAAGAATTAATATTCGCAGCCTTACATCACGACTTGGGGAAGATTGGTGATTTAGAACACGACTATTATATACCACAAGAATCAGATTGGCATCGTAAGAATCAAGGAAGTATATTTACACATAATCCAGAACTACAATATATGGTCGTAACAGATAGAGCATTCTTTTTGTTACAACACTTTGGTATCAAGATATCCGAGTGGGAATATATTGGTTTGATGTTAACTGACGGAATGTATGAAGAAGCAAACAAAAAATATCTTACAAGTTTCAATCCAGACTTTAGATTAAAGTCTAACATAGCATACATTTTACACCAAGCAGATATGATGGCAACACATATTGAATCTGACCAGTGGAGATTAGGTGATAAAGTAGAAAGTAAAAAGGTTGAACAATCAGTTAATAAAATAAAAGAGGCAGTTGATAATGAGGTAAAAGAAAAGTTCACCAAGTCAACGGACCCGAAAGATATATTTAACGAACTATTTGGGGAGAGTAAAAAATGATTTATTTTTTAATTTTATTTATTCTCTTGACTTTGGTCGAAGGATATGTTATATTTAATCTTACAAGAAAAACCGAAAGGTTAGAAACTTGGATTGAGGGATATGTTGATAGAATCAACGAAACACAATCAACACTAAAAGAAATTGATGATAAAGGAACATTTGAAGCTGATGATGAAATCGGTGTAGTGTTCACAGCAATCAAAGAAGCAGTAGACGAGTTAAACGAAATAACAGAAACGGAGATATAATGCCAAGAAAAGCAAAAAAAGGTTCACCAAGATATTACTTTCATCAAGGAACAGAAGACGCAATCATAAGACACAATAAAGAAACTCGTCCACATATGAGAGAGAGAATTTATAATGAACACATTAGAGTTCCATTTGAAAAGTTGGCAGAAAATATCATTCACACATTTAAGTTTTATTACTTTGATGTTCCGAGTACAGATGTTATTCACGAGGTCGTAAGTTTCTTATATATGAATATGCATAAGTTTACTGAAGGTAAAGGAAAAGCATTTAGTTATTTCAGTATCGTCGCT
>Ga0115554_1003771_pt1 | contig 10166 bp, 15 predicted proteins | sample COGITO_mtgs_1104_3_FD_87283 | JGI IMG/M metagenome (GOLD analysis project Ga0115554, IMG submission 87283) | Pelagic marine microbial communities from North Sea - COGITO_mtgs_110404 | ecosystem: Environmental > Aquatic > Marine > Epipelagic | place: Germany:Helgoland, sampling site Kabeltonne... | reverse complement strand
GCCTTGATGTTGTCGGGCGTGTCGAAGTCCGGCTCGCCCGCGCCAAGGCCGATGACATCGCGCCCCGCCGCCTTAAGTTCTTGTGCCTTGGTGGTAACGGCAATGGTCGGGGACGGTTTGACGCGATCTAGTGTCGTGGACAGAAAGGACATCGGGCAGCCTCGTGTGGAAGGTTGGAGTTAATCGTGTCATATGGGGCGTGCACGCGAACAGCAACCGAACTTGACACTATTGGAGACGGAAATGGACGAGCACTCAGAAGCCGACAGTTGGTACAGCGAAGAGACCGCGACATTCGGGGATCGTTTGGCCGCCGCGCGCGAAGTTGCAGGCCTGACGCAGAAAGAACTGGCGCAGCGTGTGGGAATCAAAACCGGTACTTTGCGCAACTGGGAAGAAGACCTGAGCGAGCCGCGCGCCAACCGTCTGAGCATACTGTCGGGCATTCTGGGCGTGTCGTTGCGCTGGCTGCTGACGGCCGAGGGCGAGGGGCTCTTGGCGCCAGAAGAAGACGCTCCGCAGGCATCGAATGCGACGGCGATGCTTGTTGAAATCCGTGCGGTGCGGGCGCAATTGATGAACGCGAACGACCGTCTCGCCCTGCTTGAAAAACAATTGAGGACGATGAGCCAGTCATGAACGAACCTTTGGATGTGATGCGCAAACGGCTGCATATGCGGTCGATCCGGCGCGGGATAAAAGAAATGGACCTGATCCTGATGGGATTCTCGCAGGCCCATCTTGCTGAACTGAACGAGGCGGAGCTTGCCGTCTACGATCGCCTGCTCTCGGAGAATGACCATGATTTATATCAATGGGTTAGTGGCCTTGGTCACGAGCCGGAAGAGTACAAGAGCCTGATGGATTCGATCCGCGCAGGGGCTGTCGGTGTGACGAAACCTGCTAAATAACAAGACAGAGTTTCTCATAATTTTCCCGGATTTAACGGAATGTTTGCCAGTGGCATGGCAATCGGGGGGCAGGAACCCATCGGACGGAGAAAAACATGAGCCTGCACTCGCTGCCAAAACTAGAAGGGGGCCCGCCATCGGGCACCGAAACAGAATTCATGGCGGTCTACCTGGACGCGCTGACGCTGGTGGAACGCCTGCACCGGCTGCTGCTGGATGTCATCAAAGACGAATTCGAACGCGTTGGCGTTCTGGAAATCAACGCGGTTCAGGCGTTGCTGCTGTTCAACATCGGCGACAACGAAGTGACCGCCGGAGAGTTGAAATCGCGCGGTTATTATCAGGGCAGCAACGTCAGCTATAACCTGAAAAAATTGGTCGAGATGGACTATATGCATCATCAACGCTGTGAAATTGACCGCCGGAGCGTGCGGGTTCGATTGACAGAAAAGGGCCGCAACGTGCGCGATGTCGTTGCCCGTCTGTTCGTGGGCCACGCGACGGGTCTGCAAGAAAAGGGCGTTCTGGATATGAACAGCCTTGACGAAATCGCCACTGCGCTGCGCCGTGTCGAACGCTATTGGACAGACCAGATCCGCTATATCTATTGATAGCTGTGCGGCGTGGGAGACAGTTGCCCGATGGCAACTGTCCTTAGCTCCCGCAGAAGTTTGCGGCGCATCGCCTCTGCATAGCTGTCAAAGCCGAGCGCGGTTTCAACAAAAGCACCTGGGCCGCGAATGACATAAGCGGTGTAATAGGCTGTCAATTCGCCCATTTGCAGCGATTGCCCGTCGGCAGTGGCGGCGTTGTCTTCGCCAATGGCGAGCCCATTAACGATTATGTCGTCCGGTGGCTCTGCGATGTCTTGCGGGCGCTGGCCTGTGTTCGCTTTCCCGTCGCCCGAAATATCGAGGGTTCGGGTCCAGCACTCTGATTGCTGATCCAGCAGGGTGAACCCGACGCGCAGCGCAGCCCCTAGGCCAGTGCTCGGCCCCATATCTGCGCGTCGGGTCTGGCGCAGGATCGCCTGGATTGCCGTGATATCGGATGGCGCGTTTATGTCGGTCCAGTTAAGGATCAGGCGATCATCGTTCGGGGCAGACCATTCATAAACCGCGATGCGCACCGGCGATCCCGGTTGGGATAGCAATGCCGCCGTTACCTCTGGATCACCCAACGCCAACGCCAACCCGTCCAACTGCAAACGGTATTCACGCGCATCCACCGAACCGGATACATCCAAACCAAGCGCGAGTGCCTGTCGACATTCGGCCTGAACCGATACAGGCAGGGTGAGGACCATCGCTACAATCCAAGCGCGGATCACTGGCTTTGTCCCAGCATCAAAACGCCCAATTCGCGGATCAGCTTGCGTTCCATCGCGCTGGCGAAATCATCGAACCCGTCGGCGACCTCTACAAAGGCGGCCGGACCACGAATGACTTCGCTGGCATAGTAACCCAATAAATCGTCCGGCCCTTCGCGCGTCGCAGCCGTTTCCGGCACATTGATAATCAGCCCGTTCACAGTGATATCTCCAAAATCAAAGGCCCCGAACGCGTCACGCGGAGAGAACCCGTCATTGTTCAGCCCGTCACCTGACACGTCGATTTTCTGTTGGGTGCAATCGGGCGCGCGCAACATCAACGTGTTGGCATAACCCAAAGCGTACCCCAATGCCGTGGGATGGTTTTCATACCTGCGCGTCGAAGTACCGATGCGATCCGCGACGGCGGTTAATGTCGCGGGCGTGTCGATGATGACCCAATCCTGCAAAAGTGCCTGCTGAAAGCGGCCTGACCACTCAAACGCCGCCAATGCCACCGGATCATCAGATGCAAATATCGCAGCTTGAACGCGGGGGGCCACAAGGGCCTGCGCCAGTCCACGCCGTTGCAGTGCGTCCTCTTGTGCGTCCACCGACGATGATACATCCATCGCCAGAACCAGCGCCAAACGACAGGCCGCCGCGCCCTTTGCCCAGACTCCGAAAAAACCTGCCAAGAGGCATGATTTGATCAGTGTCTTACCAATGGCCGGTGTTCTCCATGCTGGCCCACGGTTCCTGAGAGGGCAGGGCGTCGCCCGCTTGCAAAAGTTCGATCGAGATATTGTCAGGGCTGCGCACAAACGCCATGTGTCCATCGCGAGGAGGGCGGTTGATGGTCACGCCATTGTCCATAAGCATCTGACATAGTTCGTAAATATTGTCGCATGTATAGGCGAGGTGGCCGAAATGGCGGCTGTCGGACGGCAGACCATCATCGCCATCCCAATTGTAGGTCAGTTCAAGGTCTGCATGGCCGTCTGCCTGATCGGGCGGGCACAAATATACCAGCGTAAACCGCCCGCCTTCGCTGTCGAAGCGTTTGCGTTCCGTAAGGCCGAGCAGGGTGTAAAAGGCAATCGACACGTCGAGGTCTTTGACGCGCACCATCGTGTGCAAATAGGTCAGGGGCATGAGGTCTCCAATGCGGGTTCGAGCAATCCTAACACGGAAACATCGCTTGACCAGTGATCAGAAACTGGATCGCAAATTGAAACCGATTTGCGCGCCTTCCGTGTCGAAACGGGGCACGGATGAATTTGTCCGGTTGGCCTGAAGGCTCATGACAGGCTGAAAGCCGTAAAGTTCGATGTTGCGGAAGCCGACGTCGAAGCGAAGCGACGAAATCCGGTCATCACGCCCCGCCGGATCATAGGCGGATGTCTCGTAGGTCCGAAACTGTTCGGTGTAGCTTGCCGCCAAATCAAGCCCGAGATCCTGATCGCCAATCGACAGCGGCCCAAAGTCGTAGCTGACGCCAACGGTCGTATCGCGGTAGGCCAAATCTGTCACGTCGGATGTCGCACGCGATAACTGTCCTGTCAGGCCAAAAACGTCGTCGTTGCCTAGCGTGTGAGACCAGCGCCCGCGCACAGAATATGTCATCACATCCACGTCGCTCGCGATGCGGTTGGAGTATCGAATGCTGGCCGACACGGCGAGGTTATCGTTTTCGTCCAGCGTAAACCGCGCACCCAATGTCCCGTTCAGGCCACGCTGGGATGGCAGGCCGCCAGCCCAACTCTGCGTGTATGTCAGGTTTGCAGAAAACGGTATTTCGGTGCCTGTTGGAAACCACTGATGCAACACGCCGAAACTGGCTTGCACGTGGGACAGGCTTTCCCCTGTTACATCCGGTGCCGCGTCGCGGGCATCTTGAGACATCATATAGGTGCGCCCGAAAACTCCGAACTCCAGGGATGTGCGGCTGCTTTCGGTTTCAGCAATACGGTAGCGCAGATCGGTCTGGAGTGTGATTTCAAGCCCGGACAGGGGGCGTTCGTCAGCCGGAACAATCCATTGAATTTCCCCGAACGGCCCCGGCAGATAGGCAAAATTGATCGTCTCGTTTGAATTGCCTGAATTGACATTGCTGGAGGGAAAAACGCCAAAGCCCAGCTCAATCGCGAGGGGGTTTGCTTGGCGCACACGGCGAAACGCCTCGATGGCGATGCTTTCGGTTTGGGGGCCCGGTGCGGATTGAATGGCGCGACGGACCCAAAGCTGCGATCTGGTATAGGATTCCTCTGAGGCGAGGATGTCAGCTATTGTAAACGCAGCGTTGAAACGGTCACGGCGGGTCTGTGCGGCCCGCCACGCCCGACGCGCGATCGTCAGAGCGTCCTCGCCGTCACCAAGGCGCATGTTCGATTGCGCCAGCAACAGCAGCGCCTCTCCGTCATTTGGGTTGGCCTGCAACAAAGCCAGCGCGATCTCGCGGGCGGCAATGGCATTTCCCGCGATTAACAGTTGACGTGCAAGGTCCGCCCCCTCAGCAAGGGAAACCCGCACTGGACCGGAGGCATTTTGCGCGCCCACTGGTGTGGTGGCCACAAGGACGGCCCCGATTGCGGCCACCCCGAGGATACGAAAACACCGCAAGACTATGGGTAGGCTGGATCGGCCTGCTGGTAGCCGATAAATGCCCCGATTTCACGCGCATCGTAGGTGGTCTCAATATCGAATGTCCCATATGTCGTCGCGATGGCGACTGCATCGTCGGGCAAAGTCGCCGGAATAAATGTGGCGCCTGCACCAGCGTAGGCTTCCACGACATTACGCCGGGCGTCGATCAGCGCTTGTGCAACTTCAAGATCGATACTTGCCTCTCCCGATGCTACGCCCAGCGTTACAGTTTCAGTAACGAGGGGGTCGCCCGTGGTGGGGTCCGTGAGTTGAAGGCCCGTCAGTGGATCGATCACCGGTGTCACTTCGGTGATCGAATACTCGACGATTTCGTAGCGCACTTCTTGAATATCAGCGACACCTGTAATTACGTTATAGCCGCCGATTTCCTGCCCTTCCGGCCCGCCAAGCATGCCTTCGAAAAAGCCGGTAGAACGCTGGGTGCCGTCATCACGATAGGTGCCCGCCGACCCGTCAACGAACACACCGGTTTCGGTGTTGAAGCTCACTTCGGCCAAAACGATTGTGGGCAGATCGCCAAGATTGGCCGCCCCGGCACCACCTGCACGTTCGCGGTTGTAGATGAAGCCGGTGATGTCACCCTGCAACTCGCCCAAGGGATCAAAGTCCAACTCATCAAGGATAAGTTCAACTTGGCCAGACACGATCTCGATTCCGCCGCGTTCGCTGAAGGTCCGTGTGGCCGCGTAGGTGCCAATGTACCTGTATTCGCCAGTTGTGCCTGGCAGCGCGAAACTGTCGCGATTGATGTTTGCGCCCGCGTTGCCGTACTGGATCCAGTCACGACCAGATGCGGACGTGGCCTCCATATATTCACTTTGAATATAGACGGCGTAATGTTTGATCTGGCCTGTCGTCAATGTCTGGCGGCTTTCATAGACCTGCCCGCCATCGGTCAGCGTTTCCACATAGTCGTATCGCCCGTCCGGCCCATCAAACGGAATATTGTTGATGATCAACGTATCATCGGAAATGTCCACCGTGTCGTTGTCGTCGAACTCGACAGAGTTCATCGTCAGGCTTTGAGCGGGATCGTAGGCGAACATATTGCTGACGTCCGTGTTCGGATCGTTGGCGTCGATCAATTCGGTCTCGCCCGTGTCCGACGTGACCTCGATTTCTTCCATGAACGGGTTCGTGCCATCGCACGCCGCCAGAATTGCGGTCATAGCAAATGCAGTCAGAATTCTGCTCATTTCGGTCGTCCCCGGATCAAAATTGCGCTGTTGGCGTCGTTACCGTCATAGTCCGAGATTGCTAAGGCCAAGTCAATGTCAGCAATAGATGAAAAACCACCGGATATGGCGGTTTTCCGCGCTGATTTGGGCATATATGGTGTATTGATCTCTCCACTACAGAATCACTGCCCCGTTGTTGACCGAACCAAAGGACCCCACCATGCCCATCACCCCCGACCAACAGGCCGAAATCGACGCGCTGCGCGCGCAGTCCAAACCCACGTTGCGGGCGGTGTCCGAAGGCATGGAGGCGCATCTCTACAAAGCGCGCGAGGTTCTCGACCACGGGTTCGTGCGGGTCATCGACTACATGGGCGACGATGCGGCGATCTGTCAGGCGGCGCGGGTCAGCTACGGCAAGGGCACCAAGTCGGTGCAAAACGACGAAGGGCTGATCCGCTATCTGATGCGCCACTGGCATTCGACCCCGTTCGAGATGTGCGAAGTCAAACTGCACGTCAAACTGCCCGTCTTCGTGGCCCGCCAATGGATCAGGCACCGCACGGCGAACGTGAACGAATACTCTGCCCGCTATTCCATTCTGGACCGTGAATTCTACATCCCGCGGGCCGAGGATTTGGCCGCGCAATCCGTGGTGAACAATCAGGGGCGCGGTGAAGCGCTGACAGGGGAAGAGGCCGAACGCGTGCTGCGGTATTTGAAAGACGACGCAGGCCGCGCCTATGACCACTACGAAGAGATGATTTCGGACGAGGGGCAACAGGGGCTGGCGCGTGAACTCGCCCGCATGAACCTGCCCGCGAACATCTACACCCAATGGTACTGGAAAGTGGACCTGCACAACCTGTTCCACTTCCTGCGCCTACGCGCGGACGCCCACGCCCAATACGAAATCCGCGTCTACGCCGACGCGATCTGCGAAATGGTCAAAGACTGGGTGCCCGCCGCCTACGGCGCGTTTGAGGATTACCGACTGGGCGGCGCAACGTTGAGCGGCAAAGCCATCGAGTGCGTCCGCCGGATGGTCGCTGGTGAAAAAGTCACGCAGGAGACATCAGGGATGAGCAAAGGCGAGTGGAGAGAGTTTATGGGGGTTGTTGAGGGGTGATAGGTGGCGCGCCGCGCGAGCAAGCAACGGCTACTTAAAAGGCATCCCATTTGTTGCTTTTGCGGTGGCGGCGTTTCAGCCACCACTGTTGAGCATGCGCCTCCAAAAGTCTTCTTTAGGAACAAGCTGCGGCCTGCTGGGTTAGAGTTTCCTGCGTGCGAGCGGTGCAATCACGGTAGTTCACAGCTTGATCAAGTCGCGTCTTATTTTGCGATTACGTCTGGCTTACTTGTGAACGACGAAGAAACGGCAAACAGGCTAATGAAAGGAATTGCGAATAACTCTCCAGAAGTGCTCAAATTGCTATCACATCAGAAGGATGAGGTAATACGAGTAAGGGGAACCCTTAGAAATATGGTTCTCGTTAACCTGCATCCGAAACTGAGACGTGATTGGATAAATCCTTGGATCGCAAAGCAAGCCTATGCACTCTGGTATCAACATGCTGGTTCGCTAATCGGAAAAGATGGCCTTGTCGCGGTCAAGTGGCTAACCAACAGTGCTTTAATGGAGCAAGGTGTGCCGGATGACCTTATGGAACTTGCTCAGTTTGAAGGTCGATTGTCTCAAGGCAAGAAGCAGGTTTCGGATCAGTTTTTCTATAGATATCAAATATCCAGAGAAAATCGTCTAGGTGTTTTCGCTATTGGCGCTCACGATGGATCGCTATTCGTGGCGACGGTATTTGATACTTGCCACAAAGGATTGAGCTCTTTGAAACTCTTAAAACAAGGCGACATTTTTAGAACCAATAGCGTAAAGGGCATTCATTCCGTACCGTCCCACTCATTGGCACGCCTGAAGGCTCATTTCGGGTAGGGTGCGCGTTTATGCGCACCGCCCCCTTCACCTCACCCACCTCCATTTCCGACGCCATCGGTGCGCAAGAACGCGCGGCGGGGTGAACCCCGCCCTACGGGCCAATTATGTCGGGTTGTCTCGGTGGTATGATGAATATGGCCAATCGGCGGGGTCTTTGGCCAATCCGTGTTTCACGGGGTTGAACCAACAATAATTCACATGTGCGGCGTAATCGGCCGCGTCGCGAATGTGGTGTTCCCAAAATCGCTTTTGCCAGAGTCCTACTTGGCCTTTCCGTAGGGCGGGGTTCACCCCGCCGCTCGCCATAACCTGCAAACCTTTGGCGCTGATTGGAACGCGCGGCGGGGTGAACCCCGCCCTACGGACATTCATGGAGAATCGCGCCTTGATCGCACCCATACGTGTTGAAAAGTCTGCATCTCCTTCCGGCAACGTCCAAACGCAATGCATGTGGTCCGGCAAAACCACCCACGCATCAATCTTGAAGGGGCGTTCCGCGCGGGTCTTGGTAACGGCGTTTCGCAAGGTTTTAACTTCCTGTACCAATAGGTTCGATGTACGGTCAGCTAGATTTACGGTGAAAAAGACCGTTGCGCCGTTGCGTTCTGGGCGTAGATAGTTGGGCATAGCCCATTATCGACAATGATGGTTAATCGGTTATGAATAGCCCCCAACAACAGAAAGCCCCCCACATGATCCTCTACGGCCTCCCCACCTGTTCCGACTGCAAAAAAGCGCTCAAGGCGTTGGAAGACGCGGGGCACAAACCCACCTTCCGTGATGTGCGGGCGGAGCCGTTGTCCGGCGACGAATGGGCCGTGTTGATCGCGGAATTCGGTGACAATCTCGTGGACACAAAATCCCAAGCCTACCGCAACCTCAACGCGTGGATGCGCGAGAGTGAGGCCGATGCGCAGCTGGCCGATACGCCCGCCCTAATGGCGCGACCTGTCATCACGGATGGCACGAAATACACGCTGGGATGGGATGAAGATGCCAGAGCTTCATGGCTGTAACGGGCAAAACGGGGAACCGCGCGCGCAATCTCCCCTGAGAACCGGCGCCGTCACCGACTATGTCTTGGTCATGGAAAAGAACACACAAACCCACAACCCGTTGTACCCGCTGACGCCGCAGCAGGTGCGCATCTTATTGGCTAAACTGGCAGGCCAGAACGCGGACTAGACCGCCGACAGGTTGCCCGCCATCTTGCGTCCGTCGCGCCCCTCGATCAGGTCGAATTCGACGGGCATGTCGTCGGCTAATCCCGTCAGCCCCGATTGTTCCACCGCCGAGATGTGCACGAACACATCCGCGCCGCCGTCCTCGGGGGCAATAAACCCGAACCCTTTGGTCGTGTTGAACCATTTCACTGTGCCTTTGGGCATGATCGACTCCTTCACTTGACGTCACGCTTATCCTTAACGCTCCGGCGAAAAAGGCAATTGTGATTTGTGCGCAGGCGGGGAATGATCCAGAACTTGCCGAAAATGGAGGCAGAGATGCGGTTCTTTGGGCTAAAAACATGTGACACCTGTCGTAAGGCGCTGAAGGAATTGGCGGGCAGGGAGGTCGAGGTGATCGATGTGCGCGCCAACGGAGTGAGCGCTGAGGATCAGGCGGCGATGGTGGATGCGTTCGGTGCGGGCGTGTTGAACACACGCTCAACCACATGGCGCGGATTGTCGGAGCAAGACCGCGCGCGCGATCCGGCGATCTTGCTGGCCGCGCATCCGACTTTGATGAAACGTCCGGTGATCGAGATAGACGGTGTGTGGTATCAGGGGTGGACCGCCGCCACCAAAACAGCAGTAGGACTTGAATAATGCGCAGTGCAGCAAGCATTCTAGGGATCATCGCAGGGGTGTTCGGGATTTTCGTGGGCCTGTTCGGCTACGGAATGGTCGAACTGGCGAGCCGCCCGGAGGCCAGTTCGTTCAACCTGTTCGAAAACCCGCAGTTCGTGCAATTCGCCAGTTTCATGGCGCCGATGTTGTGCATTGCGGGTGGGGCGATGGCCAAATCCCGCGCGCTCTGGGGCGGCATTGCGCTGCTGTTGGCGGCGGGGCTGTTTTATGGCGCGTTCGGGTTCAACGTCGGGACGATGTTCCCCATCGGGTTTGCGGGGCTAGGCGGGCTATTGGCCATTG
>Ga0115554_1003768_pt1 | contig 10168 bp, 6 predicted proteins | sample COGITO_mtgs_1104_3_FD_87283 | JGI IMG/M metagenome (GOLD analysis project Ga0115554, IMG submission 87283) | Pelagic marine microbial communities from North Sea - COGITO_mtgs_110404 | ecosystem: Environmental > Aquatic > Marine > Epipelagic | place: Germany:Helgoland, sampling site Kabeltonne... | reverse complement strand
GCAATTACTATCTACAGCCCTGCTCGATACACCTCGCGCGCCTGTTCGAACTGACCAAAAACATGCGCGCGCTCGCGCTCCGATCGCCAGCCCGGCCACGCGTCTGCGAGATTCTCTAGCTTGTCGATCCAGTCGAGTGCGTATTGCGCCGAGCCGGAATTTCCGAGAGCTGAGCCCTCAACTTCGAACCAAACAGGATTAGTAAAGGCCTGCGCGTAATCGACATCCAGCGGTGCGCGATTAGCCGGCTCGCCTTCGGTGCGAACGTGACACCAACCGCTGCGCGTCACGTCGAACTCAAACTCCACGTCGAGGGATTTGCCACTGCGGCGAATGGGGAAAGACTCGAGCTCTTCGCCGTTACACACCAGCTCGAGGCTTGCCAGCGCAGTGATCGAGCGGAGACGCGCGCTGAGCGACACACGCTTGCCACCTGGGGGAAGCGAGACAGAGTCGCCCGGCAGCGCGCCGTCGAATGTTGCCTCAAGCAGAGGCCCGGAGCTGATGAACGCTCGCCCCGCCTTCATGCCATCGAACCACGCGTCAAGATCGAGACCCATATTGCCGGTGTAGACATAGGTTCGAAAAGAGCCGAGCAGTTTGCTGCGCTGAAGCGATGAGATCGAATCTTCTCCGCCGGTCGCTGCGATGCGCAGACCGTTATTCCACACAGCATAGAGCGGGTAAAAACCTGCGGTGCTCGAGTCTGACCACTCCAACGCATCGGTCGCGCCGAGCGCGGCGTCAACGATGAATCCCTTACCACCGCCTAAGTTGCCGAGCAGTGGATCGGTCTCGCCTAAGAAGGGATGCACATAGCCGGTCACCGCACCTTGGGCTTTCGCCTTGAGCAGCATGTCGGTGTTACTCGGATACAGGCTCTCGATACCTGTGCCCTCGTAACCCGTTACAAACGGCGAAATAAGGTGTTCGCGCATGCCAAACATAAACACGTGGCCGTAGAATGGCGGTCGATATTCTTGCCCTACGATAACCAATTGATCGGGTTCGGACACCGGATGCGCACCGCCGCCCGGCACAAAATAGTGGTAGTCGAGTATGCGATTGTCTTTATTGGCGACCTGCTCTAACACGAGGTCTTGGTCTTCGGCGCGCGACATCAGCATGAGATTTTCGAGCGTATTGTGTAGATTGCCGCCATAGTTAGCGTGCACATGAGTCGATGCGCTGTACCAACCCTTCGCTGCCATATCATCTAGGCGCTCGAGCGCCACATCGAGACGTGCAACCTCCCCTTCAACCACATTAACCTTCAGCGTTTGTGGCTCGAACTCGAAGCCGCGAACAAACGAAAGGCTTGCCTCACCTACAGGCAGCGTCAGCGTGAATTCGCCCGCATTATGGAACACATTGTCACCCACGTGACCCGAGCGCGCGTAGGCATCCTGCGGCGCGTAGAATTTGCCGTCCGACGCCACGACATGAACGCGGTTAGGTATTGCATCGGCAGCGCCCGCCTCGCTCACGCGCACGCGCACCACGCCCGTTGGACGCGCGAAGCGCAGCTGCGAAATTGCGATAGGCGTGAGTCTGCCACCGTACACCTCGAGCAGCATTAGCTGCGGTAGACCCCCCGCGTTAGAAATAAACGCGAGCGTTTCGCCGTCGGGCGACCAGCGCGGATGAAACGCGTCGTTCTCGAAGAAAGTCAGTTTATAAGGCTCGCCGCCCACTGTAGGCTGCACATACAGATTATTGTATTGATCGGCGCTGCCCGCGGTCGATGCATACACAAACCGTTTGCCGTCGATGGAAACGTCAGGCCGCGTGCGGTAAAGCGACTGCTCGGACAGCACTGTTTGCGCCTGCGCGATGCCGTTCTCGATAGCCGGAACCCTCAGCACATTGCCAGACCCCAGCGGTATATCGCGATTGGACACGAGCAGCAACTCTTCGCCGCTTGGCAGCCACGCAGGCGCAAGGTGCATATCCCAGCGCCCGAAATACAGTCGACTACGGCCGAAGTCGTTATCGCTGCTCACCGCAATCGCATCGCCCTGCCAGTTACCGTCATTAAAGCCGCGCACGTAGAGGTTGAAATAGCCACTAGGCTGAGTCGACACATAGGCGATTTTACTGCCGTCTGGCGAGAACACCGGGTCAGTGTAGACCGCCTCATCGTCGGTAAGCTTGCGCACCTCGCCGGTGAACGTGTCCAGAACCTCGAGCTGAATACGCTCGTGTGCGTAATCTGCGGTGTAAACGAGCCAGCGTCCATCGGGCGAGAAGTCGGGTGAGGAGAGATAGGCTTCGCTGTGCATCAGCTCGGTCGCTACTCCCGTAGTAAGTTCGACCCGCCACAGGCTTCCCTGCATCGCCACTGCGACACTCTCACCGTCGGGCGACCATTCGGGCGCCCACGGCGTCGAACTCGGTGCCGGCGGAAAGTAGAAATTGTGCATGTAATTGCCGCCGCTGCGCGCATGGGGATAGGCCTGCGCAGCGAGGGAGCCTGCAAACAGCAGGGTGATTAGCAGACAGGTAAGTAAGGCTTTGCCTTGGCTTATGTTTGACGTTGCCGCTGTCCATGAGAGCGAGGGATGAGGCGAGCTGCCATTGTTCAATTTTTTATCCTCGTTTTAGAATTTACCGCGCGTGTTTATCAGCATGCTACACCAAACCAACCCGTTATGTTGTTGAACATAAAGTCAGAAGTTGCAAACATTTATCACACGCATCCCTTTGCAGTAACCTGAAACACCCCTCATAATTCGCACCGACAGTAACGATACTCCCCGCGTCGCCACGAGCGCCCTACAGAAGTAACGAGCAAGGAAAGCAAAGGTGAATTCTGCAAGCATTCGGTCAACCCCACGACTCCCATTCATTCTCGCGATCGGGCTTGCCTGCGGCGCTGCGCAGGCTCAGGAACGCGGCATAGAAGAGGTTTCGGTCGTCGGCCGCCAGGTTAATCTCATCGGCTCAGCCACCTCTGCATCCCAGGGGAAAATTTCGCAGCAAGAGCTTGATTTGCGGCCTTTGCTCCGCGTCGGCGAGGTATTAGAAACTGTGCCCGGGTTAGTCGCGGCGCAGCACAGCGGCAGCGGCAAAGCGAACCAATTTTTCCTCCGTGGGTTTAATCTCGACCACGGCACTGACTTCGCCACCCATGTAGATGGCATGCCCGTGAATATGCGCAGCCATGGGCACGGACAGGGTTACACCGATCTTAACTTTCTGATTCCCGAGCTTGTCGGCAGTATCGAATTCACCAAAGGCTCGTATGACGCCGCGAGTGGCGACTTCGCTGGCGCTGGCTCAGCACACATCAATGTCGCGTCACGTCCGGTCGACACTCGTCTGTCGCTTGGCGGAGGCGACTTCGGCTTTCGCCGCGCCCTACTCACCGGCAGCGCCGACGCCGCGGGCGGCACGTTTATCTACGGGGTCGAGCAACAGGATTACGCCGGCGCATGGGACAGCATCGATGAGGATGTCGATCGCAAAAACCTATGGCTCAAGCAGAGCTGGGGCACCGCAGAGTCTGGCTTCGACATCACCTTCATGGGTTACGACAACACATGGAATTCGGCAGACCAAATCCCAGAACGCGCCGTCCGCTCCGGACTGATAAGCGACCTTGGCTCCGTAGATACGACCTTAGGCGGCGAATCTTCGCGCTACAGCCTATCGAGCAGCTGGCGCGGCAGCAATGCCCTTGGCGCAGTTCGTGCGAGCGCCTATGCGATCGACTACGACATGAATCTCTACTCCAACTTCAGCTATTTTATCGAACCCGACGGCGATCAATTTCAGCAACTCGATGACAGAAAATTATTCGGCGGTCAGGTCGAGCAGGACCTGGACTTTGAACTAGGCTCGGTGCGCTTAAGCAACACCTTTGGCGCGCAACTGCGCACCGACATTATCGACGGTGTCGGCCTGCGCAGCACGCGCGAGCGCGAGTTCTTGGGCGACATTCGCTTCGATAGTGTGGATCAATCGAGCGTCTCGACCTACTGGCAGTCAGAGGCGCAGTGGACGCAGAGCCTGCGCAGCACGACTAGCCTGCGCTACGATCGATTCGATTTCGATGTCACCTCCCTCGCCGCTGCAGACCCAACGACGCTCGCAGCTAATAGCGGCAGAAAAAACGACAGTGTGGTGACCGGTTCACTCGGCTTAATCTATACGGTCGACGACTCGCTGGAGCTGTACGCGAATATCGGGCAAGGTTTTCACAGCAACGATGCTCGCGGCGTGATTAGCCGGCTAGACCCTGTAAGCGGGGAAGCGATAGACGCAGCGGACCCACTGGTTAAAACCCTCGGATCTGAGATTGGCGCAAGACTTTTTTTAACTGAACGCCTGAACGCGTCAGTAGTTTTATGGCAGCTCGATATTGATTCGGAGCTTCTGTTCGTCGGCGATGCCGGCAACACCGAAGATACCGGCGTGGGCAGCGAACGGCATGGACTAGAACTCACAGGCTATTACCAGATTGGAAATAGCTGGTCGGTTGACCTCGAATACGCCTACGCTAATTCTCGATTCGAGACGCCTATCGACGGCTTCGATGATATTCCAGGCGCTCTCGAGCATGTGGTAAGCGGCGGCATCGGCTTTCAGCGCGGCGACGGGTTTCACGGCTACTTACGACTGCGCCATTTTGGCGACTACAAACTCGATGGTGGCGTAGACGCCGAGGGCAGCACGCTGCTTAACGCGCGACTAGGCTATGCTTTCAACGACAGGCTTAGCATCACCATCGATGCGCTGAATATGCTCGACTCGAATGACCGCGACATTCAATATTTCTATGAGTCTCAGCTGCGCGGTGAACCGGCGCCAGTCGAAGACCGCCACTTTCATGTCTTTGAGCCCAGGGCTATTCGTGCCTATTTAGAATACACATTCTAGACACGCCCTAGTGCGAAGCCTTTAGCGATATGATGCCTTACGAAGTAGATAACTAGCGCGCCGGGGATTATAGTCAAAATCCCTGCCGCGGCGAGCACACCCCAATCGAGTCCCGATGCCGAGACTGTACGTGTCATTGCCGCAGCAATAGGTTTTGCATCGGTGACAGTGAGCGTGCGTGCAATAAGCAGCTCTACCCAGCTAAACATAAAGCAGAAGAACGCGGCTACGCCAATGCCCGAGGCAATAAGCGGCGTGAATATTTTGGTGAAAAAGCGCGGAAAAGAGTAGCCATCGATATACGCAGTCTCGTCTATTTCGCGCGGAACACCCGACATAAAGCCCTCTAATATCCACACCGCCAGCGGTACGTTAAACAGGCAGTGCGCCAATGCAACGGCGATATGCGTATCGATTAGACCGAAAGCCGAATAGAGCTGAAAAAAGGGCAGGACGAATACCGCAGGCGGCGACATGCGATTAGTCAGCAGCCAAAAAAACAGATGTTTATCGCCGAGAAATTTGTAGCGCGAAAACGCATACGCGGCGGGCAACGCGACCGACAGCGCGATCACTGTATTCATTACGACGTAGATCATCGAATTGATATAACCGCTATACCACGTGGGGTCGGTAAAAATAGTCGCGTAATTGTCGAACGTGAAATCCTGCGGCCAGAGGGAGAATGTCGAGAGAATCTCCTGATTGGTCTTAAAGCTCATATTGAGCAACCAATAAATCGGTAGCATCAAAAACAGTATATAAGTACAAACAACCGCAATCTTAAACCAATTGCGCTCGCTAGCCTGCGAATTTTGCACGCCGTTGCCCGCAGTCGCTGCGTAGGTTGAAGCCGTTACTGCTGCGTCAACTGCGCTCATACTAGTGCCTCCCCTGCTCTGCCGCGGCATCGTTGTCTAGGCTTGTCATCACCGTATAAAACACCCAGCTCAATAACAAAATAATCAAGAAATAGATTAGCGACATCGCCGCTGCGGGGCCCAGATCGAACTGACCTACCGCCATCTGCACAAGATCTATCGAAAGGAACGTGGTTGAGTTGCCCGGCCCGCCGCCTGTCACAACAAACGGCTCGGTGTAAATCATGAACGAGTCCATAAAACGCAGCAGCACGGCGATGAGCAGGACGCGCTTAATTTTGGGTAATTGTATAAACCGGAAAATCGCCCAACGCGACGCGCCGTCGATGCGTGCGGCCTGATAATAGACCTCGGGAATAGACACCAGACCCGAGTAGCACAGCAACACGACAAGGCTTGTCCAATGCCAGACATCCATGACGATTAGTGTGACCCAGGCGTCGAGGGTATTCTGAGTATAGTTGTAGTCGATGCCAAGACTCGCCAAGCCGTGTCCTAACAGACCGATGTCGACACGCCCGAACACCTGCCAAATAGTGCCGACAACATTCCACGGAATAAGCAGCGGTAGTGCCATAAGCACGAGACAAAACGAGACGGCAATGCCACGCCGCGGCATCGCTAACGCGATGGCTATGCCCAGCGGAATTTCGATGGCGAGAATCAGCGCCGAGAATAGTAACGTGCGCTGCAATGCGTTGTGGAAGCGCTCAGAGGCGAGGATTTCCTGAAACCACTCGGTGCCGACCCAAAAGAATTCGTTGTTACCAAAAGTATCTTGCACCGAGTAGTTAACGACTGTCATCAGCGGAATGATCGCGCTGATTGCAACGAGCAGCAACATCGGGAGCACCATAAGCCACGCTTTATTGTTTTGTACTTTCATTGGCACTCTCTCAGGGTTCTCTTAAAAGGTTCTTTCTCAAGGTTCTTTCTCAAGGTTCTTACTAAAAAACTCTCTAAAAACTCTAGGGCAACAACGGCTCATTATTTACTTCGACCAGCAACGCATCTGCATAGAGCAACGTGCAAGCCGGATCAATTCGCAGCGCCGCTGCTTCGGGAATACCAGCGCCGTCTGGATGCAGCGCGCACAGTAGCTGCTCTCCCAACCGCAAACGCACTAACGAGTGCCGGCCTAAGTCTTCTACACCTACCACCTCGACATTGACGCAATGCGTGTCGTTGGCAGTGTTCGCATCTGCGGCAATCACTTGCAAAGACTCAGGCCTTATACCTATTTCGAGTGCAGCATTAGTCGAAGCTAACCCCTGCGCCTGCGCCGCCGCGAGCGTCGCCTCGTCGAGCGCTATCCTCACGCCATCGACAATCGCTGCTGTGCCATCGAATGTGCAGCTCAGCACATTCATACCTGGGGAGCCGATAAACGTACCGACGAATGTGTGCCGAGGTCTGTCGATCAATTCCTTCGGCGTGCCTACTTGCAGAATAGAGCCTGTATTCATTACCACTACTTTATCGGCGAAGGTTAAGGCTTCGGTCTGATCGTGTGTTACATAGATCATGGTGTGCCCGAAGCGTTCGTGAATTTTTTTAAGCTCGGTTCTAAGCTGCCATTTAAGGTGCGGGTCGATAACCGTCAGCGGCTCGTCGAATAAAATAGCGCGCACATCGGTGCGCACGAGCCCACGCCCTAATGAGATTTTTTGTTTGTCGTCTGCGTTTAAGCTCCTAGCACGCTCATTAGCCCGCGTATCCAGTCCAAGCATCGAGAGTGTATCGGCTACGCGCGCCTCAATCGTCGCGTTGTCGATGCCGCGATTACGCAGAGGAAACGCAAGATTCTCAGCCACGGTAAGCGTGTCGTAGACCACAGGAAACTGAAATACCTGCGCGATATTGCGACGCTCGGTACTGAGGTCTGTCACGTCTTCGCCATCGAAAAGCACGCGGCCTTCGCTAGGCCGTAAAAGCCCCGAAATAATATTAAGCAGCGTCGTTTTGCCGCAGCCCGAAGGGCCCAACAGCGCATAGGCGCCGCCGTCTTCCCACACTTGATCGAGCGGATTGAGCGCGTAAGGATTGTCTGACTCTGCGCCGGAAGCGGGGTAGCGATGGCCGAGATTTTTTAGGTGTATGCTCGCCATGTCCTTATCCGCCTCCGCTGAGCTTACGCACGCGCTTGCCTGTTAAGGTATTAAACAAAAAACAGTCCTGCGGCCTCACATAAAGGACTATCTCCGCGCCGCCGGCGAGAGCGTGTATTCCATCTAAAAGGGCAACCCATGGCTGCCCCATAAAGCTAAAATGCACAAAACTTTCGGAGCCGGTGATCTCGGTTACGTCGACAGTACCGCGTATTTCGATCAGTGAGTTACTGGCAGTAGACTCGCCGCCAGGCAATGGGCCGGAGCCTAACTGCAGGTGATGGCCACGCACGGCGAGAGTAAGATTCGACGCTGCCTCTGCAGGATTCACCGCGCTCAATAGCTCGGACGCAACGGCAGCGGGAAGTGCTTGCTCTGCACCGGCGAAGCGCAGGCCGCCGGCATCATCATGATTAAGCGCCAAACTGTTAAGCGGTGGATCGGAGAAAAGGCGCGCCGCCATGAGGGTGTCGGGATCGCGATAGAGATCGAGTGTCGGCCCAAACTGCTCTACCCTGCCCCGATTGAGACAGGCAGTCTTACCCCCTAAAACCAGTGCTTCGCTGGGTTCAGTTGTCGCATAGACTAATACAGCACCAAGCTCGGCGAACAGAACTGGCAGTTCTGCGCGAAGCTCCTCGCGCAGTTTGTAGTCGAGATTCGCGAGAGGTTCGTCGAGCAAGACAAGCGAGGCGCGCTTAACCAGCGCACGAGCCAGTGCGACACGCTGCTGTTGGCCGCCCGACAAATTGGCCGGCTTGCGCGTTAGATACGGCTCGAGTTTGAGTAACTGCGCCGCCTGTGCGACACGCGCCTCTATCTCGCTTTTAGCCAGACCTGCCACACGCAGTGGCGACGCGATATTTTCATACACACTCAAAGAGGGGTAATTAATGAACTGCTGGTATACCATCGCAAGCTCTCGCTTCTGCACAGGCACGCCGATCACAGTCTCTCCGTCGAAGGTGAGCTCCCCCGAATCAGGTTGATCGAGACCCGCCATCACGCGCATAAGAGAGGTTTTACCCGACAGAGTGGGGCCAAGCAGTATATTGAGTTCGCCTCGCTTTAGCTCGAGGCTTATGTCTTGCAGACTGTTATGTGAGTCGACATGGCGAGTGATATTGTTAAGGCATAGCATCTTTTCTAACCCGCTCCCTGAGCCGCAGCGGCACGAGCGGTAGTGATGTAATCGGCAAGCACTGCCTTGCCTCGCTCGTCGAATAAATAGCCCAATTTGGTCCGACGCCAGAGTATATCGTCAGCGTTACGAGCCCACTCGTGGGTAATTAGATAGTCGACCTCGCGTGAGTAGAGATCTGCGCCTAGATGCATCCCTAGATCTGAAGCGGAGCTTGCATCACCGAGAAGTGTTTGGGTCTCGGTTCCGTAAGTTTGAAGCCAGCGCTTAAGCAGTGAGACTTGCAGCCAAGGTGCTTGCGCCGAAAGCAGCGCCGACAAAGTTGCTTCATCCTCAGCACTGGCCTTTGCATCGCGCCCGCTTTGCAGTTCTCCGTTTTTACCGCCAAACTGCGCAGAGTAGTTGCCGCCGGGGAGTGGGGCCTGCTTCGTCCAAGGCGCGCCCATCTTCGGAAACGTAGGCGCCAACGCCTTCATCACGTCTTCGGCAAGGGTTCTGTAGGTAGTCACTTTGCCGCCATAAATCGATAGTAAGGGCACGGCGCTTTTATGTGGCTCGAGATGATAATCCCGCGACACCTTCGTTGCGTCTTTTCCTTCTTCGTCGATCAGCGGCCGCACGCCTGAGTAGGTCGAGATTACGTCGTCTCGGCTCAGCTGCCTCTTAAAATAGCCGTTAGCAACCTCGATTAGATAAGCGATTTCGTCTTCGTCTATGTGCACAGTCTCGAGCACACCATCGAACTCCGCTTCGGTTGTACCGATAAGCGAATAGTCGTTGAGGTAAGGAATAACGAAAATTACGCGGCCGTCAGTATGTTGCAGCATAAATGCCTGATCGCCGCAGTGAAGGCGCGGGACAACAATATGGCTACCTTTAACAAGGCGCGTATCGAGCGGAGGCTTTTTGGCAAACAGCTTTTCGAGCAGGCGCGCAACCCAGGGGCCAGCGGCGTTAACGACTGCCTTGGCATGAACGACCTGTTCGATGCCACTCGACGCCTCTCTCAGGGTAACAATCCAATGCCCCTTACCTTCTTCGAGCGCAACGCATTCGGTATAGGTACGCACATCAGCGCCATGTTCAGCGGCTTGCTGCGCGTTGAGCACAACGAGTCGCGAGTCGTCGACCTGCGCGTCCCAATATTCGAATCCCTT
>Ga0115554_1003761_pt1 | contig 10175 bp, 10 predicted proteins | sample COGITO_mtgs_1104_3_FD_87283 | JGI IMG/M metagenome (GOLD analysis project Ga0115554, IMG submission 87283) | Pelagic marine microbial communities from North Sea - COGITO_mtgs_110404 | ecosystem: Environmental > Aquatic > Marine > Epipelagic | place: Germany:Helgoland, sampling site Kabeltonne... | reverse complement strand
TACTCACAGTAATGAGTGCTAAAAGTGATGCACAAGTCCTTTTAAAATGGCACTGTTATGAAGTAAGGCGCTATAACGGTGAGTTATATTTCTTTGATACTGATCATGAAGGTGTGAAATTACAATGCCCATATTATAAAAAACTTCAGCACTTATCTAATCTTGAAGTTCGCTTCAGAAAAGATGGACAGCGGGTAAAACTCAAAGGCAAAGATCACTCGAGCTCACTTAAAAAAGTTCTTCAGGAATCAAACATTCCACCTTGGGAAAGAGATAAATTACGAATGTATTATGTCGATGGTCGTCTCAAAGCCATGGAATCTATAGGCGAAATGTCTGAAGTTTTGACTAATATTTAGCTTTTAAAATCTTCGCTTAATGCCTCTTGAGATTTTGAATCTAATGAGGTTTCATAATCGTAGTTTGAATGCGTAGACCCAACCTTTACATTGGAGCCAGAAACAAAATCAGCAATCATATTTTGGTCAAATTCAAATCTCATAAAGTGGACCGCTGAAGTTTTTACATCGGTTTCTCTTTCTAGATCTTCATTACAAATTGGAAAGACTTTTTCGTGACCCTCTACCTGAAAATAAATACTTTTTTCAACACCGATGAGCCTTGATAAAGCTACAACTCTCTCAGCAACATCGGGATATTCAATCATCATTGTGGCCTTAAGATTAGAGCCATTGGGTACGAGCGCATTGTATACATCGAGCTCTTCCTGTATCTCACTTGATTCAAAAATTTTCTCGATTCGAAGCATTTCTTGAATTTGATATTGCACTGTTTGTTTGTTTTCAAATATCATTCTGATGTGACTACCCAGGTGAACTTCTCTAAGCTTTTTAACTTGAATTGTTTCCTGGCGGATAGATGAGCGCTTTTCTGCATACTCTTCAAGAGTTAATAGGTCTTGTCTTTCTAGCATTATTATTTTCCTCAGATTTTGTTTATAAACCATAAGCCAGCTTCACCAAGCTAATTGGATGAATTGACTCTATGTCTTGTGTAGCAATGTGAGCAACATGGTTACCTGCCATGACGCAGTCACTGACAACAAGATCGGTAGTATCATTAATTTTTTTTGCAACCGGCATTCCAATTTTTACCGAGTAAGTATGTGTTTCCTTTCTTACTCCGTAGGTACCATCATGGCCAGAACATCTTTCAGCAATATTGACGTCTAAATCTGGAATTAATCCCAAGATTTTTTTTGTGTGTGCCCCAATATTTTGGACTCTTTGATGGCATGCCACTTGATATAAAATTTCTTTATCAATTGCCTTAAACTTATCATCAAACTGATTACTTTCAATCAGCAGGGATAGATACTCAAATGGATCAAAGAATGCTTTAGAGATGGCCTTAATGTCCTCATTATCATGCAAAATCATTGGCAGTTCATTCTTAAACATCAAGACGCAAGAGGGTATAGGTGCGATAAGCTTGAAGCCATCATTGACTAACTCGATTAATGGGTCAATATTTTCGTTGGCATATTTGACAACTGAGTCAAGATCTCCAAGCTCCATTTTGGGCATTCCACAACACTGCGTCTTTTTGATCAGCTTGACTTCAACATTGTTGTGTCTCAACACATCGACCAAATCAATAACTGTTTTTGGATCATTATATTCACCATAACAAGTTCCAAAAATCGCTACCTTAAATTGACTATCAGAGCTCTCTTCAACAAAAACCTTTGACAACCTTTTAGTGTGATAAGTTGGGACAACTGCGTCCTCATGCACACCAAGTACTTTTTGAGTGATCTTTCTGAGAGTTTTATTTTTATTTGACCAGTTAACCACAGGAGATATGACTGGCTTAGATGCAATTGCCCCAACCTTTTGCGGCGATGTTAGCACCTTGTGTGATAACTTAGTTTCGCCTTTTTTAAACTGTATTGCTTTTGCTCTAAGCATCAGATGCGGAAAATCAACATTGAAATCATGTGGCGGCACATAAGGGCATTTCGCTATGTAGCACAAATCACACAAATAGCATTGGTCAACAACTTTTTTATAATCAGCCTTATCGACTCCGTCCACCTCAAACGTTTCGGACTCATCAATCAAGTCAAATAGTGTTGGAAAAGACTGACACAAACTTACACATCGTCTACAGCCATTACAAATGTCAAAAACCCTCTCGAGTTCATTATTGAGAGAATCTTCATCATAAAAATCTTTAGCTTTCCAATTTAGAGGGTGACGAGTTGGAGCCTCTAAATTGCCTTCTTTAAATTTAGACATATTAAATTAGTTTTAAGGGTTTATTGCTACCACAGACTATATCTATGGTAGCAGTGACTTTACATACTATCTAATGCTTTTTGATAACGGTTTGCATGAGAACGCTCTGCTTTCGCTAAGGTTTCAAACCAGTCCGCAATTTCATCAAATCCTTCTTCTCTAGCAGTTTTAGCCATGCCTGGGTACATGTCAGTGTACTCATGAGTTTCACCATGAACCGCACTTGCAAGCATGTCTTTGACTTCCTTGGCTGGCATATCAGTACCTGGATCGCCCACTCCACCTTCAATTAGGTGCTCCATATGGCCATGAGCATGACCCGTCTCACCTTCAGCAGTTGATCTGAAAAGAGCTGCCATATCTGGCTCTCCTAAAACGTCACATTGATTTGCAAAATATAAATAGCGTCTATTTGCTTGAGATTCTCCAGCAAATGCATCCTTTAATGATTGTTCAGTCTTACTTCCACTTAAATTCATTTTTATCTCCGATTGTTTAAATGAGCCACAATCATACCATTCATTTATATAAAGTTAAATTGAATAATACTGTATATTATATTCGTTAAAAACGAATATAAAAATGACACCTTCAATTAAAAATTTACAGTACCTCGTTGCACTAAAAAAAACGAATCACTTCTCTAACGCGGCAAAGGAGTGCTTTGTCAGTGCTTCAACTTTCAGCGCCGGAATTTCAAAACTCGAAAACGATCTTCAAGTCAAATTAGTTGAGCGGGATAACAAAAATGTTCGCTTTACATCAGCTGGAAATCGTATTACTCAGCAAGCGGAGTCAGTTTTGGCAGAGATGAATGTATTAGTTAGTACTTCAAAACTAGATTTTTTTGAGTCTGAAATTACTATCGGTGTTATTCCAACAATCTCTACATATATTCTCCCAAACTTTCTATCGAATATCACTCAATCGTATCCAAAACTTAAAGTTTCATTTAAAGAGGATACTAGTGAAAACTTACTTAAAAATCTTGATCAAGCTCATATCGATTTTGCAATCTTTGCTTTCCCCTATGAATTGCCAGATTATATTGAGAGTTATCAAGTCTTTGCTGACCCAATCTATTTTATTCAACACAAAAATCGCAAATCAAAAGAAATTGATAACGGCTCCTTATTAATGCTTGAACAAGGTCATTGTCTTCGTTCCCACATTTTACAAAACAATGAAATTTCCAGCAAACACATATCCAACTTTTCTTGCACAAGCATTTCTACACTTGTTGCAATGGTGGATACGAATATTGGAGTGAGCTTCTTACCAAGAATGGCAATTGATTTTGGAGTACTGAGTCACTATCCAAATATAAATATAGACCTAAAATCCACTAAGGCTAAAAGAGATATTGGCGTCATTTACAGAAAAAACAACCCACAAGAAGAAAGCATAATAAAACTGGCAACGCTTTTAAAGACTAGCTAAGATAGCTCTAGAGGTATGGGTTGCTGATGCCAAGCTTGCCTAAAAAATCAATCTCTATTGACTCCATTTTATTTGCTGACGTGATATCTTCATGATCATGTCCAATCAAATGGAGAATGCCATGAACTGCCATATGAGTGAGGTGATCTCCAAATTTTTTGTTGCCAAATAGTGCCTCCTCCCTCACTACGTCGACACAAATAACAACATCACCAAGTATTGACTCTTCGACCTCATCTGGAATATCGCTCTGAAAAGAGAGTACATTGGTAACCTGATTTTTATTCCTGTACTCTTTATTAAGGACTTGAATCTCAACTGGAGAAACAAGTCTTATCAATAATTCTGATTCCTCTAAAGCATTCTCATTTAAAAATTCTTGACATACCTTGCTAAGATTATCTTCGTCAACATTTAAATCATTTATGATATTTTGAATAACTACCATGGCAAGTTAATATTGCTAAAATAGTTATTTTATCCCTAAAACTTTTTTATTTGATGCAAATCACTGAAGTTGCAATTCCGGTTCCATTGCACAATACGTTTGATTATTTGTGTAAAGAAAAAGTGTGCATTGGTTCAAGAGTAAAAGTTCCTTTTGGATCAAAAAAAGTGACAGGCATTGTTCTCTCTCACAAGCACAAAAGCAGCTTTTCAAAATTGAGAGAAGTTGAAGAGGTAATAGATCATGAAGCACTATTATCAAAGGAAATTCTTGAATTCTTATCTTGGTCTGCTAACTATTATCACCACCCAATTGGCGAAGTTCTATCCAATGCAATACCAAAAAACTTAAGAAATGGTAAGCCAGCACTAATCAAAAAGACGAGTGAAGCTGAAGTCAAAGTGTCGTCAACTGACATACAGCCAACTAACGAACAGAGTTTTGCTATTAATGAAGTGCTTAAGAGTTCATCTGAGTTTAATGGCTTTTTGCTACACGGCGTCACTGGAAGTGGCAAGACCGAAGTCTACCTCAGTATCACGGAGCAACTTTTAAAAAAAGGAAAGCAAGTTCTTGTTTTAGTTCCTGAAATAGGCCTAACCCCTCAAATGATCTCACGCTTTGAACAGAGAATAGAGGGTCAGGTTGTGGCAGTTCACTCCCAACTCAATGACACGCAAAAGCAAGATGCTTATCTGCTGGCAAAGGGTGGTGAAGCAAAAGTTATTCTTGGCACTCGTTCTGCTATTTTTACACCTATACCTAATCTTGGACTCGTGATTGTGGATGAAGAGCACGACAACTCCTTTAAACAACAATCAAACTTTCGATACTCTGCTAGGGACCTCAGCTTTATGAGAGCTAAATTGGCCAACGTTCCACTCATACTCGGAACCGCAACACCTTCTCTAGAAACCCTAAAAAATGTGATCGAAAAAAAACTCGCTCGACTAACTCTGACTTCTCGCCCTGGCGAAGCAATCATGCCAAGCGTTGATCTAATAGATATGAGAAGCCAACCTTCAGAGCCCTTATCAAAGCCACTCATTGCCAGAATAAAGCATCACCTTTCAGAAAGCAGACAGGTCATGCTATTCATCAACAGAAGAGGTTATGCTCCAATATACTATTGTAGAGAGTGTGGTTGGCAATCAGAGTGCACCAGTTGTGACTCAAGGCTAGTATATCACCGGAGTATTAATCGACTCAAGTGTCACCACTGTGGATTAGAAAAATCTCCTGAATCTTCTTGCCCTTCTTGTAGCAGTCAAGAGCTCAAAATTTTGGGCTATGGAACCGAAAGGCTGGAAGAAAACCTAGAATCTTTCTTTCCAAGTACCGAAGTCATTAGAATAGACAGAGATACCACGCGCAAGAAAAAAGCTTTTGCGACTCACTTGAAAAAAATCAACTCAGGTGAGCCCTGCATCATTATCGGAACTCAAATGCTTGCTAAGGGCCATGACTTTTCTAACCTTGCATTTGTGGGTATTTTAGATGTCGATGTTGGACTCATGTCAACTGACTATAGAGCCACGGAACATTTAGCTCAACTGCTGGTTCAGGTTTCAGGAAGGTGCGGAAGAGGGAAATTTAAAGGAGAGGTCAATATACAGACCCGTTATCCTAATCATCCGATATTCAATTTCGTAAAAGATTCGCGCTATATTGAATATGCTAAAACCCTGTTATTGGAGCGCAAAGATACTAAACTGCCACCTTTTGCTCATCAAGCGTTGATTTGTGCGAATGCTAAAAACAAAAATTTAGCAGAGAATTTTTTGAACGAAGTTGCCCAATTAATTAATAGTATTGAGATTGAATCTGTCGAAATTTGGGGTCCAGTTCCTGGAGTAATTGAACGGAAATCAGACTACTATTACTTTAATCTTTACTTGCAATCAGAAGATAGGGGGCAGCTTCGCAGATTAATTCAGACTTTTTATCAGCATATAGAAACTATCAAGGTAAGCTCATCAGTGCGATGGTTTGTTGACATTGACCCTGTTGAATAGATAAATTACTCTAACGAGTCGCCAACAATCTTACGCATAGCCTGAGTAATAGCCAACAACTCTTCGTCTGATATTACGAAGGGTGGCATAGTGTAGAGTAACTTTCCATAAGGCCTGAGCCAAACACCAGACTCTATCAGCTCCTCCTGAGTTTTTTTCATGTCCAAATCCTCATTGAACTCTACTACGCCGATTGCACCAAGAATTCTGACGTCAAGTATAGATTGATGATTCTTAAGGGGCATCAATTGATCTCTTAAAATCGTTTCAATTTCGGTGACTCTTTGTTTCCAGTTGCTAGTTAACAGAAGATCAATACTTGCAATCGCTGCAGAACAGGCCAAAGGATTGGCCATAAAGGTTGGTCCATGCATTAGTACGCCTACTGTTTCAGAAACATCTTTGTTAGTTATGGCAGCAGCCATTGTCATATAGCCGCCTGTCAAAGCCTTTCCTACGCACATAATATCTGGAGAAATATTTGCATGATTACAGCCAAAAAACTCGCCTGTTCGCCCAAACCCAGTGGCTATCTCATCAACAATCATAAGGACGTTGAAGTTGTCACATAATACTCTAGCGCCTTTAAGGTAATCTTCATCATAAATATTCATTCCTCCGGCGCCCTGAACTATTGGCTCAAGAATCATAGCAGCAATTTTTTTATGGCTTTTGCTCAGCCTAGACTCTAAATCAGAGAGCGCCTCATCGGTGTTATGATGTTTAGGCTGCATAACAAAGAAATGCTTCGGCAAAACTTCACTAAAAAGGTGATGCATGCCTTTGTTGGGATCACAAACACTCATAGCGCCAAAAGTATCGCCATGGTAACCACCCCTGGGTGTTAAAAAATATGACTTTTCTTTATGGCCTTTGTTTTGCCAGTACTGAATTGCCATTTTTAAAGACACCTCAACTGAGACAGAGCCCGAATCGGCAAAAAACACCTTATCTAGGCCTTTGGGCGTTAAATTAATTAGCTTTTCACATAAGTCAATGGCTGGTTGATGAGTCAGACCCCCAAACATCACGTGCGACACTTGATCAATCTGAAACTTAATGGCATCATTTATATAGGGGTTGTTGTAGCCATGTATCATGCACCACCAAGAGCTCATACCGTCAATGACGCTCACCCCATTCTTGAAATTAAGGTAAACCCCTTCTGCACTCTCTACATGGTATGTTGGGACCTTGTTTGGGATATTGGCATAAGGGTGCCAGATATGATTTTCTTCAATATTCACTATAGGTAGTCTCGCAATTGCTTCATTGAATCGATCACGAGATCAGGATTTTCATGAGCGATATTATTACCATGATTGTAGCCATATGACATGCAAATAATTTGAAAATTTGCTGCTCTAGCAGCCTTCACATCGCTAACAGAGTCGCCAAGCATTAGGCATTCGTTGGGCTCAACATTAAAAAAGTCAGCACTATGAATCAGTGGCATTGGGTCTGGCTTCTTTCTTTCTAAAGTATCTCCTGAAATAACTATCCCAAAATAGTCAAAAATTCCTAAAGATTTAAGCAATGGATGAGTAAACTGTTCGGCTTTATTTGTAACGCAACCTAAAAGGTAGCCCTTAGATTTTAAATACTCTAAGCCCTCTATTACGCCTTCGTAAAGAGTAGACCTAACAGATGAATTTTGGGCGTACAAATCTAAAAAAATTGGATACGCTTTATCGAATGCCTCTTTACTTGGAGAACCATCCAATTCACCCGTCAAAGCCCTTTCCACCAACCTGGGGACACCATTTCCAACCCAATGCCTAACTGTATCTTCCCCTCTTAATGGCATATTCAGAGCAACCATCATCTGATCAACACAATAAGCCAAATCAGGGACGCTATCGACCAAAGTTCCATCAACATCAATCATTACTAGTTTTGGCTGAAATATTGTCATTAATGTTCTATATTTATTGCAACTTTGGTAGAATTGAATTAAGCACTGAAATCAAAGTTATTTTATATGGAAAACAAAACAGTCATTGGATTTATTGGCGCTGGTAATATGGCCTATGCTCTTATTAAGGGGCTATTGAGTGATGGCTTTGAAGCCAAAAATATTAATGTTAGTGACGCCAATACTGAGCTCCTAGAAAAACGCAGTTCTGAACTAGGAGTGACTGCCCATCCTGACAATGTCTCATTATTAACTTACAGTGATATTGTCGTTTTTGCTGTTAAACCTCAAGTGCTCTCTGTGGTTTGCTATGAGCTCAAAAATAAAGCCTCATCAGATCAACTCTTTGTCTCCATTGTAGCTGGCATCAAAAGTAAAGATATTAATCGATGGCTTGGCGGTGACTTTGCACTCGTTAGAACAATGCCCAATACGCCTGCTCTTTTTCAGTCTGGAGTCACTGGTCTTTATGCAAATGAGCTCGTCAATGACATCCAAAAAGAATCAGTAAACTTGTTGTTATCTGCTGTGGGAGAATGCTTTTGGGTCAATGAGGAAAACCTCTTGGATGCAATTACAGCGATTTCAGGCAGTGGACCCGCTTATTTTTTCTTAATGATGCAGTCCATGAAGCAGGCCGCTATGGCCCTAGGTCTAGATGAAGATACAGCTGATGCTTTGAGTATCAAAACCAGTCTAGGTGCAAGCATCATGGCGACGAATTCTGGCAAAGACTCGCGCACACTTCGTGCGGAAGTTACATCACCAAATGGAACTACGCAATCAGCAATCGAAACCTTTCAAGATCAGAACTTTGAGGGAATTGTTGCAGCTGCAACAAGAGCTGCATACGACCGTGCACGGGAGCTCAGTCAAGAACTAGGCAACACTGACTAGGACTTTCTTTATTTCCTTTTAGCTTCCCCATAACAACTGCATATTAGCAATTGCTGCTAATGAAGCGGTTTCTGTTCTCAAAACCCTCTTTCCAATATGGACTGACTGATATCCCGCAAACTCAGAATCATTAACTTCTTTTTCGGTCAAGCCACCTTCTGGCCCAATCAATATAGTTGCATTTGAAGTTTCCTGCACTTGACTAAGGCTGATTTGTGCTCGGTGGTGCAAAACAAAGCCATTGTGGCCTCTCTCTTCTAATAACCCTTCGAGCGAAACTGGATCAGACACGGTGACAATAACTGAACGACCTGACTGTTCACAGGCATGGTTAGCAATTTTTTGCCAATGATCAATTTTTTTTTGAACTTTTTCATCTCTTAACCGAACAACACAACGCTCTAATTTCATTGGTATTATTCTTTTGACTCCCAATTCCACGGCTTTTTGGATCAGAAAATCCATTTTTTCGCCTTTTGCAATCCCCTGAGCAAGAGTTAAATCTAATTTTGATTCTGAATTATTTCTAGCTTTAGAAATGATTTTAAGGCTGGTTGTTTTTTTGGCACCTTGAACTAACGCTGTGTAATCAAAACCGTCACCATTAAATACTGTAATATTTTTGCCAACTGGAAATCGTAAAACCTTGTTTAAATGATGACTATTATCACTATCTAATTCAGCTGTTTTACCCTCAGTAAAAGGTGTATTTTGGTAAAGTCGTATCGTTTTCATGGTATCTTTCTTGCGTTGTATATCTAAGAATTAATACACCAAATAAAATGATACATCAAAAAAGAAGAGAGGAGTTGTTAAGCATGTTGGGTCATGATGCAGTGGTTATTGTATCAACCAATAGCGAACAAAAAAGAAACAGTGATGTGACTTATCCATTTCGTCCGGATAGTAATTTTTGGTATCTCACTGGATTTATAGAGCCCGATGCAATAGCTGTATTTAGCAAAGATAGCTATGTCATGTTTTTGAGACCAAAGGACGAGACCAAAGAGATTTGGAATGGAATTAGACTAGGAACTGAACTTGCTCCAGAAATATTGCTAGTGAATCAGGCATATGACATTGATGCTTTTTTTGATCATATTGACTCCTACACTAAAAAAGGCTCTACCATTTATTATGATGCACCGGGAGGAGGAGGCTGGAAAGATCATTCCAGCACAAATATTCATAATAAACGT
>Ga0115554_1003759_pt1 | contig 10178 bp, 9 predicted proteins | sample COGITO_mtgs_1104_3_FD_87283 | JGI IMG/M metagenome (GOLD analysis project Ga0115554, IMG submission 87283) | Pelagic marine microbial communities from North Sea - COGITO_mtgs_110404 | ecosystem: Environmental > Aquatic > Marine > Epipelagic | place: Germany:Helgoland, sampling site Kabeltonne... | reverse complement strand
GGGAATGAATTTGAAACAATTTAATTTTTATTCCACGAGACGAGTGAATTGTCTTTTGGTCGAAAAAAGACAGCCTGGCTTGGGGTCGCAAAACGCCTCCAAAAAAGAAGAGAAAAAGAGAAAAAAAGAGAAGAGAGAGGCGGATATTTTGTGACACGAGAGCACACGAACAAAAATGTTCCTTCGCGCGTCGACGTGAATCGTCGTCCAGAAGAAGAAGCGAGACAAAGTTTTAAGAGAGAGAGAGAGAAAACTTTTTTATTCTTTTACGACGCAGAAAAGGGGAAAAGGAAGACAAAAGAGAGCGCGCGTGTCCGTTTCCTTTTCTCTTTTTAGAGAGAGAGAGAGAGAGGAGAGGGATTCTTTCGTCGTCGTCGTCTCGTTGACGTCGTTTACGTCGTCGTCGCCGGGGCACCACCCATGACGACGACGTCGAGAGAAGTGCTCACTCGGTTGCGACTGATTGTCGTGCCACGGCGGCGGATTTTTCCATCATCAACAACAACATCAACAACGTCTCTGAAGAGTTTAGCTGAAAAAGGAGGCAGAGGTAAAGACGGTGGAGAAGATACGTCGTCGTCGTTATCATCATCATCATCAACAGCAACGACACAAAAGAGCGACGAAAATATTTTCTTCTTCATACACGCTTCGGCGATTCGAGAACCAAATCCGAGTCGATACGAGCGAGCCGTTCGCGTCGTGCGAGAAAACGAAGAGAAAGATGCATTGAAACGGTTCACGCCGCTGTTCGTGAATAGCTTGAAAGAGAAAGCGTCCGCGTACGCCTCGAGAACCTGGCAAACGTGGGAGAAGAGCGAGAAAGGGTTTGGACGGAAAGTCTATGATATCGCGCAGAAGTTGTTAGAGCGAGTGGATCCGGACGAAGACGTGTTGAAAGCGATACCGTCGAAGGCGCTCGGTGCGACGCTTTCCTCCTGCGAAATCGTGTACCCAAAGTCGTTGATGCACGCGGATGACGTGCGCGTAGCCATACGAGACCTGCTGAAGAGAGGGAAGAAGAAAGCGAGACGAGCGAAGTATTTCAACTTGGCGTGCGCGCCGTTTACGCTCCCGTTGTTTCTTTCACCGGTGTCAAACTTTCCCATTTATTGGTTCTTATATCGAGCGAGAGAGGCTTGGATTGGATGCAAAGGCGCGGAATCTGCGAAAGAGATACTACAAAGACGGTTAGAACAACCAGAGTTGATTGGCGAGGACGATAGAGAGATTCAAAAGTTAACGGAGTTTGAGTGTACGCGTTCTAGCGATAACGAAGATGATGGTAATAAAAGTACCGAAGCGTGTTGTCGAATCGCGGCGCACGACGAATCGAACTGCGCCGTGACGTTTGCGCCGTGCAATAAACTAGACGAAGTGTTCGGTTCTTTCTCTTCATCCTTTGCGAGCGACGAAAAAAAACTGAACTTTTGGCGTCGGCTGACGGCTGTTCAGTTAGACTCGACGGAAATCGAAGATAATTATGAGATGAACTTTGTGCGCGCTTTAGGAGAGATTGAAAAACTCACCGGAGCGAATGACATGGTTTCGTTACATAAAAGATACGAAAGGTTCCGAGCTTTGAACGCGAAATAAACTCAGATATAGAAGTCACCGATGCGCGGCGGGACGTGTATTTTATTTATATAGAAGTAGCAGATAGATCGAAAGAGCGTAAGCGTGTAAAATTAGATGCAACCGATACAGTAGCAAATCTTTATCGTGTAACAACAAAACTAAATCTTGTTAATATTTTCTAAGCGGCAGTTCGCGCTTCTCCGTCATCTCATTTTTGCGACAAAAGAAACGATCGAAAAGACTCTTTCGGTCCTCAACTTCTCGGTCTCCCTTTTTTATTGGGAAACAAAAAACATCTCGCGATATCACTCTCCAATCACGCAAACGTACCAAACCCCCATTTACTTATTTCTAAAAACGAGTCATCGTCGTTTACTTGTTTTCGTAAACGTACGTCAAGCCGCACTTACCGCAGTAGTGTCTGTCAAAGTGGTTCGCCATGAACACGCCCGCGCCGCACTCCGGCGCCGGGCACTCCTTCCGTAACCTCGTCACTTTACCGGCGTCGTCAACCTTGTACAACTTCAAAAACCCCAACTTGTTCTTCTTGTGCACGTGCTTGATCTTCTTTGGTTTCGTGTACGTCTTCTTCTTTCTCTTCTTACCGCCGCCTCGCAAACGCAACACCAAGTGCAAGGTTGATTCTTTTTGGATGTTGTAATCCGCGAGAGTTCTCCCGTCTTCTAACTGTTTACCGGCGAAAATCAATCGCTGCTGGTCCGGCGGAATGCCCTCCTTGTCTTGGATTTTCGCTTTCACGTTGTCGATCGTGTCCGAGGACTCGACTTCGAGCGTGATGGTTTTCCCAGTCAAAGTTTTACTGTTTAGTGAGAGGAAAGAGAGAAACACCAACACCAGGTCAGAACACAGATACAAACATCAACACGCGCGCGCTTTGAAAATAAAACGAAAAACAGCGGGCGAAACGAAAACGCCGTTCTTCCTCTTTCAAGAGCGCGTTGTTCAAGCCGATTCATCGGCGCGAAAACGAGACGAGAGAAACTTCTCATCATCATCATCATCATCACCATCAAAAGCCCCAAAAAAGGGAGAGAGGATTTACGCGCAGAAAGAAGACAAACGTCCCGAACGCAAAACAACACCGAGACGCGACGTTTGAAACGTAAAAAAAACGACACATAAACGTACACGAAGATTTGCATGATAGAGAAATGCGATTAATATCTAATAAAACGTAATCTTCTCGTCGTCCGCTCGTGCACGTGAGGGAGAGTCTTCGAATGAATTTGTTTATTTTAATGAGGAGGAAGGGGGGAGAGAGAGAGAGAGAGAGAGAGAAAAACTCTAAACCCTAACTTTAGGGTTTTTATAAAAGAAGAGAAGATTTTCAAAAACCTTCCTTTCTTTCAGTCCTCAGAAGGAAAAGAAGAGAGCACTTGACCTCCCCCTTTCTCGCGCTTTCGCGCGGAGGAGGAGAGAAGTTTCAAACAGTATTCAGAGACTGATGACGACCCCGTTTGAATTGACGACGATTGAGACGATGAAGATGACGACGACGAAATCGCAAAGCGCTTTGTCTTCTTCTACTTTTAAAATGGCAAAAGGACATTTTCGAATTGGAAAAAAAAGAGTGCGAAGAAGAAATGCCAGAGGAGTTTTCCGGGCTTCTGCGTCGGTGGATTTTGGATTCGAGCTCGCGCGGGACATGGGCGTAGGAGCGGCGTGTTATTGGATCTCCGACGAGCTCGCGCAACGGGTGAGCGAGACGAAGGCGGAAGAAGAAGGCGAGGAAACGTACACGAGAGACGACCGGAGACGAGGACGGTACGTGACCTTTGGAAGTTTCGATGGTTTGACGTCGTACTTATGGTACACCTTGGTGGATAAGGTGATACCGAGTCCGAGCGGATCGAGTTTTTCCGCCGACGCGGTTTCCATCTCCGCGTTGACGGCATCGACGACGTACGACGACGAGTTAACCGGCGACTTGGCCAACGCGGCGTACGCCATGGCTTCCGCGCAAGGCTTCGCTTCGGAGAATATAGAGTTGACCAAATCGAATGTAATCGAGTGGTTTTTTAGCAACCCGGAACACGTGGTGTTGACGAAGAAGGTGGTTTTTGACGCGCTCGTGTATAACCCAGTTTGGGCGTGTGGTTTCATAGTCATCATGGCGTTGTTGCGGAGCGAATCGAAAGAGGAAATCAAAGCCGAACTCAAACGCGATTGGGGAGATTTGTACATCTCCAACATCGTTTTTTGGGTACCACTCAACTTTGTCGTCTACGGCGTCATTCCTCTCGATTACCGCGTCGCCAGCGTGTACGGATTTACCATCTTATACGTCTCTGGTTTGTCCTTGTGGGAGGAAAATAGAAACAAAAAGTTGCAAGCGTTGGCGGCGAAAAGCCGCGAAAACGAAAACGAATACGATGGTGCCCAAAACGAGCAGCTGAATTTAGTCGAAAACGAAGTCTTCGATGCCGTGAGAGAGTACATGGATAAGTAGTAAAACGCAGCAAAGAGGGACGACGATTCAGACGACGACGTAGGGAGGAGAAAGTATTAGTATTAATAAAATTAATGATCATCACACAAAGTTGTAAACGAATAATATTTAAAAGTAATATCCGCAGCAAACTAAAAAGATACTCGAAACGAAAATACAAAACAGAACGCGCGTTTGTTTTCATCGTCATGCCACCGCTCACGCGCGCGAAAACAAAGCAAACGATCGCCTCGCTCGCGTCTCGCGCTTTAGCTCTGTTCCGCGCGAAACTCTGTTCCATTTCGACGCGGAAAAAGAAACGACGAAAGAGGAAGAAAAAGCGAGAAAGAGAGCGGGAGACGCTCGGAGTCGTTTTGGACGCGTTTTCGAGCGAACGAACGTATCGCGCGTTTACGACGCAGGCGGTGAGCGGTAAAATAATAAGCAGAAGGAAATCGGAAAGAGAATACGAAGCGAAGAAAGAAGAGGAAGGGAAATCAGAGAGCGAGGAGGATTTGTTGGACGATTGGGTAAACGTGTTGAAAGAAGAAGAACAAGAACAAGAGGAGGAGGAGGAAGCGTTGGAAGTGGCGGTGGTGCACGTGTTGACGAGCGCGTACGCGAAGATCACGCGACGAGAGGAAGAAGACGATGAGATCGTCACGACAGAGAGAGAATTTTTCGAGGCGTTTAACGAGGCGTTGAAGAGAGGGAGCCAGGAAGACAATGTCGCAAATGAGTCGTTCGAGAAACATTGGAAACGGTTGACGTTTGTTCGCAACGTCTGTAGCGCGACGGCGGCGATGCAGCATCGAGTGACGAGAAAGGCGGCGAAAGTGGTCTATAAAAGTGTCTTCACGTGGTGTTTTCGAGTTTAGAAGTATTCCAAGATGCTTTGTTGCTTGCGTTAATGTACACGGTAGTCTTATATACAACATATTTTTGTGCTCTCGCCGCGCGATCGTCTTCGTCTTCGTCTACGTTTGCTGCTTCTAATCTACTTCTAATTTCCACTACGTATAAAATTATAAAAAGTCACTCTATTTTTGCCAGTTTACGTCTATACGTAAACCGGCGATGTCTTCGCACGCTCGCGCTCCCTTCGCCGATAAACGATTTGACGATAAACTCAAGCGAGCGATGCTCACGTTCGTGGCTAAGAAATTCGCCAATCGCATCCCTCCTTCGTCTTCGATATCGTTCCTCGCCAAATCTAAAATCGACAGTCTCGTCGCGAGATTTGAAGAGAGATTTTCTGCTAAATCAACCGCTGCACGATCGTCCAACCGGTTGGAATCGAGAGAGATATCCAACAGCGTTGAATTTTCCGAGAGACAATCGGCGAGGTAAAACGCGCCGTCGCTGGTGATATCGTTCCCTCTCGCGTCAAAGTGCGTCACCGTGAAATTCGTCTTTAAGTGTCTCGCTAAAATCTTCAAACCAGCATCTTTGATGCCGTTGTTGGAAAGATTCAAACTTCTGGTACCATCGAGACACTTTGCGAGCGCACACGCACCTTCAAAACCAACCGAATTACACCGAAAATCCAACTCTCTTCGAAACGAGCGCAACGAGCGCATGCCGGAAGATTGCGAACACATGGCCTCGGCGAGCGCCGTCGCTCCTTGTTCGAAAATACCGTTGAAAGAGACGTCTAACTTCTCTGAAACCTCGTCTGGGAACGCTCGAAACATGTTTGCTAATGCCAACGCCCCATTATTTCCAATACTATCGTGCGACACATTCAAAATTTTCAAACCTTCCGGACGCTTCCCGAATTGGTCAATTGCTCTCCGCCTCCTTTTCACCATACCTTCGCACACGGCTCGCACGCCTCTTTCGCCTAAATAGTTTTGCGACAAGTCTAAAACTTTCACGCTTTGCAAGTTCTCGATAGTATTCATCAGAGCCTCGCACGCGTCGATATCTTCCGCCACTTTATTCGCCGATAACTTCAAAACTTCTAAATGCTTCAAAGTATGCGTCACGTGCGCGAACCGCGTGATGAAAGCTTTCCCCAAGTTTGTCCCGACCGCTGAGAACTCTCTCAGCATCGGTAGATTCGCCATCGAGGATGCTAAATCTCTGCCAAACCCAATCGCTTTATCTCTGCACCCGCTCACGTGTAACGCGATTAACCGCCTCGCTCTCGCGCTCGCCATCGGCCTCGAGGACAAGCGAAACAGTTTATCCAACGATACGCAGTTCAAAACGTCTGTTTGTAACCGAACCACGGAACACGCCCAGAGACTCTCCTCGTCTCTTTTGTGCACGTCTCGAATCGCACGATCGATCTCGTCCCAAACTTCGTCTTCGTTCGCGTATTTGGACATGTCCGCGCGAATTTTTACCATCATCTTCGTATTTCCTTTACCGACGGTTTTCTCCTCGTTCGCGTCGTTCACGAGGTTGAGACCACCACCACCACCCGCGTTGTTGTTGTTCCTCCTCCCTTCGGTGAACCCGAAACTCTCATCACCTTTCGTCAGCATCAGTCGCATTTTCGCCATCCCGGTCGCTATTTCCCCGACTCGGCGTTTCGCCTTTCGTTTTTTGTCTTCTTCTTCGTCTTCATCATCCGCGACATCACCGATATCCATCGTCCCATCGTTTCTCTCTCGTTTGTCCCCGAACTTCGACTTTGAGTTGCTCGAGTTCGATAGAATCCTCCCGCCGGACATCGTACGTACCCCGTCCACTGATTCCACGTGCACAATCGTCGCCCCGTTCACGGAGCGCGCGGACAACACGTCCCCGTGCATTATTAGTATTACTTTACTATAGTAGTAGTAGTACTAGTATTCGAAAGAGTGCAGAGTTCCCCCTTTTTTTTCTCTGCGTTTTAAGGAAAACGCCGCTCTGAAAACGCGCACAAAATTCACTCTTTTCTGCTCCTTGTACACACATCACACTACTTTTACAGATATAAGCGAAGGGACGCGACGAAGACGAACATTCGGAAAATGCAAACGATCGCGAGACGGCGAGGGTACCGGGTGACCCGGTCCCGATCCATGGTACGCGAGAAGCGCGTTTCTGTGTTTACTCTTCTCTCTCTCTCTCTTTTTCTCTCTCTCTAATCATCATCTTCGGGAAAAACGAACCATTTTACCGAACTTTTCTTTTCTCTCAAAGTGTTCTTCTTCTTCTTCTTGTTCTCATCGCGCATCGATCGAACCGGCTTTGAAGGCAAAATTCACTTCGTTTCGTTTTTGCGATGAAGAGAACGACGACGATGATTTGGCGGCGGTGCGCGCGAACAAAGCGTCGTGTTCTTCTTCGCGCGCGAATGATGATATACATTGGTGTCTCTCGATGTGCTTTTTTATGCGTTGTGACTGATTCTCTCTCTCTCTCTCTTCTCTCACAAAAATCTTAAAAGTCGCGCGACGAGGAAGAGGAAGATGCGTGGGATTTTGCCGCGGAAAGAGTAGGCGGAGGCGTTGGAGTAAACTTCCGGAAAGTCGTGCCTCAAGTGCGCACCACGGTGGCGCGAGGAGGAGGAGGAGGAGACGATGCCGCCGGCGCGGAGACGACGACGCAAGGCGGCTCTCCGAACGGCCCCGCGAAGAAGCTCGCCCGAAATATATCGAACAAGTGGAGTTCGTTTCGCGCGCGCACCGCGTCGGGGTTGATTTTAGGTGCCGGCGGGTTGATCGTTTTGTTCCACGGGGCCATGTCGACGATGGTGATGATTTTTGCGGTGCAGACGTTGATGACGAAAGAGCTGTTCGATTTGAGCGAGTCGCAGGAGAAGGCAAAGTTGGAATCCGCCGGGATACGTTTTCGATTACAAAAGTGGTACTTTTATTTTTGTGCGGCGTTTACGTTATACGGGAGGATGGGAAGGCATTTTTACTTGACCTCGTTGGCAGAGAAAGGACACTTTTTCATGGACGAGACGACTACGTTTGCGAAAGTAGTTACCTGGGTGATGTTGCATCACTCGTTCATCAGTTATTCGTTATACATGGGCGGCTTCGTCGCTTTCGTTTTGTTGTTGAGAAAAGGATTATTCAAGTACCAATTCTCGCAGTTCGCGTGGACGCACATTACGATTGCTATAATCTTTTTGCAATCCTCGGCGACTATTTCGAACATATTTGAAGGCATCATATGGTTCTTGTTCCCGTTTCTGTTGGTGGTCGTGAACGACGTGATGGCGTACGTCTGTGGAAAAGCGTTTGGTCGAACGCCGCTCATCGCGCTTTCGCCGAAGAAAACTTGGGAGGGCTTTATCGGCGCCATGTTTTGCACCGTCGTCATGGCACCGATTTTATCCACGTTTCTCGGGAAATTCAAGTTTCTAACGTGTCCACCTATGCGTAAAACGATTTGGAAAACGAGCGAGAAGTTCGGTTTGATCACCAAGTTTGATAAATACTTCTCGCGAGAAGCCGTGTGTCAGTTGAAACACCCGTTCATACCGATGAAGTTTAACATCGACGACGTCCCGATGGTCCCTTTTGGAATGAAAATGTTCTTGAGGCTCATATTGAGGTTCGTGTACAATCGAGACTACTTAGTTCTCACCTGGTTCGACGTCCACGCTGGATTTTTGGCTCTTTTTGCCTCCATAGTCGCACCCTTTGGAGGCTTCTTCGCGTCTGGGTTTAAGCGCGCGTTCAAAATCGACGATTTCGGCCACACCATCCCTGGTCACGGCGGTTTCGTCGACCGAATGGACGTCCAAACCATAATGGCCGCGTTCGTATACTTTTACATTAGAAATTTTGTCGAATTGAGCACAAGTTTAGGCACTGGAAGGTTGTTAGGTAAAATCGAGTTGATGAACGACGAAGATTTAGTCACGGTGTTAACCGGCATTAAACGTTTAGCGGGAGAGAGAGGGTTAGATATCATGGAGTTGCTCATGCACAACGGGGCACCGAACTTGTAGTAATCAATAATAAAGTACACCGCAAATAGATCAATATGAGAGAATAAAAGAGAGTCATCAAAGTCGACGCAAACGTCATCGACGACTTCGCCTCCTAAAACAACTTCCCTCGTTTTCTTCTTCTTCTTTATATTCTTCGGTTTCGATGATGGTACAAAAGCGTGTGTTATATATATAACAAATCACAAAAAACAAAGCTACATCTAACATCCTACTCTCATCACAATCACTCGTCCGCTATGCTCGCCAGGTACATCAAATTCTGTTGCAGACGATTTTGATACCTCGCGCACTCCGCCAGCCTCCCGACGTTTTGGTTCTCCAGAATAGCCAAGATCAGATTTTGATTTTCGTCCAAGTATTTTTGAATCAATTCCGTGGAGATGTCTTTGTGGTCGTGGTTCAAGTCCGGGTGTCCGGTTCGTGGTGGGGGTAACGTTTGTGGGCCGTTTGTCGGCGCGTTGTGATTTTGTTGTTGTTGTTGATTTTGTTGAATGAGTTGTTGTTGGTGCATCTGTTGCGTCGCCAAAGCAGCGGATGGGGGTGCGAACGTTTGGGGAACGTGTTGCGGATGTGATTGATGATGGTGTTGGTGTTGTTGCCGCTGGACGTACGGCCGGACGACTTGCGCTTGGTGAAACTCCTCCTCCTCGGCGGTTAAAGGAGGGCGAACAATCGCCGGTTGCTTCGGTTCCATCGTCGTCGTTGTTGTTGCAGGTGGTGGATGATACTCCTGTTGTTGTTGTTGTTGTTGTTGTTGTTGTTGTTGTTGTTGCTGTTGCTGTTGCTCCATCACGGACTGATGGAAAAAGTGAAGCATTCGGTACACACGTAATACATACATAAAAACAAATTTTGTCTACTTTATACTTTCTATCTACGTTTCGCTAGATAGTACTACGTGCTTCAGCATTGCTTTTGTCGCTCGTGTTCTTGGAGAAAAGCATCGTCGGCTCTTTTTATTCCTCTATACTACCGTTACGCCGCGACGGCTTTTCTCGCGTACCTTTACACGGAACCGCGCGAATACATCCTCCTCCGAGCTCCGAGAGCGCATCAAAGCTTCGAGAAAGCAACAAACACTTCTCGGCGACTCTGTATGTGAGATGCTCACTTTAATCGCCGATCGCTGATGACAAAACGAGACTACTCAGAGAACAGACGCGGAGAGAGAGAGAGAGAGAAAACAAAACATTTCACATGCGTCTCGTTTGACCGCCTCACGTAGTAAATAATACATTTTCATCGCTC
>Ga0115554_1003753_pt1 | contig 10183 bp, 7 predicted proteins | sample COGITO_mtgs_1104_3_FD_87283 | JGI IMG/M metagenome (GOLD analysis project Ga0115554, IMG submission 87283) | Pelagic marine microbial communities from North Sea - COGITO_mtgs_110404 | ecosystem: Environmental > Aquatic > Marine > Epipelagic | place: Germany:Helgoland, sampling site Kabeltonne... | reverse complement strand
AGTCGTTTCGTATTCTCTTCTTCCCTTTAATTTTTTGTGAACAAACGACGCCAATCCCCTAAAAGTCTGCCGCGCTTTGCTCGCTGAAAAATGCCACGTTGGCACTTTTTTGAGATTTTTTGTGCCTCCGTCCTTTGTTTGTTTGGTTTGTTTGTCTTCCTTTTTGGGCGGATGCTCGCTTTCTTCTGCGTGCTCTCGCGCTCTGATGAAACAACAACACCACCATCTCGAGAGCGCACATACCGAGAGAAACGCGAAGGAGGGAGGATTCTCCGCGCCTTCTTCGGACGGGTGATTCTGCATCTTCTTTTCTTCCTGGAAGAAGAACTGTGAATGGATGCAAATACGCGACACAAAAGAGAGAGATGAGAGATTTGTCCGTCCTTTGTCCTTCGTCCTTTGGTCACCTGTGTGCCCTTTGGTCGACATTTTCGGTGCCCACATTTTTTCCGCTTTTTAGGAGGGAGAAGGAAAAAAAACATCAAAGAAATTTTGTTCTTTTCTTGTTTCGCTCTTTTTCATTCTTTTGCTGTTTTTGCACCAAAAGTAAGCTGCGCGTGTGTAGTACACACGAACACAACACAAAGAGACGCGATGAGATCCGCACTCAACGCGTCGTCGTTAGGAAATAACGTGAGAATTCAGTGCGGCGCCTCTTCTTCTCTCGGAGACGAGAGCGCTTCTTCGTCGTCCTCTGCGAAAAATCATCATCATCATCATCATCGTTTAGCACCCAAGACAACAAAAGGCGGAAAAAAAAACATCATCGTCCAACCAAACGTCGCGTCCATCTCCTCTTCCTCTTCTTCTTTGAATAACACTACTGTTTCGGCGATGGTCGTCGTCGGTGTGACTGGAACAGCCGTGGCGATTGCTTCTTTGAACCGCGCTGGGAGCAATAACAAGAGCAGCGGGAGAAGAACGTCGACAAGAAAAGCGCAGACAAAAGACGTGAACACTTCCGAAAGTTTGCTCAAACATGTCGTGGAAAGCGAAAGCGCGTTGAAAACATTTAACGAAGAGACGAAGGAAAAATACTTCCCAAACTTCCCAGAAGTCGTTCGTGAGGACGCGCACGTGTATAAAGATGAAGACGGGTACTACGTGGTCAAAGAGGAGTGGCAGAAACCGACGAATCCGTTTGAAAAGTTGAAATTGGCCAAGGACGCCATGAAGACGGTGATCGCGTTGAACGAGATTAAAACTTTAGGCGAGAAGAGCGGGTCGACGAAAGAAGATTTCGAGAAGTTTGAAAAAGAGTTGGGAGATGGAGATGAAATCGACCATCGCTTGAAATGGGCGGGACTGTTTCACCGAAGGAAAGGACACTACGGGAGATTTATGATGCGATTGAAGTTGCCGGGCGGGATCGTTTCCTCGGAACAGATGAAGTATTTGGCGAGTTTGGTGCAATCGTACGGCGACGACGGGTGCGCAGATATCACGACCAGGCAGAACATTCAAATGCGAGGGATTCAGTTGAAAGATGCGCACGATATTATGGTCAACTTGGAGCGTTTAAAGATGTGTTCTTTACAGTCCGGGTTGGACAACGCGAGAAACGCCACCGGGTCGCCCATCGCCGGGATCGACCCGTTGGAGATCATCGATACGAGACCGTTTACGGATAATATTCAAGAATATGTCACCGGTGGTGGAAGAGGAAACCCGGAAATTGCCAACTTGGGGAGAAAGTGGAACGTCTGCGTGGTTGGTTCGTCGGATTATTTCGAACACCCGGAGTTGAACGATTTGGCGTTTGTCCCGGCGAAAAACGAGACGACGGGCGAGATGGGATTTAACGTTTTGGTCGGCGGGTTTATCTCCTCCGCGAGAGCTGCGGAAGCGATCCCCTTGGACGCGTGGGTTCCTGAATCAGATGTTGTCGCCATGACGCACGCGATCTTGACCACGTTCAGAGATTACGGCCATCGCGGCAACAGGCAAAAAGCGAGGATGATGTGGTTGGTGGACGAGATGGGATTGGAAGTCTTTCGCACGGAAGTCGAATCGAGAATGCCAGGTGGGGCAAACTCGTTAGCGCGAGCGGCAAAACAAGATTTAATCGATCGCACGCAAGTCAGAAGAAATGTCATCGGCGTCCACGACCAAAAGCAAGAAGGTTTACAGTGGGTTGGCGCGAACGTCGTCGGCGGTCGTTTACAAGGCGACGACATGATGCGCATCGCAGAGTTGGCGGAGAAGTACGGCAGCGGCGAGATTCGTTTAACCGTCGAGCAAAACTTCTTGATTCCAAACGTTCCGAAAGAGAAGGTCGACGAGCTGTTAAAAGACGACTTGTTTTCGCGATACTCGACGAAACCGGGTAGGATCGTTGGAAACATCGTCGCCTGCACGGGGAACCAATTTTGCGGGTTTGCGCAAATTGAAACCAAGCAAAACGCGTACAAGTTAGCGGAACACTTGGAATCCGTGCTCGATTTTCCGAAAGACGTTCGAATGATTTGGACCGGGTGTCCGAACTCGTGCGCGCCGGTACAAGTCGCGGACGTCGGTCTGATGGGCGCGCAAGTCAAGGATCCGTCCGGCGCGAAAGGTATGGTTCCTGGCGTGAACATTTTCATCGGCGGCACGGTTGGTCCAACTGGTCATTTGAAAGAGAAAGCCGAGATCGAAAAAGTGGCCATGTCCGAGTTGTATCCGGTCGTGGAAAATGTCATGATTGAAAAGTTTGGCGCGACGAGGAAATCGACGCCGACGGAAAATCCAAACAACGCCGCGAGGTGGAAAATCAACAAGTCCGCGCAGTATACCAAAGGCGTTCCGAAAGCTTTGGGGAAACAAACACACATTTGCACCGGGTGCGGGTACATCTATTCCGAGGAGAAACCGTTCGATTCGTTGCCAGCGGATTACGTCTGCCCGTCGTGCTCGGCGCCGAAATCCAAGTTTGAAAAGATGAAAACCGAGGACGCGGCGCCGAAATCGGCGAGACCGGTGACCGAGTACCCAGAAGGCACGTTGGTGACTTTGAAAAGTGGCGAGAAGGTCAAGTTAAAACTAGTCGAAAAACAAGACGTTTCTGCAAATACGAGACGATTTAGATTCGAGTTACCGACGAAAGAGCACATTCTCGGCTTACCGGTTGGACAACACGTCATGGTGTCTTGCGACGGCGGTAAAACGTCTCGTCCGTACACGCCGATTACCAACGACCAGGAGAAAGGCTTTATGGATTTGATGGTGAAAATTTACGATCACGGCGTCGTAACGCAGCAGTTGGACAAGTTACTCGTCGGAGAAGATTCCGTGGAGTTTGAAGGCCCGAACGGTTTGATTCGATACACGGCGAGAGGTGAATTTTCGGTAACCAACGCCGTCTCCAACGCCGTTGCAAAGAAAGCGAACGTGAAATCGATTTCTATGATTTGCGGTGGTACTGGAATTACGCCTATGCTTCAAGTGGCCAGACAAATCTTCAACGACGTCGGCGATACGACGAAAGTGAACATGATTTTTGCGAACCAGTCGCCGAAGGACATCTTGTGCAAAGCCGAGTTGGACGAGTTGGCCGCCAAGGATCTGAACTTTTCCGTGCACTACACGGTCGATACGCCGAGTTTGGAGTTGTATTCGAATGAGAATAAATGGACCGGAAGCGTTGGTTTTGTGAATAGCGAGATGATGAAAGCGCATTTACCGCAACCGAGCGACGAGAACGTCGTTTTGTTGTGCGGACCTCCGATGATGGTAGAAAGCTGCGAGAAGAACTTGAAAAGTATAGGCTTCGATTGCGAGAAGAACGTTTTGAAGTTTTAAGGTGAAAGTTGTTGTTGAAATTTGTTGTGTATACGTATAACTATATGAAAGAGTATTCATTCGTGTGTGTTTAATGTTTCTTAATGGATGATGATGATGTCAATTTTTGCGCGCGATGGTTTTCTTCTCATATTTTTTCATATATCGTCGTAAGGGATGGACTTCCTTTCAATTAAAATGTTCTCTATGTGAAATGGTTCTCTATGTACAATTTATCCGCTTACACGCGTGCAATAAATAGCTCTGAATCTTCCATCCGTCTTTGCGTACCAATAAATAATATGTATATTCACATCGATCGTTGGTTAATAAAACACCCGGGGGTTCCCCGCCGCCGCTTCTTCGTTGACCATGCGCACAGACGAAAGAAGACGCCGTTGCTGCTTATTGTTTATTGCGCCCACTGAGCGGCAATTGTGTTTTGCTTCTTCACGTCGTACACCCAAACAGCCCCGGCAAAAATCAAAGAAAACGCGCAGAAGAAACCCATGGTACCTTGCAACGTCATCGGGAGTCTGTCGTACGTGTCAATCTTAATGTGGCACTCGCTCAACAAACTGTCCCCGTATTGGATAAACGCCCCGGTATCGTCCATGGCCAACACTTGCACGGTGTACGTCGTCGGCGCCGTATTCATTGGAATCACAACTTCCTTCTCATCACTCAAACCGGTGGACTCAAACGGTTCCACCAAAAATGCCGCCGTATCCGCCGTTTGTTTGCACTGCTTGTTGTCCTTGATGTTGTCTTTAAATTTTCTCCACGCTCTGTCCACGGTTTGGTCCTTCGTGTAGCACAATTTGATGGCGATTTTCGCCGGCGCGACCGTCAAGCCGGACCATTTGACCGTTAAACTGGATGCGCCGCCCGTGTAGGTCTGTTTTTATGTCACGCGTGAAGAGAGAGAAGACGTGATGAGTAAAAATTAACTGAGTGTCTTTTGGCGGAAAAAGTGGCGTCCTTTGTTCACATTTTCCAGATTTTAAGCGGAACACCCCTAAGAGAGACACAAACGCTCGCTTTGCCGTCGCGTGCGAAGAAGAAACCGACAAAGTAAAGAACAAATCTCGCGGTTGAATGTTAATTCTCTCCTATTCTCGATGCGTTCGTGATGTTTTCGTCTCCAAACCGACGACGTAAACGAAGAAAATTTTCGAAACCAACAAAAAACAAAGACGAGAGAGAAAAGTCCACTTACCGTCGGTGCGCACCCATCCGTCAAGGCGACGTCGGAGACGCTGACGGTGATTTTGTCGTCGTCTTTCATCTCGGAGTACAAGGCCGCGCCGGAGACGAATTGCATCAAAGCAATCAACGCCAAGAAGGCGGTGAATAATTTCGTAGCAGTGAATTGCATGTTGTTGTTATGTATTGTGTTATTATACGCGCGTTTTAATGTGGAGTAAGATGCTCAGAAGTGAGAAGAACGAGAGCCACAAGAGGAGAGATTTTTTGAAAAAAGCGATCAAAAGACATGAAAAAAGCACTTTAAAAAACCTTGAACAAACGACGCGAAAACACCTAAAGGAGCACAAACGCGGAGAGAGACTTTTCCTCATTGCTTTTGACGCGTAAGTATACAAACAACTATGGCGCCTAAAGAGTTCGAAACCCCCGTGCACACGATTCCGGTCGATTCGTAAGTACTTCGTTCTTTATCGTTTATACGCGACGTTCGCGTTTTGCCTTCGCGCGCGTCTCTCTTCGCTTTCCGGGAATGAGAGAGAGTGCCTAAAATAATTTTGTCGGAAAAGAGGCGAACGACGTTTGGTCACCTTTTTTGTTGTCCTTTGTTGAAATGGGTGATGGAGAAAGACGCGCTGTTTCCATCGATTCCGAGCGCGAACTTTACGTCGAAGATGGATAAAAGTGAATAAAAACGTGTCGTTCATCTTTTTACCGCGTTAAAATGGAAAGTTCGAGTTCGAATCGAGGCGATGCCGACGCGCGCGCATATAGGCGTAACAAAATTTGTCTTCACCAACTCTCTTGTCTTTTTTTGTCTTCTCTCATCCAAAAACTCACCTTCTCCTCTTCTACTTGTTAAAAAAAATAATAGGGAAAACAAGGCGATGTCTTTGAACATCTTCTCGTTCCAACGACCGCACCACATGTCCTTCCACATGTCCTGGATTGGATTTTTCATCTCCTTCGTCTCCACTTTCGCGGCTGCGCCGATGGTCCCGGTCATCCGTGAGGATTTGAACATGACCAAGCCGGATCTCGGGAACGCCGCGTTGGCGTCGATTACCGGCACCATCATCTGCCGTGTCTTGATGGGCACGTTCGTCGACCTCGTCGGCCCGAGAATTGGTCTCGGTATGATTTTGTTAGTCACTGCTCCGTTCTGCTTCGCTATGCCGTTCGTCAGCACTGCGTCTGGATTTTTGGTTTGCCGTTTGGGCATCGGGCTCGGTCTCGCGACGTTTGTCGCGTGCCAATTTTGGATGTCCGTCATGTTCAACGGTAAGTGCGTCGGTATCGCTAACGCCACGGCCGCTGGCTGGGGTAACCTCGGCGGTGGTGTCACGCAATTCGTCATGCCGTTGGTCTACGCTGGTATGCTCAAAGCTACGGAAGAACGCGCTTTCACCGCTTGGAGATGGGCGTACATCGTCCCCGGTTTGGCTCACCTTTTGGGCGGTATGGGTGTCATGTTCCTCGGACAAGATTTACCGGACGGTAACTACAAACTCATGCACACTTCTGGTGCTCTCGAAAAGAAATCTGCGTTTCAAGTCAACATGATTGGCATGAAGAACTACAGAATGTGGTGCATGGTTGCGACGTACGGCTTCTGCTTCGGCGTCGAGTTGACCATGAACAACATCGTCGCTTCGTACTTGTACGATCAATTCGACGTCGATTTGGCCATCGCCGGTGTCTTGGCGTCGTGCTATGGTTTGATGAACTTATTCGCGAGATCTGTCGGTGGTCTCGCCTCTGACTGGGCCTCTAAACGATTCGGTATGAGAGGAAGATTGTGGTGCTTATGGCTCTGGCAAACCATCGAAGGTGTCATGTGCATCCTCATGGCTTTGGCGAAAGACGATTTGGCCACCACCATTGCTATGATGGTCTTGTTCTCCATTTGCGTGCAAGCGTCTGAAGGTGCCTCCTACGGTATCGTCCCGTACATTACGAGACGTGCTTTGGGCGTCGCCTCTGGCTTCATCGGCGCCGGCGGTAACGCCGGTTCCACCATCTGCATCGCCTTGTTCTTCACCAGCGATTCCATCGAAACCTACGACGGTATCATGTACATGGGCATCACCATCATCGCCGTTACTTTGTTGGTCATTCCTATCCACTTCCCGATGTGGGGCTCCATGTTCCTCGGTCCGAACGACTCCACCGAGGAAGACTACTACATCAAAAACGACTTCTCTGCGGAAGAAATCAAGCAAGGTTTGGCCGCGCCGGTCCAAAAGTTCTGCAACAACGCGCACATGGAACGCCCGCCCTCCAAGAGAACTGGCTCGGAATCCGCGTAAACGATGAAAATATTCTCATCAGTCGTTGTTTACATGCCATGCGAGAACAAGAAAATTTTTAGGAAGCGAAGATCGCTGTGGAAAGCTCGAGGCGACGCTTTATTTATCACATAAAAAAGAAGAAGAACGCGACGCGACGCGGGTACTAGTCTCTCTCCTTTGCAAAGGGGAAGTTGTATATATGTATATATGATTCATCAATCTTCTAAAACCGACTTTTGACTCGCCGTGTGTTTTGAGTGTTGACATTTTTTACGTCTTCTTCATATCTCTTTCTTCCCTTCTCTTCTGTTCTTCTGAGTGGTCTTGTCAAAAAGCAGCAGCAGCAGCCACTTTCCGTGGGGGTGGTTTGACCAAAAAATCGTGAAAAAAAGTCAAAGTCGTCGCTTTTTCGCTCCATCTTCGACGAGACAGGCGACACAAAAAAACTTTCAAGCGTCGTCGTCGTTCGGGGAAATCTCTTTTTCCCCATCTCCGTCATCATCGTCTCCTTTTGCGTCGTTTGCGAAGAAGACAAAGACAAAGAAGAAGACAAAAAGAAGCGCTCGACGCCTTCTCTCAGAGTGCACCCTTTTTTACGTCTCTTCTTTGTCTCCCGTTCGTTCTTCTTCCGAGGCGGAGAAGAGATTTAAATAAACACATGGCGCCATGGGGAAAACAAAGAGATTCCGAGACGAATAAAAACGCATCATCGGAATCACTTTCAACGACTCCAAATGACGACGTAAACGACGACGAACAACACGAACGAACGAAGATGAACGAACAAAATCAACGCTCGCATTCGGTGGCAAAAGCAGAGATGGGAGAAAAAACCCAACCGTGGACAAAACAGGAAGACTTAAAACTTCAGCACATGCAAGAAAAATACGGCAACAAATGGGCGACGGTCGCGTCGCAGTTACCGGGACGGACCGGACAACAGTGCGCGCAACGATGGCGACATCGCGTCAATCCAAACATACGGAGAGAAAAGTGGACGAAAGAGGAAGACGAAAAGGTAATTTTGATGATGTTTGTACTTTCTTTTTCACGCTTTAAAAACCATCGTCATCTCTCGCGGGAGTCGCGAGAGATTCGGCGGTTCGAGCGACGAAAACGAGAGACATCACTTAGTAGTACGAGCGAGCGCTCCCGCGGAGTCGAAACGTCTGTTCTTTGCAAGCGAGATCGAGTCAACCTTCTGTACTTTTCTTTTTCACGCTTTGCAACAAAAACAATCATCGCTTCTTCTCGGTGTCATCACGAGAAAAGCGAACGAGAAGACGAACGACAACAACTGCGCGTAGTACTTCGAGATCGAGTCAACGGGAGGAACAGAAAACGCCATTTGGTTTGTTACTTTTTTTAACCAAAAATTTGATTTTTTTTTCTTCTTTTTGCGCTCAAATTTGAGTGCTTTTGCTGACAAAAACTCTCCTTATTTCTCTCTCTCTCGAACGAACAACACTACTCACACATGTGTAACACAGTTAGCGAAACTGTACGACGAACACGGCCAAAGATGGGCAATTATCGCGCGATCTCTGAGCGGTCGAACCGATCAGCAGTGCATGGGCAGGTGGCGAAGACATTTAGACCCGAGCGTCGAGCGAGGGAACTGGAAAAAGGAGGAGGACGAGCAGTTACGGAAAGCGTTCGAGACGCACGGGGCGAGGTGGGCGTTTCTCGCGAGGGATATCGAAGGGAGGACGGCGCAACAGTGTCGCGCGAGGTTTTATCAGTTGAGGCAAATTGAGGAAGAGCGAGAGGAGGAAGAGGAGGAGAAGAAGAAGAAGAAGAAGAGACAGACTTTCTCGGACGAAGAGGAGGAGAAGAAGGAGGAGGACGGAGCGAAGAAAGACGAAGAAGACGAAAAGAAGAGGAAGAAGAGGAAGACGAGCGGGAAAGAAAACGCGAATACCAATAGTAATAACAAGAACGGCTCAAAATCGAGCGCTACTAAAATCGTCACCGTCGCGAAAGGATCTTTAGCGGAAGCTTTCCCGCCGATTACCGCTTCGATGGAACAAATATCTCTCCGAGAGGAAAACGACGCCGCGAAGAAAGGGTCTCTCGAACCGACTCAGTTCGATCAAGTGGCGGCGATGAGTGAAAGCGCAGACAACGCGACAGCGATGACGACGCCGGTGAAGAAGAAGAATCCGGTGACGACTGGTACCGAGGACGGCGCGGAGATCAATGAAAATCATCATCGATTCTTTGCCCTAAAAGATCCTTCGAAGAGCGTAAGCGCGCCTTCAACTCCAGAGGAGAAAGCCGAGAAGTCTCCTCCCGCGCGTTCGTCCCGATCGACGAAGAAAACAACCCCAACTCTTCCCTCGGTAACTACGAAGAAGCGCGGCAAACTCTCCTCGACGACACCAACCAACACAGGCTCTAATAACAACAAAGGTTCTAATAAATCAAAGACTAAGCCGAAAACGTCGAGAAGAACGCCCGAAAAACTCAACGGAGAAGGAGGACAAAGACGCCGAAAAACATCCATCATCAAGAAGGACGCATTCAGAGGCATCGAAGACGACACGTTAACGCTCCTCTGCGCGGCGGCGGACAGACTGGAGAGCCTTTTCCCTCCCGCCGAACTCGGCGGCTCGGACGGGGCAAAAAAGGAAGAGGAAAACCTCAAAGCCTTTTACCGCGATAGCGCGCGATAAAACTACTCACACGAGAGAGAGAGAAAGAGAGAGAAGGAAAGAAAGAAAGAGAGAAGCGCGTAGAAAAGAGATTAAACCTATACTTGTATATATATATATGCGCGCACACAACGCGCGTGCGAGATTTCGTTCAAGCGCTTTCTTTCGTTGGTTTTTTTCTCTCTCTTTTAAGAGTCTCGATTTAACCTCGTTTTTTGTTCGATTTGCTCCAAATTTTCTTCGTTCAAAAACCACGGAAGCGCTCTTTTGCTT
>Ga0115554_1003744_pt1 | contig 10194 bp, 10 predicted proteins | sample COGITO_mtgs_1104_3_FD_87283 | JGI IMG/M metagenome (GOLD analysis project Ga0115554, IMG submission 87283) | Pelagic marine microbial communities from North Sea - COGITO_mtgs_110404 | ecosystem: Environmental > Aquatic > Marine > Epipelagic | place: Germany:Helgoland, sampling site Kabeltonne... | reverse complement strand
GACTTCTTCAAAAACTTCGACAAAGATAAACTTCAAGAAACTATATTTAGTGAAATAAAAAATTACAAGTTGTATCACGAAAAAACCAATTCTAAAGAGTTTAGCGATGACTTGTATATTAATGTCAATGTATCATTGGAAGATATATATAGTAATATAGAAAAAGTAATTACTATGGATATTAATGAGACTTGCCAAGAATGTATTATTAACGACTTTAAATATTGTAACCAGTGTAATAATACTAAGATTATTGGAACTAAACAGCATTTTGTTTTTAATAGTGGTGAAAAAAGTGTCTGTTTTTCGGAATGTGCACACGACGAAACCAATAAAAAACGCGGCAATGTTATAATTAATATATATCCTAAACACGATGTATTTCAAGTAATTGGTTCATTTGATATAATATGGAATATATCATTGACACAAATAAATAAATTAGAAAATTTCACTTATATTGATAAAAATATTTATACTATTAATAATTCAACTAAACAAATAGGTAAACACATATACAAAAATATGGGTCTTTTTGATCCACGCAATAATGAACGTGGAAATTTAATAATTGATGTAAATAATGATAAATTATTTACTTACGAAGCATTGAAGTGTTGATGGGTGTTTTTCTTTTCAAGAAAACACATCTTCCATTATGACATCTTCCAATTACTTCTAATTTCATTCCTTCCACACGAACCTCTTTCTTTGATTTCGAGACAACTTTCTTAGATTTCGATGCGACTTTCTTTGATTTCGAGGCGACTTTCTTTGATTTCGATGCGACTTTCTTTGATTTCGAGACGACTTTCTTTGGCATTATACTATTATTAAATAAAAAAATAATAATAATAAAATAATAAAAAATAATAATAATAATTAATATTAATTAGTAACAAGTCTTGGAGCAATGCTCATACTTTCGAGTTCCTGAATAAGTAATTTACACGCATATGGCATTCTAACTTCTGAAAAGTTAATATAATTTTTACATTTCTTACATTTTGATATATTTTCTGTATAATTAACTTGTGTAATTAATCCACAATCATTACATAAATATACCCTATAATTATCTGACACATCCATCATTCTTTCTTTGAGAAATTGTAGTGTGCCGTGAGCAATCATACAATCACGTTCCATTTCACCAAAGCGCAGACCACCATCTCGTGATCGTCCTTCTGGTGGTTGACGTGTCAACAATACTTTGGGACCTGTTGAACGCGAATGAACCTTGTCTTCAACCATATGCTTAAGGCGCTGATAATAAGTAGGACCAATAAATATCTTAACATCTAGTTGTTTTCCAGTAATACCATTATAGAGAACTTCATTGCCATATCTTTGAAATTTCGCGTGTTTTTCTAGCGATTCACCTATATCTTTAATGTCAACATTGGAAAATGGTGTTGCGTCTCCATAACCACCCACATTCACACATACTTTACCAAGAAGACATTCCATCAATTGGGCAATAGTCATACGACTAGGAATAGCGTGTGGATTAATAATAATATCGGGTCTAACACCGTCTTTGGTGTAAGGCATATCTTCTTCGTTATACATCATTCCTACTGTTCCCTTTTGTCCGTGACGTGATGAAAATTTATCGCCAATTTTTGGAATTCGTTCCGAACGAATGCGGACTTTACAAAACCTGTGTCCTTCAGCATTACAATTAATATAGACCTTATCAATAAAACCACTTTCATTATTGCGAAGCATTGTGCTATTATCCTTGAACACTTGTTTAGTACGGTCTTTAGAATTACTTTTCATAGGAATTATTTTACCAATGATAATATCATTTGAATTCACAAATACATTTTCCTCGATCATTCCATTATTATTTAATTTCGAATATGATCCTGGTTTCATACCCTTTGTAATATTCGGATCGGGTTTAGTGAATTTTTCTTCTTCACCCGATGATTGTAGTTTCTTTTCATCATCTTTGTATGTTCTGTAGAACGTCGATCGAAATAGGCCTCTATCTACAGCCGATTTATTGATAATGACTGAATCTTCCTGATTGTAACCCGTATAAGAACCAATTGCTACAATAATATTCATACCATTGGGAATATTGTTTGAAGGTAATAGGCGTCCAATTTTAGTATTCACGATTGGCTTACAATTGTAATGAAGAATATGGGCGTTGGTATCCATACGTTTATTGAAATTAGTTGCGTAAATTCCCATTGCTTGCTTACCCATAGCAGATTGATATGTATTTCTAGGAGATTGATTGTGATTTGAAAAGGGAATACACGACGAAAGCACTCCCAAAATCAATGATGGATGAATTTCACAGTAATTATATTCAATATTCTTTTTTATTTCTTTCATATTCATAGCGATCATAGAGTGGAACGATTCTACACTATCGACATATTCAATACATCCTTCTTGGCAATTAGTATCAAGTGTTTCTTGATAAATTTCATTTTCTTTCAACGACTTGATTAACAAATTATTCCATTGAATCTTGTTAGAATTAAGTTTATGGATATCTTCCTTAGTAATAGTTAAATTATTGTTTTTCACTACAAATAACGGACGAGTACATCTTCCAGAATCCGTAAAGATTTGTATTTCATTCATAGTATAATTAAATGAAATCGATGTGTAAATATTAATAACACCTAATCGTTTGTTTCTCTTTAACATATTAAACAATTCCAATGAATTTTCGGATATTCCTATCCAATTACCATTAATGAAAACCTTAGTTTTATTGACGATTTCTTCGAATGTAAAATCATCATCTAAACTTAAAATTTTGCCTTTCAATATATTCTTAATAGGTAATGTTGATGTTTGATTACTAATGAAAGTAGAAACAGCCAGGTTCTTAACTAATCCAATAGCACCACCTTCCGGTGTTTCGGGAGGACAAATAATACCCCATTGTGTATTGTGTAGTTTACGAGGTGGTACCAATTTTCCATTTTTCTCGGTAGGAGTATTTACACGGCGTAAATGAGACAATGTACTATTATAAGTAAGGCGACTCGCAACTTGAGCAACACCAACTTTAGTATTATTTGTCTTAATACCCCAGTTTCCTGTAGCCAATCCATATTTCAATCCAGATTCGATTGTAGTTGATTTGAGGATTTTATATAAATTTGTAGAATTAATGATATTCTCAATATTTTTACTGGTTTCCCAAGGACTATTATTAAGTTCTTTCATAATACTATTTCGCATATCCTTGATTAACTTATTGAAATATTGACGGAAAAGCATAGCCATCAAATACCCAGAAGTATCAACGCGCTTATTACAATAACTATCACGGTCGTCGTAATTAAGTTTCTTAAAGAAGCATTTTAACAGTTTATTAATCATATAACCTAGAAATAATGCCTTCTTTTTGAAACTTTCACCAACGTGTGCCAAAAGGTCTCTTTTCAACATAGATGAGAAAATTTCCAGTTGTTCATCGTGGCTAAGAACCAAGTCCTTCGGTTGACCAAGAATCATAGAATTACTAAGAATAAATTCCAATGCTTCTTTTTGGGTAGAAACAATTGACGCTTCTTCGATTGAACCCTTTAAAGCATTGATCATTTCTTTATCATTGAACTCGTGTAATACATGCATTAAGATATCTTTGTCTTTAGTCACTCCCAGGGCTTTGAACAAAATAAACACCGGTATGTCAATTTTAACGTGTGGCATTGTAATTTTTAGGGTTCTTCCATGAACGGTTGGTTTTGATGTAAGTTTAATTGAAACATTTTTAGAAATATGGAACCCTTCATCACTACAAGATTTTACCTCGCAAATATGTGAATACTTAGATTGACTTTTACTTGATAAATAAACGAACACTATGTTTTCTGCTATTTTTTCTTGAGATACAATGACCTTTTCATTACCAGAAACAATGAAATAACCACCCAAGTCATATTTACATTCATCGTTCCTTGTTTTAGTATTTTTACTCTTTTCAAGCAAACAATATTTGGAACCAACCATAATAGGTATTTTACCAATGTTAATGGACTCTATTTTCTTTTCACTTAGAACTTTGCTTTCTTCATTGTTCATTGGATTTTCGATAATTTTTACTTCAATATCAACATACAACGGAGCACTATATGTAAGATTACGCAATCTTGCTTCGTGTGGATACATAGGTTTAGTGCTTCCATCATTTTCACTAATTGTGGGATTTGTATTATAACTATTAATAAAATTCACCACGATTTCGTGTTTATATTTATTAAGCGTTTCATCATAATTATGGAAAATTGAAATGGGATTAGATTGCTTAATAACACACGGTATCTTGTTCTCCATAAAATCATTAAATGAATCTATGTGATGTCGAATAAGTTGTTTTCCTTTGTATTGATTCATCATTTTTTCGATAACAGCCCAGATATCATTTTGATTAATAGTAGAAGACGCCATGATGTTTGATGATTTCTTGTTATAATGAAAAAATTAAGTTTAAATTATTTTTTCAATTTTTATAAAAACAATAAATATTATATAATTCCTTAAATAAAGTAATTATTAAACAATAGTCCAAGTAATAGAAGGACTAGTAAGAGGCACATTAAATATACGGTATTTTTATTATGGTAAGTTTTCTTGTTTTGTGTTTCGAAACTTTCTATGATATTATTGGCCATATATTTCTTGGCACTTTCTGGTAGAACCTTTTTGGGTAATTGTATTTTGTCTGTATACAGTTCTGTATCGTCAAGTGTTTCGTCGTATTTTATGACTAAATTATCTATATCACTATCTTTAGATTCGCCACCGACAATTTCAAAGGGTGAAAATTCTGGTAATGATTTCAATATTTCTTTATATTTACCTTGGTCATTTTCATACATTTTGAATAATTGTTGAATTAAATATGTTTCTATTTCTCTATTTAGTTCAGTTGTTTCTGGGTCTTCACTTAGAACCTTTAACATTGATTTGTCTTCATTATTTTTATCCAATAATTCAGATCCAGCTTCACATAATATTTTAATAACTATTAATTTTTTATTGAGTGTATTTACCGCTGTAAAAAGTGGCGATTCACCGAGCGTATTTTTTTCAAAGATACTTGAACCATTAAATAAAAGGAAACGTATTAATTCTTCATTAGATATACGAATAGCACTATGAAGTGGAGTATCGCCATATTTATTTTTAGTATATATATTTCCACCGAATTTTAATATCATATTTACCATATCCTTATTTCCCTTCAAACAAGCTACTTGGAGTGGTGTATTTCCATCTTGATTCTTAATTTCCATTGATGCCTTGGTTGCGTTTTCTAATAAGTAGTAACAACAATCTTTGGAATTTCTATATAAAGCTTCGTGTAGTAATGTATTTCCTGGAAAACCATATGACAATACTTTATTGGCCTTTTTTTTATCATTATTAATTAATAATTGTAAATTTCCTAAATCATTATTTTTTACTGAATTGACCATCTCTAAGTCTTCTAAGTGTTCATTAGACTGTGTTTTATCACTTTTAGATATAATAAAAGGGATTTCCATATTATTACATCTAGCACTATTACAATCAGGCATTAAGTTCTCGGCTTCACCAGTATAATCGATTGTCGCATATTTGAGTTTACAATATTCGTATAAAGTGGGTTCGCGATAACCCGGGCAATTATCACCTTGACAAACCTTTATACTTTTCATATTATTTTTTTTGTTTACAATTTTAATTTTTTTAAATGCTTCTTTAAACGAAGCTGGTAAAGAAACTTTTGATTTAGATAATTGATTAATAGATGGGTCACAACATTCACTGATAATTCCACCTTTTGCCCTACAAAGATTTTTATGTTGTTGTATTTTTTCTTCTTTTTCATCATATGTATATGAATTATTTGTAAAAGGGTTGGTCAAAGAAAATTCTAATTCTGAATATGGTTTTACTATATTACAATTGTTTTCTTCGTCAACACAACTTACTTTATGTAAGATATCGTCCATTAAATTAAACACATAAAAAAATTAAAATCTAATAATATTTTTCATAAATAATAATACTAAGAATCCTACTATAATAGATAGTGTTAAAATGTATAAAATTACTTTGGTAGATGGTGATATATCATATGATTCAATAGCAACGTATTTAATTTTTCTTTCACATTCTATTTTAGGACACCCATTTTTATCATAAACTAATTTCGACCCATTAGGACAATTTATTTTTTGTACACTAGGACACGGTTGTTTTGTTGTTGTTGTGGTGATTGGCGAATAATTATTATATATTTTATTTTGTTTTGGTTCTTTTTCAATGTCATTTTCAGGTTCTTCTTCTTCTTCTTCTACATTGATAATTTTATTATTTTGAATATTATTTGGAGAATGTGTATGTTCAGGAATACTATTAGCAATTTCATTCAATTTGTCGAAATCTTTATCTGTTAATTCATCACGGTCATCTTCTATAAATTTAACTTTTAATTCCTTACTTCCTAGTTCGTGTATTAAACTTAGTATAAATGATTTACTGAATCCTGATGTATCCAATTTATTAATAACTTGCTTTACACTTTCTGTAATATTTTTGGGAGTATTTTCTTCATATTGTTCTTCTTCTTCTTCTTCAATGTCGTCCGCGTCGTTATTGCTGCTATTGGCGACGTTATTGCTGCTATTGGCGCCGCTATTAGTATTTGTTTTACATTTGTCTTTGTCTTTATTGAATAATTTTTCCTTTACGTTAAGAGCATTTTTATAATCGATACTATTAATAAGTTCTGGAACTGATTTTGTATCTTTAGAATCATATGAAACTAATGAACCACTATTAGGGTCGTAATAATATTTTTCTTTCGAATGTAAATTAGAGAAAACAACCGGTTGGTCGCCCATGTACATTATAGGTTCAATGCTAGTTTTTGCTATATGTTTATTATTTTTCGAATCATATAAAAGACTATCATTTTCATATTCATATTCATATACTTCTTTATATTTGTCTTTGTCCATTTCTACAGTATATGATGTAAATCCTTCCACACAGTGTGCTAATTCACTAGGAGAATATGCCTCACAATAACCCGGTGTAATTTCATCCTTTGTTTTTATATTTTTACACATATTACATGTTGTGTTCATTTTAAAGTAATGTTATATTTTTTTTTGTTTGTTTGTTTTCAAAAAAAAAATTAGTAGTCTATTTAAATGAATAATATCAAGGTTGTATCTATAAAAACCAATAAATTCGATGATATATTAGCATCCAAAACTAAAATTAAAGATATACTCAAGAAAAAAATGGAAAACTATGAAAATAAAAGTGAACACGATAATACTAAAGAAACCAGATTCAAAACACAATTTTTTAATCCACAAAAAACGAAAAAGAGACCCATTCAAGATAAACTTAAACGCCGTAAAACCCATAGAAATATTCAGTCAGAATTCTTTGAAAATGTGAAACCTATAATACCCAACAAGAATGTATTACCTATATTTCAGAAAGTTTTAATTTCAGAAGATATGGGGCATATTAATAAATTTATTCGGTTAATTACACGAACGCAACTCATTCTAATTCTTACTAGTCTAGATATGACAAAAAAAAATACTAGAGCTCCTACTCCATTATTAAAAAATATACTATATAATTTTATAACATCCAATATTCATATAGTCGTTTTATGAGTTTAATTTTTCGTTTCCTATAACCCAAGTAATATGTTTTTTTTTGATATTTTTTATAACTATTTCGTCATAATGTTGTGATTCGCAAAGACAATATTCTTTTATAAACATAATTAGCATAATGAAATTATTCATCGTAATATTCACTATCTGAACTCGAATACTCGGAATCATCATAACTAATTTTATTAGTTTCCCAATCGAATTCAATTTTTATTGAATCCCAATAATAATCATCAGTATATTGAAAAGAATCATAGTCAATAAATTCTTCGTTAGTCTTATTTTCTTCGTAAACATAATCGGGATATCTATCAAACTTAATTTTATTAATAATATGTAATGGTTTCAATTGAGAATTAAGCATATTATCAAGTTCAATAGTATTCAAAAAATCCATTTTTATTGATTGTATTAAGAATTAGAGGAGGTGTTTATTTAAATATGATTTTAAATTGGAATTTATGCTCAAATCAATTTTATAAAAATACAGAAAAAATAATTAATAAAATTCGGCTTTATAATCCTGAGATTATTGTTTTACAAAAATTTAATGATAGTATCATAAAAAAATATATTACTAACGATTATAATTTCCATAACTACAAAAATGAACTTTTAATAGGCACTAAACATAAAATTATATCAACAAGCAATAGCAATAACAATGATATTATTTTTACACTCATTGATCATCCATATTATGGAAAAATAAATATAGCAAATACACATTTATTTCAGAATAAATATAATAAAAATAACAAGTATTCTTGTGTTAATAGAATAAACCAATTAAACTATATTTTTAATAACTATGATGTAAATTTTTTATGTGGAACATTATACGAAGACTTCGAAAATATAAAAAATATGTCCAAGAATTACTATTTAAATGAAAAGAAAATAATTACCAATCCTTATAGTGAAACTCAAACTGATTATATATTAGCAAACATTCCAAGTAATAATAAAAAAATTATTATTAATAGTGATATAACAACATTATCCCCTCATAGATTATTGACTTTATATTTTTCAAAATGATCGTGGGGAACATCTTCAAAGAAGTTGCCGTGTCCTAGATTTCTAAGATGAATGCCACAATATTTTTCATCTGGTTTATGTTTTCGTTTACATTGTTCTCCAAAAATCCACTTGCTATTTTCTTTTATTGTTTTTCCATTTGCCCATATTCTTCCTTCACATCTGTTAATGGGGATTTCGGATGATTTACGTGTTTGTTTTACTTTCGATTCTAAAATGGTAATTTCATTAATTTTAAATTTAGAATACAATTCATCTACAGTTTTATTAAATTTATGTGTATGAGTTATTTTTTCTAGTTTTTTCTTTATTAATAGATTTACTTCATCTATTAAATAATTGTCAAAATCCATATCATCATATAGCCTTAGTATTAATAGTTGAATATATTCAAATATAAAAAAATCAAATTTATATAATATTATTTCTATCCAGTATGAGAATGTGTCAAACACAATGAATCCTTTTGCGCTTTACTCATATGAGTATTTGTCAGATACGTGAGATTACATATAACAAAGTCACCATCATCATTACTAAAACCTATACGTTTTAGACCGTGCTTCTTTAGTTTCTTTAAACAATCACAACAAGGCATAGAGTTAGCAATATGATTATTTCGCGTAATTCTTCCAACCCATAGTGTATATTTTCCCATAATACGTTTTACTTGTTTATCGCAGAAAAATTGTTTTCGTAAATGGTTAATCATTTTATTTATTACATCCATTTCGGCGTGTGTACTAGGCACAATGCTATTATGGTATCGCGATCTATCTTGGTTGGTACCCGTAAAAATAACCCGCGAAGAACCTTTAGTTAAAATAGCACCATGCCTGGCGGATAATTGTGATGTTTTACATAGTTCTATTATAATAGATTTTATTCGATCAATTCGTGGCATTATACTTGTGGATAAACAACAGAAATAATATGATTTAATATAACACGGAAAATAAAAATCAATTTTTAAAAACGGTTTAAAAAATAATTACGGAGATATATCAGAAGACAGGGAAGTCTTAAAAACTTCTAAGGTTTTCTTTATTTTTTGTTTCTTATAAAAAGCGAAAAATATAGTTAACCAAGCTTTCTAAATAACGATGAAGTCGGCAAATAAAACAACATTAAACATCGTGCTATATCCGCGTTTAAACCGCCATATATATTTCTATTATAGAAATATAGTACTGAAGTTCCGTTAGCTCAGTCGGCAGAGCGCCGTGCTTATATCGCGGTGGTCACAGGTTCAAGCCCTGTACGGAATAATTATTATATGAACTCACAGCAAATACAAAAATACACAGAAACTTTTAATTTCTTCTAAAAAATGTTCATAGATATAATACCGAAAATCGTGTTTTTGCTCCTGTAGCTTAGTCGGTAGAGCGTTCGGCTGTTAACCGAGAGGTCGCTGGTTCGAACCCAGCCGGGAGCGATACAAGTCCTGAGTATGACTTAAAACTACTCACATTTGCGT
>Ga0115554_1003741_pt1 | contig 10197 bp, 8 predicted proteins | sample COGITO_mtgs_1104_3_FD_87283 | JGI IMG/M metagenome (GOLD analysis project Ga0115554, IMG submission 87283) | Pelagic marine microbial communities from North Sea - COGITO_mtgs_110404 | ecosystem: Environmental > Aquatic > Marine > Epipelagic | place: Germany:Helgoland, sampling site Kabeltonne... | reverse complement strand
TTGTCAGCGTATGACGAAGACGGACACTTTCGCGTGCGATGCAAGATGGCCGGCGTTTGAGGCAAAAAAGTGCTCGGCAATCCCAGGAATATGGCTTGCCATAATGATGAGATCGATCCCGATTGCATCCGCGAACCGTTTCAGTACGTCGTCAAGATCGATTGATGGGTCATGACCGATTTCGGCGTGTGGTTCAAATATGACCCCAAGTTCCTGAGAACGATCCGCGGCAAGGCGATTCAGAAGTCTCTGTCGGACGGCATAACCCGCCATTATCTGGCCGTGTCGCCACGTTCATGGAACATTTCGACAAGCGCTTTCAAATTGCTGCGCGCTCAGCGAGCGGCCGAATTATTGCAATCGCATCTGCCCATCATCGCCTTAACTACATACACCCATTCCTTGACGGCGATGGCCGTGTCAGCAGTCTGATGTTCCATGCAATGGCTCTTAATGCAGGCATTGGAGGCCAAGGTTTGTGGTCCATTTCGCGTTGACTTGCACATGGACTGCAGGACCGCGGCGAGTACAAGCGGATGATGGATCTCGCCGATATGGGCATTTTCGTACAAGAGATGGGCAGGCAGAGGTTCAGATCCGTGCTGTGACTGAGAAGGTCCTTGAGTAAGTAACGCTTAGGATACCGCCCACCTGCGCCAGAGGCCATCATCCCGATGGACCAGCGGCCAAGCATGCACTAAATTTTAACATGGACCACTCAAATGGGGCCGCTCAGTGGATTTACAAACAATGCGCAACTTCTATATTAAATCAGAGGTTTGCATAAACTATGAACTATGCGAGAACATCTGCACTCACTTGAATTCGAAAGAGCGCTGAAAGATTGCCAAGTCGTGGGAAACCAAAATACCAATTTCACGGATCGCAGACGAATGGCCCCTCACGTATGACACAGAAAACGGCTCTTGTGCTTGGCGCTGGCGGCTTCATCGGCGGTCACCTCGTCAAACGGCTCAAAGCGGAAGGGTTTTGGGTGCGTGGCGTAGATCTGCAACCCAACCCCTACGCCCCGACCCAGGTTGATGACTTTGTCATAGGCGATTTGCGCGATCCAAGCGTGGCGCGAGATGTCGTGGACCGGCGTTTTGACGAGGTCTATCAACTTGCTGCCGATATGGGGGGAGCCGGCTACATATTTACCGGCGACAACGATGCCAGGGTCATGCACAACTCTGCCTCGATCAACCTGAACATCCTCGGTGCTTGCCAGGCGCGCGGCGTCCAAAGAGTGTTTTATTCCTCCTCGGCTTGCATCTATCCCAAGCATCATCAGGATGATCCGAACAACCCGAACTGTGCTGAAGAAAGCGCGTACCCCGCCGAACCGGACAGCGAGTATGGCTGGGAGAAGCTATTTTCGGAGCGGCTCTATATGGCTTACAATCGAAATTACGGTATGGCCTGCCGTGTTGCGCGCTATCACAATATTTTTGGCCCAGAGGGCACATGGCGCGGCGGTAGGGAAAAAGCCCCTTCGGCTTTGTGCCGCAAGGTCGCCCAAGCCAGACCCGGTGATGCGATCGATGTTTGGGGGGATGGGCGGCAGACGCGCTCATTCCTCTATGTTGATGAGTGTATCGAAGGGACGACACGGTTGATGCGGTCCGAAGTTACCGTCCCGGTCAATATTGGTTCGGAGGAGATGATCTCGATTAACGCGCTTGCGCAGATGGTTATCGATATGTCGGGCAAGCAGTTGGGCATCCGCAACATTGACGGCCCCCAAGGCGTCCGTGGACGAAACTCGGACAACCGTTTAATCAAGCAAACTCTGGGCTGGGCACCGCAGCTTCCCTTGCGCGACGGTCTTGCGCAGACCTATGCGTGGATTGCCAAGCAGGTCGATGCGAGCGAAACCTAGACAGCTTCATCATACGGCGTCAGGCAGTGGATCCGAAACGGATCACACCCGGCTCGTTGGTCGGGACCTTGTCGAGCACATCCAGAATTCGCAGGCCCGGTTGTGCCACCAAAAGGCCCGCCAGATCTTCATCGGGAATTGGGATAGTCAGCACCAGGCTATCGGCACCTACAGTAGCATCGGCGACATCTGCGGCGGTGGCGATGCCGGCATTGAGCGCGTCGAGGTCCATGGCCCCAATCAACGGATCGATGCCCGTGACCTTTGCACCTGCCGCGTCTAGCGCGTTGGCCAGGGCGATCGAGGCGGAGTCAATCGAGATATGCGACCCAGCCCTGTACGAGAGCCCGTAGACGCAGATCTTTTTCCCTTTCACAGGACCGGCCAGACTGACCAGCCAGTCGGTATGCGCTGTGTTGATATGGGCTGCAGCTTGCGGCAAACGCGGGTCCAGATCCTCCGTTTCCAAGGCATGCGCCAGCGCTGCGGTGTCACGCGGTAGACAGGGGCCGCCATAGCCCATGCCCGCACCCAGAAAGCGCGCCCCGACGCGGGAATCAGCACCGATTGCGCCCAGCACATCGCTGGCGCGCGCGCCTGGCGACGCTTGGCAGAGCTGTCCAACAAGGTTGCTGAAGCTGATCTTCAGCGTCAGAAAGTTGTTGAGGCCGATCTTCGCGATTTCCACGCTCTCTGCGCTCATGCGGTGGATCGGGGTGCCTTGTGTCAACAGATGGGAGAGAACCCCCGTCAGGCGAGCGCCGCCCTTGGGTTCAGTTTCGCCGACAAAGGCAAAGTCCGGTGACAGAAACCCATCCAGTACAGTGCCTAGTGCGACCAGCGCAGGCGCGTAGCAGAAACAAAAGGCTTCTCCTTCCGAGCCACCTGTCGCCTGCCGCAAGGTCGGCAACAGGAGACTTCGAGTGGTGCCGGGAGATACTGTGCTGATCAGTACGACGAGGTGAGGGCGGTTCCGTGGCGGTCCCTCCTTCAGCGCCTCGCCGACAGCAGTGAGCACCGACACTGCGGCGTTTGCGCTGAAGCTACCATCGGCAAGCGACGGTGTGGGCACCACGACGAAGGAGATGTCAGCGCTTGCCACGGCTTCTATCACCGTTGGTACGACTGCAATATTGGGGCGGGCGCGCAGCAAGGCATCCGCGAGCCCTCTTTCCTGCGCGATATCTACGTGATCGAGGGGGCCATCCGTGAGCATCGCTCCACGGTCCGGATCGGTGTCATAGCCGGTTACTGGCATCCCACGTGAACCGATCGCCGCCGCCAGCACAAGGCCCAGCTTACCGAGGCCGATCACGGCTACTGTCTTGTCCATCGCTTCGGTCATTAAGGAGTCTCCTTGGCAAGATGTGTCGATAATTTGCGCTTGGCGATTAGCGCATAGGCTTTGGTACGGTTGACTTTCCGGATTTCATCCGACGCCAGATTGAGGCTGCGGTGCTCATTCCCAAGCGGAGGCCGCAGAAGTAACGCGCCGAGTTAGGCTTGAGCAATACAGGCCAAAGACGGAGGTATCGGAGCGGCGGCCTGCTTGCAGCCATGCGCAACAGAATTGCACAGCAGCGAAGCTTGGTTTCTTTATCACCACTGAGGCCGCTTTCTGACCCAAGGCCTAAGACGCGAGAGGCGTTCCGAGAAGTGCAGAATGCTGCGGGGCAAGCTTCGATGAAGTGCTCATAGACTGTGAGGATCGCGTCAATGTCCGCGGCACGAGAGGTGCTGCCGTAGCTGAGATGGCCATAGCCGTGCACTCGCCGGCTGGCGATGATATCGTCGCATGAGGCAGGCCAACCTGCTGTGGCTAAAATCCGGAAATGGAATTCGGTATCTTCACCTTTCGTCAGGGCCTCATTGTAGCCGTGGATGCGGTCGATGATCTCGCGTCGATAAAGGGCAGCATGCGTATACCAGTGTGATCCAAGAATATCGCCATGAATGACCCGGTGGTTGCTGAACGGCATGTCCGGATCGCGGTTACCTTCAAGGTCTGTGTTTTCAACGATGCCTAAGGCATAGGATGCGCCAGCGCGCTCCATTGCAGGGATGAGGGCTTCAAACGCGCCTTGTACAACAAGGTCGTCGGAATCGAGGTGATAGAGATATTCACCGCGTGCGCGCCGTCTCCCGGCATTGCGCGCCGCCGCGGGGCCTGCATTGGGCTGCCAGACATAATCCAGCGGCCACCGGAACCCGTCGGATCGGATTTGCTTGATCACGGTCCTGGTTTCATCGGTGGACCCGTCATCAACGACGATGACCTCAACATCATGCCAGCGCAGCGCAGACAGCGAGGCCAGCGTCTCGCCTATAAGTACAGCACGGTTGAAGGTTGGAATGACAACCGAGACCCGCCCTTGCACGATTTTCCTTGGAGTCTGCATCATGACGCGATTGCCGTCAGCGCCCGCCCTTCGGACAGCCTGATGCGGATTGAGCAATGGGCCAGCGTGCTGCGGCGATGCGCGACGGTCACGATGGTTGGACGATTGGCCATGTTTGTTACAGCGGTCATCACGCGGTCCTCAGTGTCCGGATCAAGAGCGCTGGTTGCTTCGTCGAAGATCAGAACCTGCGGCTGGAGGTATAGCGCGCGCGCGATGCCGATCCGCTGACGCTGCCCGCCCGACAGCCGCATGCCGCGTTCGCCGACAAGCGTGCCCCAACTTTCGGGCAGCGCTTCGATGAAGTCTAGAATACATGCTGTTCGGGCTGCCTCGGTCAGACGGGCCATATCGGTCGGGCCATCGAGCACGATGTTCTCGGCGATCGAGGCGTCGTTGAGGTGAATTACTTGAGGGACATATGCCAGCGCGCTCTGCCAAGCGCTTGGGAGCTCTTGATTCATCTCCTGGCCATCGATACGGATGCAGCCTTGATCGGGTTCAAGCAGTCCGGCCATGAGGTCCAGAAGTGTACTTTTGCCACTGCCGGTCGGCCCGTCGATTCCCAAATGTGCGCCTTTGGGCACTGTGAAGCAGAGCTTGCTAAGTGTAGGTGCTTCATCGGAGTAGCCAAAGCTTACCTCATCGAAAACGATGTCGCGTTCAAAGGTCAGTGGCGCAACCGGGTGCATTTCTGTGTGTGGGACGCTGGTATCGGCTTCGATCGCCTGGGCGACGGCATCGACTGCAAAGGCATTCGCCTTGACCGCCAGAATGCCAGCCCAGGCCAGGTTGACCGCTGGTAGCAGTCGTTGAATGCCGAGCGCCAATGCACCAAGTAGCGGCAGCCCCGCGATCAATCCTCCGGCCTGTCCGGTCTGGTACACGGTGATTACTGCAACGGCCATGATCCGCGCGGTATCGATCATGAGAGGTGGCATCGCAGTCAGGTTCGCAGTCTGACGTTGCAGCGACAGGCGCTCCAGGTCAGCCGCGCGAAAGCGCGTGATCACGGAACCTTGCAACCGCTGAAGGATGATGTCTCGCATCCCGCCGGAGGCTTCCTGCATCGTCTTGGTCGCGCGGATCGCCGCGGCATCAATGCGTGCGGAGTTCTTGCGTATGATGGGACCCACAACCCAGGTCAGCCCTCCATAAAGCAAACAGACTGCTCCAACGCCCAGCAGTGTGAGAACCGGAGCGAGCCAAAAGAGGAACCCGCCTACCGCGACAACGATCGCTCCGCTGGAAAACGTGCGCAGCAGTGGCTCAAGCACACTTTTGGAAAATGTCTCTGCGCGGGACACACCGATCAGCAGGTCGGCACTATGACGGGTCAGTAAAGTCCGGTAGGGCGTGTGAACGGCCACTCGAAACAACCGCGTGCGCAGCTCGGCCGCGACATGCATCAGCAGCGATTGCGTCAGTGCAAGATTGGCCAGCTTAAGTGCGCCGGTTGCCAGCAAGGCCACGGCAAGGGTCAGAAATGCCGATGACAAATTGTCGATCCACGGCACCGGAAACGGCAGAAGCCCTGCGCTTGGCTCATCTATCGCCGTCGCGACGGCGATCAACGGCACAATCGCACCGATCGACGCCATTTCGAGGACTGCGGTCAACAAGCCCAGGATCAAAACTGCCGAGAGGTGGAAGCGCCGGCGTAATGAAAGCCCTCGAAAAATGGTGATCAGGTTATGCATCTAAGTCTGCTGCGTGGATAATCATGGTTCGGTACGTCGCCTGTACTTGCAGCAGCTGAGCTCTTTGGACATGATATCAACACGGGGGCCCCCCCCGCAATACCAAAATTGGACGATAGAATCGCAGAGGCTCGGCTATGGACAACACTTCCGCACATGATGTCCTGCGATCGTTCCTGTCGCGCACAGGGCGTATTCCAAGGCGGATCCAAGGCCGACTGATGCGTAAAGTGGGTCTACGCTCGCCTGATTGCGTTTGTGAACGCGGGCCGCTGGCGGACCCGACACTGGCGGCTCAGGCCGATATCGTAGTGCGTGTCTATGACAACTGGAAGCAGTACGTGCGTCGCGACATGGCGAATGCCTCGCCAAACGGTGACTGCATCTTTGACGGTGTCGCCTTCGTGCGGGGACCCAGTCCTGCCGCGGATTGGCATGTCATCTTGAATTCTATCGACTGGCATCTCGATTTTGTGTGGTTTCTCGGACGACCGAACAGAACCGTTTTCGCCCTTGGTGAACCAGCAAGCCCCATACATCGTCCGTGGCACTTCGGGCAGGGCAGGGGAACAATCGTTCTAACATGCGATCACGAAATATCCCGCTATAGGGACCTTCCTCGGCGTTTCGAACGGGTGCCTATGCTCGTGCGTTCCTGGTCCATCGACAAAAGTTATCGGTGGCTGAAGGATAACACGATCCCGACAGAGCAAAAGACGAAGAAACTGTCATGGATTACCAGTTCATTGACTGTGATGCCGGAACACAAGGCTCGGATGCGTTTCTTGAACGCGTTGCGTGATCGCGTACCCTTCGATCTATACGGGCGCGGCTTTCGCGAAGTTTACGACAAATGGGATGCCCTTGCGCCCTACCGCTATAGCCTCGCCTCGGAAAACCATCGTGCTCCATTGGTGATGAGCGAGAAGCTGATGGATTGCTTTGTGGCTGAAACCATGCCGATCTATTATGGTAGTCCGGCTGTGACCGACTATTTCCCAGCGGAAAGCATGGTGATCATCGACCCCGACGACCCGGACGTGTTTCGCATCATCGCGGATGTGGTCGCGTCGGATCGCTGGCTGAAAAACCGCGAAGCCATTCTGGAAGCCAAGCGTATCACCCTTGATGAAATGAATGCCTTCAAACGGCTTGCCCAGTTCATCCGACACGAACACGAAACCACGAAGCCTGACCCGGAGCGCTGGATGCGGATCAAACAGGTGGGACTGAAATACAGATAGCCGGATAGAGGAATTGAGGGCGTTCCGCGCGCGGGTCAGACGCCCTGAGGCTTGCTCGCAACGCTTGGTCCGTCGGGAATGTACCAGTCATCCCACTGACTAAGCTGCGTCCAGATCCGCCGATAGCCCTTGCGTGTCAGTAAGGTTTTTATCGGTTCGCGGTTGGCCGCATAGTTATGCTCTACGCAGATGAAGCCGAAGGACGTGGTCGAGAAATCGAATGCCTCAAGGATCGCGAGTTCGCTGCCTTCGGTGTCAATTGACAGGAAATCGACATGGCTCGGCGCGCCGTGCGTAACCAGGAGGTCGTTCAAGGATACGGTCTTGACCGTCCCAACGTCAGCGGGTTCACGCGCCGCTGCGTGATGATCGCAATCGACGAAATCCGACAAGGTCGAAAGCAGGGTGTCATGGGCGAAATGAAAAGACAGCGTTTCGCCCGTGGTTGTCCAGACGCAGCGGTCGTCCACGGCACAGCGGCGATTGGCGCGCAGGTGGGCTTGGAAATGCGGATTGGCTTCGGCGCATATACCGTCCCAGCCGAAAACACCTTCCAGCATTGCCGTATTGCTGGAGTATATTCCGTCCGCTGCCCCAATATCCACGAAATACCCGTCTCGCTTGAAACCGTTGCAGACGAGTGCCGCGATGTCCTGCTTCAATTGCCCCTTCGCCGCCTCTGGCGGCACTTTGGCCTGGTTCAGAAGAAGGTCCAGCATCCCGTCGAAATCGGCTAGGGCCTCGGTTTTGGCTGCTTCCAGCTTAGCGTGGGAAGGATGAAGCCCCAGCCACCGGGCAACGTCACCCAATCTGCGCCGAAGTGTCCGGATCAAGGTCATGTGGCGAACTCACAGGAATAATGGCAACGGTCCACAAGCACTATCTGCTACTCCGGTTCGGGCGGGTCACTGACAGACCTAGCCTGCCACGCATTTCGGGACTTGTCTGGTCCTTTTCCATTCAGCGCAGGGCAAGTTTTTGCAAGGTGAATTCCTCTCCCGGGGGGCCACTCCAGAGATCTAGGCTGTAGTCGAGGGGAACCTGCTCTACCCGCATCCACTGCTTGGGGTCGTCACGCACGGCGTCGTGTTCGCTGCGGATGAAACGAGCAAGCCGCGCGAACATGTTCATCTCGTCGAGGGTGATCCGCTTGGCTTCAAGAACAGCGTCCCGGTTCTTGAGCCAGCGATCGGACGCTGCGACATCCGCGATGATGCGAAACACGTCCGGGTCGTCGGGGTCGATGATCACCATACTTTCTTCGGGGAAATAGTCGGTCACGGTCGGGCTGCCATAGTAGATCGGCATCGTTTCAGCCACAAAGCAGTCAAAGAGCTTTTCGGTCATCAACAAGGGGCCGCGGAAATTCTCGAAGGCGATGGAATACCGATAGGGAGCGAGCGCGGTCCACTTGTCGGCCACTGGCCGAAACCCGCGACCGTAATGGTCGAAAGGCACGCGCGCCTTGAGCGCATTCAGGAACGCCAGACGGTAGCGATGGCCGCTTATCAGCGCCTCGTCCGAGCAGACCCATGAGAGCGGCAGGCGTTTGTCTTGCGGCGCGATCTGCGTGGACTTGAGTTCGTCATAGGACCGATTGACGGACCAGCAGCGGATCATCGACGGCACGGGCACGTAGCGGCGCGGTTCAGCGGCATATCGTTGCACCGCATCAGGATCGCAGGCCAGCACGACCGTATCCTTGCCCTGCGCCTTGTGCCAAGGCGCGTGGATCTGTGTCGGAGGCTCGGCCACGGCGAAGATAGTTCGACGCGGAGCCCCCCGGAAGCGGACGAAAGGCAGGTGGAAATCGATCGTATTGAAGATGACGTGCCAATCGGCACGCACGGTGGGGTCGCGCGTGAAGGCGACACCATCCCAGACGCACCGTCGTCCGGGGGTGGAGTTGCGCAATCCATCTTCGAAGTAATCCACCCAGTTGTCGTAACAGCGCACGACGATATCAGCGCCCCTGACGTCATTGCGAGAGGCCAGCGGGCCACGCTGACAGCGGCACTCGTCCTGGCGCAGGCCGAACTTATTGCGGAGATATCTGCGTTTTTGATTGATCCTAGCCTTGACCGATCGGAGTATTCGGGTAGGTGCTAGGCGGCTCCAGTCAAATGAATTAGCGCTCATGGCTCCTCCTAATTGGCCGGGATTGGCAACCGTCATGGTCAATACCGTATTGCACCGCTTACTTATTGTGATAATTGTGGCCGCCAGTCAATTCGGCGTGAGGAATACCGTCTGCTCAGTATCGAGCCGTTAGTACGGGGGAACGACGCACGCGATGGTTCGAGGGAAGGCTTGCAGATCATGGTTCATTGGTACAGCCGCTTGTGCGCTCTCAACTCAATATCTGTAACTGCATGACGGAATCAAGCGACTCTACGATCGGGGGATTGGTTTCGGTCGTCATCCCGACCTTTAATCGGCGAACTCTGATCAAGGATGCGCTTGCTTCGATCGCGGTGCAAGCTTGGGGTTTGATCGAAGTTATAGTGATCGATGATGGATCGGATGATGGCACCGGAGCGATGATCGCGGAACTGGTGGAAAGTGGTTTTCCCTGGCCGATTACATATCGGTGGCAGCATAACGCAGGCCCGGGAGCCGCACGCAATCATGGACGATGCCTAGCCCTGGGCACCTATTTGTATCACCTCGACTCCGATGACGTTATGGAGCCCGATGCTCTGTCGGATCTGATCGCTGCAATGCAATCAGCCGAAGCGCCGTTTGCCATTGGAGTGGTGGCGAACACGGACCTTGCCGGCGCGCGCGACAAGTTGGAACCACTGAGCCGGCCCTGCGTGCTGCCGGGTGATATCGTAGGATCCCGGTGGTACACCCATGCTGCGCTCTATCGGCGGGATCTTATTGACGCGGTGGGTGGATACAATGAGGCGGTCTTGTTCTACGAGGATGCGGAGTTGCACTGGCGCATTCTTGTACAGGCTGGTCAACCC
>Ga0115554_1003737_pt1 | contig 10203 bp, 8 predicted proteins | sample COGITO_mtgs_1104_3_FD_87283 | JGI IMG/M metagenome (GOLD analysis project Ga0115554, IMG submission 87283) | Pelagic marine microbial communities from North Sea - COGITO_mtgs_110404 | ecosystem: Environmental > Aquatic > Marine > Epipelagic | place: Germany:Helgoland, sampling site Kabeltonne... | reverse complement strand
TGTGGTAGGGTTAAATTGTTAGCTTGTTAACGGTTAGAAGTCTTAGAAAGAGGTTGGAGAAAAAGGGGGAAGATCCCGATTTTAGGTCGGGGATTTCCTTGGGGATAGCTATTTAATTTTTAAATTTTTGGGCGTAGAGCTAGTCTACTACGTTAACCAAATAAAAAACAGTCCCGACGTTATTGCCAAAAAAACAAAACACACGCACTAATTATTGTTTAGCATAGTTGTTCAGTATATTCACAATTCTGTCACGAGTGTAGGTGTGACTCTCTGCGACGATTATTTCGGCCCTTTCTTCCCCCTGGTATTCTTCATTGAGCGCATTGAATTTGTCCACCATCTCTGTCACCATGCCTGCGACCTTATCTGAGATATCGCCGAGAAGAGTGGCCTTCTTTCGCTTCTTGAGAAGTTTCCCCAACCCTCTGAAGGCAGCAGTGAAGAAGACGAAAATCGGGATGCTCGAGCAGCTCCTCGCTAGCCACTCTGGGTTGTAGAGCCATGGTCTGGTTGACGACAAACTGGCATCCCTTGTGAAGGCGCCCTGGAATTTCTCTACGGCCTCTGATACAGCATTCAACGATTCGACAACTGCATCATCATCGCTTTCCCCATCAGCCGCGACAAGAATTGAACAAATGGTCGTGGTACAGAGCACCACTCCTCCTTCTACAATGCCGAGAGCATTTTCGTCGTATTTGTCGAGCAAGCTTAGCTGATCGCTGATTCCTTCGAGTACCGCTACCGTTTGCTTCTTCTTCTGCTTTTTATTGTTTTTGATTGCCTTGAATTCTTCGACTCCTGCGAGGGCATTGACCAAGGCGTGGTGCAGGATTGCCAAAATAGCCCCTCCGTTGACGACGTCGGCCGAGCTCTCGAAGGCATTGAAGTGCCTCTGTGTGCAAGTGAAGGAGGCGTTCAGTCCAAAGTCACGGTTATCACTCAATTTTTTACTTAGCGACTTTTCATCCCGAAAGTTCAGGCCTTGGTGAGTCCAAACCGATTCCATCGTCTTGAGCTTGAGCGCCCTCTCCCCGTCTCCACGAACCTCGCCCTCAGCCGCTTGTGCGCCGCAGTCTTCTTCCGACAAACCGTTGAATCCGTTCTTCTCGCCGAGGATCTCCGTCTGGAAGGTGGCCAGACAGCAGGCAAAGGCCTTACTGCTAAAAAGTTGAAGGGAATTTGCCATTTTCTCCTTTCGAAACTCGAGCATATCATTGATTTGGGAGTAACTACCGTTACTGTAACCTTTCGCCAAGTGCTCCCCGATCTGTCGGTAGCTCTGATTGTGCATTCCGACGATGTCGCTCGTGTGGTGACTCGCCTCGATGAACAAACCCGACCGCAGAAGCGGGTTGAGCAGGACGTAGGACATGCTGTCGAGCTGAATGTTCTTGACCTCGAGCCCATTGAAGAGCCCTACTCCCCGCTGGAAAGCAGCAAGTTTATCGTACACCTGCAAGCCAATTAGCTTGAAGTGGTAGTTGAAGGGCGATTTCTCCACACAAGTCTCAACCAAGGCCGCTAGCTTGATGAGGTCGGATACTCGGGAAGATGAGTCTGCTGGGTGATCCATGGCAACGTTGAACTTTCGTTCGCAGTAGATCTGCATCAGTTCATCACCGCGTTGTGTATCTTGTTCTCCCTCCTTGAGCTGCCTTAGCGAGGCATACCAATTCTGCAGTAATTTTTCATCCTCTATGGTCCCTTCCAAGTAGCTCAGGAGCTGGGAAGAGATGATGAATTTCCTCAGTTGCAATTCGTCCGTCGGATCTGCAGCAGATTCGTTGTTCATGGTCGTGAAATTGTTGACAAGTTCGATTCTCGCGTCGTTCGCATTTACCACGGGGGGTAGGAAAGGCTTCAGGTCGTTAAAGCAGCACAGTTTCTTGAAAAAAGTTTTCACATACGAGGTGATGAGCTCGACAAGTTGTCTTCTGTCATCGTTCTCCCGGTCGGCCGCCATCTTGATGAGCAGTAAGCGAGGAGCGCGAAGCTACGTTGTCGATATCGACATCGATATCGATATGTAAGGATACGGTAAGTATGCAGAGGATCAGAAACAATCGTAAAATCTTATCAGCGCAGGCAGCGCGGGGCAATGCAATGCATCCATCCCCCTGTCATCCATCTCCACAGTCAGTCGTTCGTCAAACGCATTTCTTCTCTCTCCTTCCCCCCCCCACTCACCTTAAAGGCATTCTCCCCCTCTTCCAATTTCAGCATTTCCTCACAGACAGCCCGGCACCTCTCCTCAAAGTCTCCCCCCACCTTCTTCGCAGACTCCAGCATTTTCTCGTAGTAGCACCACTGTTCCTTGCCGAGTTGGTAGTTTTTAATGAGCCCTGCCCAACACCCTTCCGCACTACTGAAGTCGCCATTCTTGTAGTGAAAATCTGCGATCATTTCGTCCCGTTCGACGGGGAGCATCTGCACCAACGATCCCTGGGCAGCAATGACATCGTTCTCATCGTTTATTTTCTTTACGTTTTTATTGTCGCTCGTGGTCACAGTGGTCTCGAGGTGAGAGATGGCCTCAGGATATTTATTCTGGGCTTCTAACGTATCAATTAAAAGCTTCCAATCCTCGCAGCTTGGGTAGGGCTTGACCGCGTCCTTCGCTGCGAGCTCACTGTTAGTCGCCTTGATGGCCAGCTTTTCAGAAATTTTGGTCAGCATCTGCACCTGAGGGGGAACAGGCGGCTTATTATCAGCGATAACACCGCAAGCGTCGCGATACCTGATCATATTCGCAGAAACAGCCCAGTAAAGATATTTGACATTGTCAAATTGAGTGTACATCTGCATGGCCGTCTTGTTCATCGCCTCGAAATTTCCCAGCTACGTTACGTTTACAGCGATCCACGACCACGATCCGATTGGTGAGCACTTGCTAAAACACACCCTAACACGGTCCTTTTCGAGCGTCGCTACTTCGACAGACTTTATATTGCTCACCTTCAAGTTCGCGCTGAATTCCTTCTCCATGAAGTCCTGCAGCATTGCCTGCATCCTGTTTGCATTGGGCCCCGACAAGTTGATTCTCAGTGTGGCAATGACGACACGACAAAGAGTCAAGACTCCCTCGTAATTTTGCATGTAATTATAGGTCAGTTCCAGCACATTGCACCAGTCGGGGTTGAGCAGGTCGTTCGGATCCGCCTTCTTCGGATCAAGCAAGGCTGCACAGAGCTCAAGGGATTCAGATTTTTTACCAACTTTGGCCAGGCAGTGCGCTTTGAGTGCTGCAGCGAGTGAAGAGTTCTTCAAATCCTTCTTGTTGCAGAGTTTCAGTGCCTCTTTATACTTGAACTTGCTGATAGCCTCATATATAGCATCTGTTTTGCGCTCCATAGATGAGATTATGGTATACGATTGTGTGTGTTTGGTCGACGGACTTGATGGTTATGCTAGTGTGTATGTGTGTGCTTGTGTCTGTGTTTGTGTGTGTGACAGGGTATCTACGGTATCAAGAGATGTTGCTGCGTAGAACGGATGGTTCATTATACCCTCACCATCGCTTTCTAAAAACCCAGTCAAACAAGAGAACCAACAACATTTCTTTTTGAAAAACTCAACGTTCAGCCTCTGCAAACTAGCCGAAGCAAAAATATTCTAAAAAATTACTCCCATACAACATTCACCCTTGCAATTTCAACACCTCAAAGAGCAATCACCGGAACCTGCAAACAATGTCTTCCACGGTGAACACAGCAACTATCAACGCCCTGGTTCTAGTCAATGTGACATCTGCTGCATCTGCAGGCATCAAAGCGAACAAGCTCCGCAAGGTTGTTTGCAAGTCGATTCCTAGCTGCAGTTGGGACGAGTTCAAAGATACTTTGGAAGTTATGGTTGAGGCTGGAAAGGTCGTTCGAGGTGAAGATGGCGTGCTCAGGTTGCCTGAGGGAAGTGTAGGGGTAGGGGCAGTGAAGGGCAGTGAAGGCACGGGGGGGGAAGAGGCAGAACATGTCAAGCTCACGATGGCGCCCCCCAAAAGCAGTGATAGTTCCACGAAAGGAAAGCGTCGGGATGACCATGACAATCACAAGAAGAAGAAGCCCGTCCCAGCTCAACCTTCTCGAGAAAATCTGACCGAGTCCACGACAACAACTGTCCCTTTGGACGTCTACAAACACATGAAAAAGGACGGAAAACGAAAATGGAGGAATATTGAGGTGAACAGTAAATGCATCTTGGATATTGAAGACGTTGAGGAGGATTCTACTGTGACCACTGTCTCGGTTGTTGTTAGAGGGGAAGAAGAGAAGAGGCTGAAGAGCGCTTTAGTCTTCCTCAACGGACTGAAGAAAGCATACGAGAAGAACCCGGGGCATTTCGGCGGCAGGGAGGCCGGGGGAGGAACATTACAGGAGCAGAAGGAGAGGGAGGAGCGGATGGAAGAGAAGAGGAAAGGGGCAGGTGGAGAGAATAAAGGAACGAAGAGGAAACTATTCATCGGGGGCCTGGATAGGGAAGTCGATACAAAGGAAATGAGAGCCTATTTTGAGAGCTACGGGCCGGTCGCAGATTGCATTGTGAAAACAAACATCAAGTCAGGGGAGAGCAAAGGCTTTGGATTTTGCCGCTTCGAAGAAGATGAGGGGTTTAACGCGGCACTCAAGAACAAGGCGCACAAGATGAGGGGGAAGGTCGTGGTTGTAAAAATTGCTGACGCTGACGCGAGCAAGGACGGGGGCGGGAGTGGCGGGAGTGGTAGAGGGGGAGAAGTGGGCAATAACAAAAAGAAGAAATACAAGGGTACCGATGAACCCAAAAAGACACGAAAAAGGAAGTTCTACTGATGAAATTTATTGATGACGAGGTTTTCTTCGTTGGAAATAAAGTATCTTTTTGTGCTCTCGTACATTTGTTAGTGACGAGACGTTTATTGTAGCAACGAAAAAAACCCAGATTTTGGAGGTGGTTGGTTGCATGCAAATTTTCGTATTTTTTTTTGGCTCACATTGCGAGCTATGCTTAATTAAATTTCAACAGTATTGTTATCCGGGTCGACTTTCCCCCCGTTGACATGTTCGTCGTCCCCAGCGTTGCCCCAAAGCTGGAATCGTTTGGTGTCGAAGGTGGCCAGCAAGCTCATGAAGAAAAAGTTGGCGAACACCCAGCTGAAGGCAATGGTGCAGCACAAGAACGTCCCAAAACTCGCGAAGAAGACGACGCTGCAGAGGAATAGCGGCAAACTGGCAAGCACGCTCGTCATCATTCCACTCAATACGCTCACTCCCATCTCCCCAAACGCCTCGCGGATTCTCACCTCGTTGCTTCCATGGGCGGTCTTAAAGGCGTAGGCAAGGTGAACAACATAGTCCACACTAAAACCTGCCAGAATGGTGATCAGGATGGCAACGATGGTATTCAATTCCCAGCCAATCATGGTGACTGTACCAATCACAGAGATAAGAACGAACAAAATACTCAAGGAGGCGAATCCAGCGATCAAGACGTTCTGTGTGCACAGGAACAGCACGACGAAGGCGATACCGACTCCTATCAGAGCACCCTGGACGGCGGATGTTCGATAGATTTTCTGCGTGTTCATGAAAATAAATTTCTGATTCAAATCCGTCATCATCACCGGACCGCAGTCTTCTTTCGCAGTTTCGTCCATCTTTTCCACGAGTCCCTGAAAGTATTCGTACTCAACCCTAGTCTTATCCTCACTGAGCCGGCTCCAGGGATCCATCACGGAGCTGTCGACGCTGATTGTCACGAACTTCAACGTACCATCGTCCGCGTCGTAGCCAATATAGTCAGCGTACTCGTCTCTCATCTTTGAGGTCTGATTGTTGTCGTCGACAACGCAGCTTTCCATCGTCAAGAACGAAGCGATAGCTCCGTCCAAATCACCTTCAGCAACCGGCCAAGTCCAGTTAACGTCAGCACGTTCGCACTTGTTAGGATATTGCGGCATGGCAGTCCTATTACCTCCCAATGCGACATCTTTTAATTCGTCAACAAAACAAATAATACTGCTGGTACCCCTGTCGTTGCTCTTGATGTGGGCTTGGTCATGGTTCTTCAGGAAATCGTCGCAGAATGACATGACGTGTTCCTGGCACTTTGGGTTGAAGGTCCAATCTTGAACAAATCTGATGACGACAAAGAAAGAAAAAGTAAGGTGAGAACGACCCTGAATCTTCCGTTTCAGTTTGGTTTTGTTTTTCCGCACCACCACTTACCTCGCTTCCCCAAAATAGGTCGTGTTTCGGAGCTGATTGACGTCGCTCCTGTCAAGATCATCGATCCCCCACGTGAAAGTCACAACAGCTCCGCGGTCACGTGCAGCGGTGGGGAATTCACTGTTGAGGATGGTGATACTTTTCTGTAGAGGGTGCTCTGAATCTAGTAACTGCTCAGTCTTCGTCGTTGGGACTAGCTGAGAAGTGTAGTACGCCGCGAGGACGAACCAAATCGTGCACACAAGGAGAATTGCGACGCGATTCTGGGCCTTTAAAATGAATTTGCTGAACGTCTTGTCATAGAACTGCGATACCTTGGTCTCCACTTCAGCCTTAAACTCCTCAGGAGTGTCCTCCAAGCCGTTCCCTTTGCCATAGTTGGCTATCGCGGCATCACGGCCGACGGCAGTGGTGGTCACATCTACGTCCATTCTACTCGCACAGCAGCCCTCGCAAGCTCCGCCGGAAGATACGAAGCCGGGGTTCGCCTGACTATTTCCATTTTTGCTCACTGTGCCTGGCCAACAGCAGCAGAACCTGCAGCTGTGCTTCTCGTACCTGTTATGGTAAATGCAAGTCGCAGTACAGAACATTGTCATGACGAGCACGTAATCGAAGGCAATGACGAGGGCGGCGAACATACCGAAACTTTGCACGTTAGCGATGGGGCTAATGACGCTGACGCAGAAAGCACTGCAAGTGGTCGCAGAGGTGATGAACATGGCACTCCCAGAGCGCCTGTACACCCAACTGAGACGGGATGTAACATCTCGGTTGACTACGGCACCCTTGAATTGACTAAGCTTGTAGCTGTCCATGAAGACGAAAATGTCGTCTGCTCCTATGGCTGCCACGATGAAGAGGCACATAGGGTTCAAGGATGAAAAATATTTGAACCCGAGAATGTCCACGAACGTGTACCAGGCAAGGGGCAGACTGAAGACAATCTCCAACATCCCGACGGTTGCCAAAAAGTACGAGCCGATCATCAGCTTCATGTACAGGAAGACGACGGAGATAGAGATGATTGCCATCATCATATCGTTGATTAAAATCTTGAGGAACACATCGAAGATGAGGGCGATCATAAAGTAGTAGGTTCTTAGGACTGCATTGTGTTCAGGTGCAGCCATAGCCTCCATTTCGTCATAAAGGTGTTCCATGATAAATGCCTTCCGAACGGTTCTATCGACTTCCTTCTGATCTCCATCTAGGTACTCCTTGTAGTCATCGTCATCAGTTCTGAGATCGCCTCTCTCCACCGCTTCTTCAATGGTGGAGTTGTGAAGTGGCCCTCCCCAGGTCGTAATGGAGCGGCTGTACATACTTTTGAGGTTGCCCTTGCTAAATCCTTGGTCGAAGAAGAAATCTACGAGCGGTTTTGTCATGGTGAGATCTTTCAGGTAAGCGGCAAAACGAGTAATTTCCGTAAGTTTGTCGTCACTAACGGGCAACTCCCCACTACCGTCCCAATATTTTGTGATATTTGGGATTCTACCGGGGTTTGAACCACCAAACAGTTCATCGCCCAAAATCATATTCAAAGTAAAAGCCATAGCCTGCGATCTGGTCATGGCATCCATGTAAGGAATGTCACAGAAAATGCCGTAAATAACACAGATCGACAAGTCGTCGAGGACCTTGGAGCCAGGCACATCGGTCCCGGGAAAGGGGTTATCCAGGTCATCCATGATATCTTCAACCTCATCCCAGTCCCAAACGCTCGCATAGTACATGTTCAGGGCGCTAAGGGGCCTTTCGCAAGTTCCATCTTTGTCTTGAGCACCTTCGTAAGTCTTCAAACAGTGAGTAGATTGGAAGATCTCGTTCTCGAAAATGGTATCCTCGACAAGCTTCATCTTCTCTAGACTATCGCGGGAAAAGACTCCATCTTCAGTCTTCGCCTCATAGATCCAGTAGGTAATATCACCTCTCTCTTCCAGGGGCCTGGTTTCGTTGACAACGGCACCATCATCTGCGTAGAATGTGAGACCGAAAGCAAAACATTAAAATGCCGAGAGAGGCACGTGGTGCAGGGTGGTTGGTTAGGTCAATCGAAGAGGTAGTCTGGCACCAACCTTTTCTCGCTTGTCAGAGGAAAGATTTTCACGAGTTTTTCGGCTTACCTCTGCGCCCTCCCCGGGCTGGGTTGGTGTTGATCTTGTCGGTATTGAAGACCACGTCGCGGGTCAGCAGCAAAGAGTCATACTTGATAGATCGAATGTCCGACAAGTCGTAGGCATGCGTATCATCTGTAATGGGACTTTCTTTCAAGGCCCCGAAGAGAAGGGCAGTGATGACGATACAGATGCCAAAAATGAGAACCAGGACTTTGCATGGATGTTTGACTACCATAGCCACGAACTTCAAATTCCCGTCTTCGTTGCTAAATAGCGTCGGCGGAACTTTCTTGTAAAGTGATGCCTTGTCAATGGGCTTCGGTTTCGGGGCGCCATCCCCTCCCAGGGTCGTCTGGTTTTGGCCCAGGGGGACCATCTGGTAATTTTCGCCATTGGCATCGTTACTACCCGAGGTCATGACGTTAAACAAGAATGAGTAAGGATTCGGTTTGGTCAACTGATATCTTTCTTGGGTTCCTTTTTTAAGAACCCGGTCAAATGAGTCAGTTCGTTTCACACGCCCTGAAGGTGGATTCGGTTAACGGGAACGGAAAGAAAAAGGATTCCTAATAGATGCCACGGCTATCGCGAAGGTTTTCAATTTTTCCAAATCAAAAGGAAGAGGTTAATATGAACTCAAATTGAAATCCCTTGCGTCCGACTAACTCATCCTTTGATTTCCGAGAGTCGTCAGTCAGTCAAGTCATAGAAAATCCCAGCCATTTTCACTGAAAACTGAAAAAGCACCTGTTTGTGTCCATGATGATATTGACTCATCAGATATTTAGAGCCAGCGAGGAACCGATTCTTCGAGACAATCGTCAAAAAACCTCGGGGCGTGTCCCACAAGGGGGAACTGTTTAATCACAGAGCTAATTAAAAAAACAAACTATTCTACTTTTTTTTCATGCGTGTACTACAGAGAATTGGAAATAGCTGTACGGAAGAAATCAACGGTGGGTGGACGGATAAAACTCACGGAGACACCATGCAAGACAATCATCGATTGTCGTCTTCGGCCCTATCATAGTAGTACAAAGACTGCGCATTCAAGTTGGTGCACTCAAGAGCTATGTGTCCCTCCTCCAGACAAGCGTGGCAAACAGTGTGGATCAAATCACACTTCAAGCCGCCGTCTCGACCGTCTCGATACTTGATACAACCCCTTGGGTCGTAATTTTCATACCGACAAATATATTTTTGTTCCCCGTCAATCTCAACACACCTTGCAGGCTGTTTGAGAGGGTGTCTTCTCTTTCGTCTGGTGAGGTTACCCATGTCACCGTCCTCAGATTTGGACTTTTCCTCACGTTTCCACGCCTGAATATCTACTTTCTCGTTGCTCTTCGCATTACCACTATTCTTGGCGAGCTCCTGGCTCTTGCAAACAATCACCTGCGGAGACAATTCCTTCTCTACAAATGCTAAAACCTTCTGCAGAGCCTCTGTCTCCCTATTCCCTCCAATATCAACAAATAGCACCATGAGAGGTGGACCATCAACCTCGTCATCACGTTCGAACGATTCGCGCAATTCATTCAGAAGTTCTATCGCTATTCTCGGCGAACCCATGATGTCAAAGTGTTCGAATCGGATCGTTGGGTAACGTTTGCGTGATTCTTCCACACATTCCTTGCTCGTTTCTATCCCAATCAAGTGCTTTGTGCGACGCGATAAGATCTCCGTTGCAACACCGTACGAAGAGCCTATTTCAATCACGATACTATTTGGCTGCACTGTCCGTGCCAAGTCACGAAACATCCGCGTTGAGTAAACGATGAAACCCGTTTTGGTAGAAGGTGGGGAACGGAAGTCACAGGCACGAATATCACCAGTAATATTGTACCACTCCATGATGGCCGGCCACACACGAGCGGGGG
>Ga0115554_1003727_pt1 | contig 10218 bp, 9 predicted proteins | sample COGITO_mtgs_1104_3_FD_87283 | JGI IMG/M metagenome (GOLD analysis project Ga0115554, IMG submission 87283) | Pelagic marine microbial communities from North Sea - COGITO_mtgs_110404 | ecosystem: Environmental > Aquatic > Marine > Epipelagic | place: Germany:Helgoland, sampling site Kabeltonne... | reverse complement strand
CGACCTTGACGCAGATTTGTTTCCTAATCTATCTTTTACAGATCGGCTAGGATTTGCAAACCAAGTATTGATTTCCAGAAAATTTAATGATTGGTTGTCCTTACAAGTAATTCCCACCTATTTTCATGACAATACAGTCATCGAAGATAACCAAGACAATGCACAATTTGCTTTAGGGATAGGAGGACGTTTTAAGTTGACGAAGCGACTTGCTTTTATAGGTGATTATGGAATCCATTTAAATAGAGTGGATAACTCCGTATTTAATAATTCACTGGCATTAGGATTAGAAATAGAGACTGGCGGACATGTATTTCAATTACATGTATCTAATTCAAGAGCCATTTTTGCCAATGGATTTTTGGGGCAAGCGAGAGGAGATTTTGGCGACGGAACTATATTTTTAGGCTTTAATATCTCAAGAGCTTTTGGTCTAGGATCTAAAAAATAAACGTTTAGATAACACTTTAAAAATGCTGTTTGACTTCTTGTTAAACAGCATTTTTTGGATTTAATAAAATTAATTTTTATTAAAATGCGGAGAGCTCTCTAAGGAAATATCGGTAATGAAATATTTAGTATCTCCCCAAAAGAAAAAACTGCCAAAACGTTCTTCATACGTGAGTTTCACATATTTTCCTTGATAATCTTTTAATTTTTGGATGACTTCTTTTTCTCCATCCATCACTGAGAAAGGAAAGATTTGAGCACCACTTATTCCTTGACTAATCTCACCTTCCCACGTTTTTACAAGCACACCTTTATTACTAAACTTAATCAACTCACCAGATCGTGTCCCTTCACTATAGGGTACATAATATAAAAAACTATAATATGCGGTAGCCAGTAGTGCAATGGCTAGTAAAAAGATAATCAGTACTTTTTTCATTGGTTTCGTATGAAGTAAATAAATCTAGGAATTATAAATAACCCAATTAATAGTCCTACAATAATAGAGAGACTTCCCATATTTAGGTAAATATCATATTCGTGAGGAGTTGTTAAATCTCCATAAAGTGCATGATAAATAGCCGTGCTCCCTAAACCTAAAGGTACTAAAGTAGCTGCTAGATAACTAATAGCAGTAATCCAATTTGATATTTTTATTAATGTTTTAATATTGAAGGTAGTTTTTACTCTTCAGAAGCGCGTTCTATCAATTTGTCGTTGAGGTGCTTTTTCTGTTTGATCCCCAGTTTTTTAAGGTTCTCCACTTTCTTGATAAGATTGCCTTGTCCGGTTAGTTTTTTCATGGTCGTATCATAACTTCCTTGTACGGTGCGCAACTGATTCCCTACCTTGATAAGATCTTCGGTTAAACTGACAAACTGATCATAAAGACGCCCTGCTTGTACAGCAATTTCAAGCGCATTTTGTTGCTGCTTTTCATTGTTCCACATCGTGTCTATGGTACGTAAGGTGGCGAGCAGAGTAGACGGTGTGACAATTACAATATTTTTCTCAAATGCCTGATTGTATAATTGATTATCGGTATTTACCGCAATCGCAAATGCAGGTTCTATCGGGATAAAGAGCAATACAAAATCTGGACTTTCTACCTGATAGATATCTTGATAATTCTTATCACTAAGTTGCGAGATATGACGTCTTAAAGAAGTGACGTGCTCTTTAAGAGCTTGTTCTTTTAGCAGCTCATCATCTTCATTCACAAAACGTTCGTAGGCACTTAGGGATACTTTACTATCTATAATCATCCGTTTGTTTCCAGGGAGTTGTATGACTACATCGGGAAGCACACGACTTCCATCTTCTACCGTAAAACTTTGTTGCACAAAATATTCTCTATCTTTTTCAAGTCCTGACTTTTCAAGGACACGTTCTAGCACCAATTCGCCCCAGTTTCCTTGTGTTTTGTTATCACCTTTTAAAGCTTTGGTCAGATTGTTTGCTTCTTGCGTCATCTTTTCGTTAAGCGCTGTGAGCCCTTTTATTTGCTCACGTAAAGAAGAGGTTCTGTCAATAGCTTCTTTGTTGGTTTCTTCTACGCGACGTTCAAATTTTTCAATCTTTTCTTTAAAAGGTTTTAAAATCTCATCTAGATTCTGTTTGTTCCGATCGGTGATTTTATTGGAATTTTCATGTATGATTTTATCGGCTACGAGTTGGAATTCTTTAGTAAATTTCTCGTTGAGTTTTTCTAATTCTTCGCCTTTTTCTTCTAGTCGTTTCTCTAGATTTTGAAACTCCACGTTACGTGCTGTCAATTCGTTTTGAAAAAAGTCTTTTTCCTTTCGCAAGACATTCGCATTCTCTTGTGCTTGTTGGCGGACAGCGTCTAACTGGTCTGCGGCTTCTTTTCTTAGGGTGTGTATGTTTAATTCCGCTTTCGCGAAAGCGTCCTTAGCCTCCCTTAACTGATCTCCTTCAAATTTTAAACGTTCTTGTAAGCCATTAAACTCACCTTTCTTTTTAAGATTTGATATAAACATACCCAATATCACACCAATGATAATGCACGTAATAGCGATAAGAAAATAGATGAGTGTCGAATTCATAGGGTAAAGATAAAAAATACAACGCCATTTATGGTTGAAGCTTTGTTGTATTTGTTACTATATTTTTAACAAAAAGTTTGTAGCAATTCTTATGGGAATTAAACGCGAATGGAGTATCTTAATATCATATAAATATTCTATGAAAAAACAACTATTCTTAATCTTATTTTGCATCCCTTTTTTGGCTTTTGCTCAAAATATCAAACGTGAAAACATCAACGGAAAAATTATTGTCGAAGGCAATGATATTGAAGGAATCACCATTTATAACTCCACATCAAATAAGGGGACAATTACCAATGCAAAGGGGGAATTTATAATTGCTGTCGCTTTATATGATCTTATAGAAGTGAAAGCGTTGGAATATCAGAACATTGATATTAGAGTCAATAAAGATATTTTAGAATCAAAAAAAGTTCGTATTTTTTTGATTGAAGAAATCAATCAATTGGATGAAGTTTTTGTAAGAACTAGAGAACTTACAGGCGATATCACGACAGATGCAAAAAGCGTGAAATTATTCACTCCAAAAAAAGACGTTGTTTATTTTGGGATGGTCAATCAGGATCCCAATGACTTTGTAGAAGATAATCCAGCTCGGATTATAAATACGGCGATTCGATCTGAAGCGGATGCAATGGTATATAGTCTGAATGTCATTAACGTTGTTGATCAATTATTACTACCGCTTTTTAGATCTGAAGTAAAAGATAAAAAAGCAGCTGGCATTCCAGAAGTCCCCGTAAAATCTATCAAATACTATTTGGGTTCTAGCTTTTTGGTAGAGAATTTTAAGATCCCAGAGCATCGTGTAGAAGAATTTATCAGATATGTCGAGGATGATACGTTTGATTTTGAATTGCTAAACTACGGGCATGAGATAGAATTCCTTGAACTCCTCAACAAGAAAAGCAAAATGTTTCTGAATAGTAAAAGTAAAACCGATTAAGCGTCTGTTTTTTAATTTCTAAACCTATTTTGAAAACCAGCTTGAATATGTTTTCGCGAAAGCGAAATAGAAAAGAATAAGAGAAGTAGTTGCATTCTAATATGTAAAATAAACAAACTGTTATTTTCTATCTCTAGTCACGCCAATTATGACTCCAAAATTACCATCGAGCTGCTCCCAGTATCGGGATGGAAGGTAGGTGCGAGAGACAAAGCCATCTAGATACAAGGCATTTTTACATCCCTTTTCTTTAAAGAAACAGGCAAGATCATAAAAATTGATTTGCTCTTTAGACATTGCAAAAAGGGGATTCCCGTTTGGAAGGATTCCCACGGCATTTCTGATATGCACATTGGGCGAGCCTTCATTAAATTTAGGATGGATCTTCCCATCTATAAGTAGCATAGGTCCCGATTGTGTAGCATATTGAATGTCTGGGCTAGCTTTAAAATCAGGTGTTGTGCAGATGGTCGCTTTGTTGTTTTTAGTAATGTAAAAAATACCGTTTGGGTGAAGAAAGAAATTGGTATGATCTCCTTTTTGAGTATTAATAGGCGCTTTCGTACTTCCTTTTTCAATATATAACCCTTGTGGAGAACGGTCTTTTTGATACATCCCACCATTCATTGCAAAGACGAGTTCTTTACCTTCTTTTTCAATACTTGTTTTCAAATTTTGCAGGCTTTCATAATTTTTGCCTTGTGCATTCTTCCAATAAAAATCTAACTGTTGGGTGTTGAGATTGACTTCGTAGCTTAGGATATTGGTATCCTTTTGAGCGGATTGAAAGGGAATAGGAGAGAAGCTGATAAATACGACCAGCAAACATAAGGAAAGAATGATTTTATAAAATCTCATATTCTAAATGTACATAATTCTTAAAAAGAAGCAAGCTACTTATGTATAAATACGTCAAAAGACCTTTTCTGTAGAGGTTACTAACAGATTCCTTTTTAGATCCATAAAGGCATATTTATAGATCATCGTCACTGCTGCTAGCATATTGAGACTCCAAAGCGTGAATCCAACGAATACTAAGTTTTTTGCAGCGGTGTTAAATACGGTAAACTCACTCAACTCAGAAATAAGTGCTCCTAGCATATAGAGGTTGATTAATAAAAAAAGGCTTCCTAAAACAATGCCTACGATCTTGTTTTTAAAGATCATAAGGAGAATAAGCATCCCTAGAATTCCTATAAAAATAGGGTTGAAAGAGAATGGAGGTGTATAACCACCAAGGATTGTTAAAATAAGTAGATAGTACTCAGGAAATTGTAAAAATAGTTGTTTCTTATTTTTCATTTGGTTGTTTCTTGATGGTCAGGATTTAGAGTGCAGCAAGTATTTTTAGTAACTTTCGTTTAATTCCTTTTTCCAAAGTTCGATGATTCTCTTTCTGTCTGCATGGATGAGCGTTCCATGATGTCTCATAGAGTTAACGCCTACCACATAAAATTTATTATTTCTTTTGATCAGTATTGGCGAACCACTATTACCTCTTAACGTCTCTAGCCGATGTTCAAAATAACGTTGATGAACTTTAATCACCTTAGAAGAATCTAAGGTCATCAAATATTTTTCGCTGTAGGTATCTTGAGCGGGATAGCCAACGCAATACACATATTCTCCTTCCTTAATTTCCATTCCGTCCTCCACTAGCGGTAAATAAGGGATTGATTCTAATTTTTCATTTGTATCTATAATTTCATCCGGAATATAAATAAGGGCGATATCATAAGCATTATGTGACTTTCCTTTGTAATATGAATACTGTTTTGGGTATCTGATGTTTCTTTTATACTTAATCTTCAATTGGATAGAATCTAAATGCTTTACATCGCCAATTCTCGATGGGAAAATGGTCATTCTTCTAACAGAGTGAAAAGGCAGTTTCGTTACATTATGAGCAGATGTCAGTAGGTAATTTTTTGAAATAAAGAAGGAAGTAGAATTTTTTGGAGTCCCTGTTTTAGGAAATCTTCTAACGTCTTGATAGCAAACCCCATCAAATTTATTCTTTTGTATAGTTTCGATTGGTATCGCATCAGGAAATTCAGTTGTTTGAGCATACGAATGAGCTGTAGTGAAAATGAGTACAGATAAAGTCAATGTCAAGAATTTCATGATCTTTGTTTTGGTGGCTACTAAGGTGCTTATATAAGATTAGTTGCGTGTTTTCAACATCTAATGTAGGAAATAGAAATTGAATAGGGAATTTGAGAGGGTTTTTGCGAGTTAAGAAATTTTGCTCCTGCCTGCTGGCAGACTAGTTCGCAAAAGAAGCCTCATCAGCAGTCAGGAGCGTATCATGTTCCCTACGAATAGATCTTCTGAATCTAAACGTACTCAGTTCTATACCTTATTAAATAGAAAAAATAAGCTAATAATGTAAGCGATTTAAATACTCTGATGAATAGACTTTTTTATGACACAACCGTATCTAAAGTTATAGTATATTCAAGTTTGGGTTCAGAAGAGATAACATACTGTGTGTCAACAGTGACAGTGCTTTGGTTGTTGTTTGGAATTTCTCTTATAAAAATAGGAACTGTCAAACCACTCTCATTAATGTCAATTTTTAGGTCTTTATATACTTGGATATACGTGTTAATGAGTAGGTGACTATATCCTTTTAAGGTCTCTTCTTTAATGACTGTTTTCTTTTTTGCAAATGATCCTTTTTTGATCAATTGTTTTTTGGATGGATTAGAGGCAAACATGGACTCTTTGCTTACCTCAAATAGCTTCTCAACATCCGTATAATGTTCTTTCAGAAATCGTCCATCTAGAGAATCTGTTTTTTTAAGCCCTAAGTGCAGTTCTATTTTTTCAGGTATAAATACCGTATCATAAGGCACCTGGCTCATTAAATTTATAAAAATAGGCACCTGCTGCTCTTTCATCAAACCAGACTGCATGGTTTCACTTATAATAATATCTGGTGTATTTTCAGGAGCTATTTGATAGGTAGTTGCATTATCTTTTACCAAAGTAATATCATATTCTTCTAAGTCTAATTTAGAAATGATATTTTGTAATACGCTATACGTAAATGGATTTATTTCTAATAAAGTGTATGTAATATCCTCTTTGGGATACCTTAAAATAAGCGGAAGAATCAGTGTTGCAAAAGGGCCTGTGCCCGCATACATAATATGGATAGGCGCCTTCTTTTTTGTATCCTTTATAGCGCGATCTATTCCTTTAATAAATTGTCGAGTTCTCAAAGCATCCTCAAGACATAGCGCCGCCCAAAATGTGCCAAGAGCATTTCCATTCTCATTTTTAATATCATTTCGCCCTTTTTCTATATCCATATTTTGACCAGAAATCTCGTGTAACAAAGATTTATAGTCAGTAGACGCATTTGATAGTTTTAAATAATCAATAGGTTCTTCGAAGTATGCTGACGTTACGCGAACTAGTTCTTTTTTTAGATCAATTGTAGATAGATGGCTCATTGATTTTGGCTATAATTTGTCGTCTATTTTAAGCACATAATGTAGTAAATACATACTGAATAAAAAATGCAAAAAGCTTTTTTGAGTAGGAGAATTTCGCTTTCGCGAAAGCTGTCTCATCAGTAGATAGATGTGTATTTAGCTTCGCTAATCCTAAAATCTCTACGTTCCGAGCGCCTAGTTTGTTTTTCTTAAAACGATAAATCTGTTGGTGAGTTCAAGGATCTCGAGTCCTTTTTCTTTGGCAATATAAGCGATGGTTTCGGCTCTGTAGATGAAGATATGCGTAGGATCCTTTCGATAATGCCATGTCTTAAAATCAATGGAATCCGTATACAACAAGGTCATAACGAGCAATAATCCATTCGGTTTTAATAAACCCACAAGCCGATCAATTTCTACTTTAGGATGATGGAAATGCTCAAACACCTCACAACTCACAATATAATCGTAGGTTGACATAAGAACCCTTTCGTCAGGTGCAAAAAAGGGATCATATTGGACAATGTCATAGTGTTTCTTTTGCAGCATACTTGAAATCACAGGACCCGTACCACTTCCAAAATCTAAGCCTTTATGAGTAGGCAAGAAGGTATCAAGCACATACTGCGTGATGGGCATGGTAAAGTTTTGATACCGAACATCTTCTACGTCATTGTTATGACATTCATAATGTGCTTTTTCTTCATCAGCAGTTATATAGTGGTTTTTATCTTGTACAATCGCTTTGCAGGTCTCGCAATCATAAAAGTGTGAATCTTTTTGGATAGATAATAGTGAACTGCAAAGGGGGCACGTCATATTGGGTTTGGCATTTGGTATATATCCGAGGAGTGTAGTAGTACGATTCTTAAAGATACATTACTTTCTGAATATACAAAATACAACAAGCGTGCGTATTTCTGATGAAAATAAATAGGATACATAGTTAGGCGTATTCCTGAGAACTTCAAAAAAGATTACACTTCATAATATACTTCATTAAAAGGAACTCTGAATCTTGGCCCATAGATTCCCTTGTCATCTCTTATTCCACATCCAATCACCATATTGATTTCAGCACCTGCAGGAAGCTTTAAGAGTCTCTTTACTCTTAGTGTATCACTACCTTCCATCGGACAGGTATCATACCCAATAGCAGCCATACTTATCATAAAGTTTTCAGCAGCTAATCCAGCACTTTTATGAGCCACAATCCGCATATCACTTAACCGGGTTTGTCTGTAGATAGGTTTAAACAATCCAACAATTTGAAAGATAACATATTTGATGACACCTAAAATCCCCAAGAAATCTGTGTAAATCGTAGGAATCAATTTGCTATAATAATTCATAGCCATTTTTTTACGTTTCAAATCACGTTCGCTAAGATCTTCTTTATCATACACCTTATCCAAAAAAGCTATATTGGCTTTTGCTCGTTTTCGCCACAAATCTTTACGAGCCACGACAACAACTAGTTGTTGTGCTGTTTTTGCTGCGTTCTGGTTAAAACAAGCCTCAGCCATGTTGTCTAAAGTCTCTTTATTGGTAATATGATAAAATTCCCAAAGTTGAAGATTACTACTCGTTGGCGCTAAGGAAGCATTCACTAAGCATTGTTTGACTTTTTCAGAATCGATGGGGACATCTTTATATACTCTCGTTGATCGTCTGTAAGCAATAGCCTCTGAAACTGTTTTTTCCATGTTTTCTCAAGTGAAAATTAAATAGTAACGTTTATTTTCAATCCAATACCAAAATAGTTGCTTAACGTTTTTGTGTGAAAATTAGATGAACGTATAGGATCGTACTTTAACCATTTCTATGGAGGCATCAAGATACAAATATAAGTACGCTTTCGCGAAAGCATAACGAACCCGCTTAAAATTATCAAACATCAGTTGATCATTGTTATGGTTTGTTTGTGTTAATGTGTAGAAAATAGAATAGTCTATGTGTTCTTTTTAGGAGGAATCACTCAAAAAAACTATCCGTTAGAAATTGGTAAAACACGAAGGAATTTTTTATTTTAATGCAGAACTACCATTTTTAATGTAGTTGACTTACCATTAGATACATATCTTACGAGATATATCCCGTTGGAAAATTCCTCTGTATTTAGCATTGTTTTTTCAGTAATACTAGTGATGTTCTCAATCCTTTTCCCTGCGAGATCATAGATATTTAGTTTAGCATCTTTGGTAATGGAGAAATGTTCGATATTGAAAATTGCTTCGTCCGAAACAGGATTTGAAGCTAGATGAAATAATGGGGTATCCGTTATGAAATCTTCGAGACTAAGTATTTCAGATACTCTAAGCGTGATATTCTGCGAATTACAGATAACATCAAATATATAATCTAAGTTATTATAACTTGCTGTTGTAGTGCTTTCAGGAGCACAATCTGTGATTTCTGAGTCAGATGAGAATACTACAAATTCATCTCCAATTTGTGGTTCAAACGTTAGATTGACTTCAAATCCACCTGTAAAGTATGCCTCCTGTGAGTTTTCTATGAAGTCGTGATCTACTCCAAGAATATATCCATTAATATCGATTAATAATGTAGCAGTTTCTGTTTGATTATAATTTGTGGTGTTTAATTGCTGAATTCCTGGTCCTGGATCAACATACCCATCGTTAAATTGTGGACTAGTAAATATGGAAGGAAACCGAAATGTTCCAGAACCTTGTAACGTTCCATACTCTACAAATTCTGGATATTCTGGATCTTGAAAAAAATAATTAGAAAAAATGGAGGCGTCATCCATGAGTATGGTACCTTCATTCAATAGTAGTAATTCGTTGTTTGTAAATACTAATCCATTAAAGTGATGATCAATAGTCGAGTTCAACACCGTTAAAATTCCAGAATTGCTAAATTCCTCATTAGCTGTTCCTGTCCCTATAAAAGAGGCGCCATCTAGGTAAAATTCATCACTAGCACTTCTAAACTTGGCACCATTTTCAAGGAAAATAGTAAAAGGATTTCCAGTTCCCATGGTGGCAGCGCCAGTTCCAGGCTGTACCCACACGTTTATATCATCAAGCGTGATGTCATGGTTTCCTGTAATAAGAAGATTTGCTTCTTGTATTCTAAATGTTCCACCTCCTGTGAAGGTAACATCATCCCAAGTTACGGTGCCGTTTACACTATAAAATAAAGTACCGATGACCGTAGGATGTGCCACATCCTTATTTTTAATTTCTAAATACCCATGGTTGTACCCATCAATAGATCCGCCACTAGGCCCAAAATTGTTAGCTCCACTAAAAATTAAACTTGCATTTTCTTCTACCTGAATGGT
>Ga0115554_1003724_pt1 | contig 10225 bp, 8 predicted proteins | sample COGITO_mtgs_1104_3_FD_87283 | JGI IMG/M metagenome (GOLD analysis project Ga0115554, IMG submission 87283) | Pelagic marine microbial communities from North Sea - COGITO_mtgs_110404 | ecosystem: Environmental > Aquatic > Marine > Epipelagic | place: Germany:Helgoland, sampling site Kabeltonne... | reverse complement strand
TGGTAACTTAGTCAGTACCAGCGGTGTGATGGGAGACGATCACGACGAAGATCGTGTATGGGCAAGGAGCAATGACGGCGCATTCCTTTACAGCAATATACCTACTCCTCTAGCCGCTAACAGTTTCTCGAGCGAAGGCGTCGTCGAGGAGGAGGAGTTCTCGTTCTCCTACAGTTTCTCGAGCGAAGGCGCCTTCGAGGAGGAGGAAGAGGAAGTTGTAACTCCAACCGCTATTGTGATCTCGGAGGTATCGGACAAAGGAACTTCCGATGGAACTTGCGGCGGAGAGGACTGGGTGGAACTCAAAAATGTACAATCTGATGATGTCGATCTCTCTGGATGGGTGCTTCACGACGACAAAGGAATCGATGATGGCGGAGCGTTTACATTTCCTAACGGAATAACCTTAGCGGCCGGAGCTTTTGCCGTCTTTTGCTGCAATGGGGACGGTGTATCAGCGCCGAGTTTCAAAGTTGGAGGAGATGATACTGTCACTCTCGTCTCTCCTTCCGGGGAGATAGCGTCTACTACTGGAGCGCTCCCCGATTTGGGTATGCTGGACCAAACCTACGCTTACAACAGCGATACCAACGGTTATCAGTATACTGGCGATCCGACCCCTAACTCACCGAATTCTTTCACGGATAATAGTGATCCCTCCTCTCTCCTACCTTTTGGCGGGGACCTTGTCGCACAAAATGAGGCTGGGAACAAGTTCTTCGGCTACAGCACTGATGGAGCGACGACGGACGATTCTGTCGAGGGTTTCTTTGGACACGTTATAGACATCAAGCTTTCTATGGATGAGACACTTTTCAATCAAATGTGGGAGGACCAATCATACGAAGTATGGACCCAATGGGACAGCCTTGAAGTGATGAGTCCGCCGGGAGGAGGGGAGACCGTTGTATTTGATCACCTCAAGAGCGGCGGCCGCATCCGTCCCCGAGGACAATCGACACTCGCTTTCGGGACCTGCTTGGGATACAACGCTATCCCCTTTTTACTAGATTTGAACCACAATAACATCTCACAAACGCTTTTTGGTGCCGAGAAGGTTTATTTTAGAAACCACCTCCTCGATGGCAGCTACATGAGAGACTGGTCTATGCATAAAATGCTCCAGAGATTTGGCTTGCCCTACTTGCGGACGCGAAAAGCTCGCTTTTACATAAATGATATGCTGATGGGTCTTTATGACGTGATGGAGGCTCCGGATCAAGAGTACGTTTTTCGGCGTTCATTCCCTGATTATGATCCCACAAACTATGCACTTTTCAAGGTGAAGACAAACAGTATAGAGTGTGGGAGGTATTCCGAGGATACTTTGGACCTGCCTATGTTTAACAACGTCGAGCCCCCCTATACGTTCGAGAGGGGTGAGCATAGAGAGAAAATTGAGGTATTTGGTAAGGTGGGAGATAATCCATTTCTACATTTAGCGCAGTGTTCTGGCCAGTTCAGTGAAATGATGGGTCGCGAATACCAATCGACGATGGCGGCCTACAACAACTACAACCGTAATTGTGGCGAGATGTTGGTCGGAGAGGGACTTATTGATCGCGATTTGGGCACCAGTACCCTCGATCAAGAGATGAAGGAGTACATTAACAGTAACTTGGGCGCATTCGACTGCTCGGACGCCATGTGCAGCAATTCTGACCTTGCTTCTGACGTAGATGTAGACCAGTGGCTGAAAAATATTGCAGTCTATGCTGTGACAGTCGGCCAGGATAGTATCGTAGGGAACGGAAATAACTACTTCCTCGCCAACAGTGGCGATGGCAATGGCTGGAAAATAGTTCAATACGATCATAATAATGTGGCTGAGGGCATAGGTGCGACTTTGTGCGATGAAAAGTGCGCCGCGGAACCGTACGCCTGGAGCATCAAGCACCCTGCATGTGAATCACCGTTGAGCAGTAACCCGAGAATTGGTCCCTTGCTTGTCGTGGAGGATAACATGAACATATATCTCGAATATGTAAGGTCATTCGTAACTGACATACTCAACGATGAAAGTCTGATTGATAGCTTTAAGGCACACTTTAGTGCCATAGCAAGTTACGCCGAGGTCGACGATTGGAACTGGTACGGCGGAGACAGCAACTCGATGCTTCAAACTCAGAATGATCCAGACAACTGGAATGCCGGGGGGCAGTTTCCCTTGCTGAGCTTTTATGCAAAGAGGGCGGAGAGTGTGTTGGACCAACTAGCGGACCACGACGCTGGGAACACTGATACCCACACCTACAGTAACCTTGACAAGTGCGTTTCTTGGGGAGAAGAGCCGGTTGAAATAGATTGGTCTTGGTGCCAGTTGAACTGTAAAGATGCGACACCATGCTATACTGAGGGCTGCCAGGATAACTTCGACGAAGTGGGTAACGTCTGGAGCGGCGTTTATGACCCCTGTAACTATCAAATTGCTCCAGAATTATGCGCCCAGTGTGTACAAGATCGCGTCTGTTTTACCGAGGGTGGTACAGTTGAGGCCCCCGAGGGTGAAATGTGTTCTGACTCTGATTCTTCTACATGGCCTGCCGAATTCATGCCTCTCATTGCAGTTGGCGGCTGCCCTGCGGTCGGCGATGCGCAACAATATGGTATTTTTTGCGATACAGATCTAGCGACTAACACTGTTATCCAGGGTTTAGCTCCTGGTGTTTCAGGTACTTTCCGTGACATTTGCTGCGAAACTTGCTATATTCTTGAAGGGGGAGGGGAAGGGGAAGGGGAAGAGGAAGGGGAAGGGGAGTGTAGTGCGTGCGCGGATGCGGCGCCCTGCTTTTCCCAGGGCTGTCAGGCATATTGGACCGAGGGAGGAGGATGGACTGGTCCTTATGCCGCCTGTAACGCAGGTGGTTTTTGTGCGCCATGCTTTTCCACTGGACTCTGCGGGGCTCCTGGAGGAGCTCCTGCACCTCCTGACTGGGGCGATGATGTGTTGGGTGAATGCAGCGTCATGGGCACTCCTGTTGGTACCATCGGGACGAATTGCTGTAGTATGATCAATGCTGGAGCTGTTGCTGTTATCAGCAGTTCTGACAGACCTGCTGCCTCTGCTGGCCTGGCACAAGCAGATATTTGTGCTACTCCCTGTTTTGAGACCACTTTGTTGGTACTGGAGGGAGCAGGATCTGTAATGGGCATCACTGGCATCATTCAGCCCTTTGAGGATGCTTGCGCTGAGTTCCGGGTCGAGGGTGGAGGTGGAGGTGGAGATGGAGGTGGAGGTGGGGATGAAGAAGAAGAGGAGGAGGAGGAGTCCACCTTGGCGCCCACCATGGCGACAATGGCGCCCACCATGGCGCCCTCCTTTGCGCCCACCAGGGAAGCTACAGAGCAACCGACTTCGAAAGTGACTGAGGCTGGAGATGATGATGTTGCTAGGGAGCCCGTTGGTAACGAGAAAATGACAGTGACAGTCGAGAGTTCCTTGCAGATCACCGGGCTTACGGTTGACGACACAATGGCTGAGGACACTGAAGTGTTTCAGATTGTTGCTGATGTAATCCGGAGAACGTTGCTGTCAGCGTTGCCTGATCTGGATGGTAAAAGTCTTGACATCGAAATTTTGAGTATCGACGGGTATGAAGTGCCACTAGAAGTTGATAGGACTCCATTGCGGAGAAGTTTGGCCGAAGGAGAGGTGAAATTCCGTTTCATTGCCCAAACCCTCTGCAACGGTAGTTGCTCAGGAGAGGACGGTGACAGACTTGTTGATACCCTAACGCAAGCGGGTGATGGCTTGACTGAGGCCACCGAGGGCGGCGAAGAGAGCACTTTTGTTACTGAGCTCATTGCTGAGTTTGCTAAGGAAGACGAAGCAGTAAGTGCTCGTTTCGATGATATCAGCGTTGAAACCTATGTGTCGCCGACGCCAGAGGAGCTCGCTGATAGCGTCGACAAAGCCGTAATGGTGAGGGATGATCCGGGGAGTAATTTACTCGGGGCCGGTTGCTCCACTTTTGGGACTCTCTCAACAACGTGGGGATTAATTATCGTGCTAATGGGAATCGCAACAATGTAATTGTACTTTTTTGGCAAACTTGGTTACCAAACTTCGTTTTTACACACTCACCACCACGTCCGACCGACGCGCTTGTCGCCGTCCAAGTAACGAGAGCCCCTCGTAATTTCCCGTTTCATTGCGCGCATTCAATCCTCCCATTTCGATATCATCCTCGTCTTGGTCCTTAAGTTCACCACGTTTACCCATGTTTCCAGGGAGAGGTACCGGCACAAATTCTGGTTCCCGAGACGAGGGCAAAAGGGCCAGTAGCCAATTTTTCGTCTTGTATCCGTAGACTTGCCGCCAATTTCTCTTCCAACCTAAGTCGTATGGATTAACCCATCGTACGCCAAGATGGCGGGCCCTCTTTTTCTTATCCCAATTGGCGTGGAACTCTATTGTGCTCTGGGCAGTTAAGGTCAAGTAAATGTGGAAAGAAAGTAGACCAAACACTGCCAAGCCGACTGCGCTGCACAGCATAAAACACAGCATAATGTTACTCTTGTCACTGTGGTTCAGATGAGGAACCCCTGCAAGTTTGGCCATTTCATCCCGCATCATCTCCTCGCTCATGTCAGGCTTTGCCTTGATATCCCTCAGCCTCTTGGAAGTAGTCCGAGGACCCTCCATCATGAAAAATTTGTAGGTGATCGAACAGCCGTAGACCATTGCCAGGAAAACATAGATTAAAAAGTTGAGGAAGTATCGGTAGTTGAAATAGCCCACAACATTCGCCATCCACGGGCAAAAGTGGTCCATGTTCAGCACCTGCTGTTTAGTCACATGGTCATAGTGCGACCGGGGTGCTTTTGGGGCTTTCGTCCGCCGGCAGTAGCTCCACTCAGTTGGGCGTTGATTCGTCCAGTTAGATCGGGCGGGGGGAGCGGCGGCGGTGGCGGTTTGGGGGGAAGATGTTGACGTTGATGTTGATGTTGATGTTGATGTTGATGTTGATGTTGACTGGAGTGAATTTGAATTGATGGGGGTAGTAGTAGAGTCAGAGGTGGGAGTACCGGAAGCAGGAGAGGAGGAGTGAGCAGAGCCAACGTTATGGCTTCTAGTCGGAGTTAATCCGTTCATATTTTTGTTTGCACGCATTTCACGCTGTCTATATTCCTGCCAAAGGAGAGAAAAAAAAGCGGGGGTCAGGAAAGAAGAAGGAAGAAGGAAGGGGACACGTGAAAATTCCAAGGTTCTTGTCTGCTATCGATCAATACACTCACTTCCATTATTTTTGTTTCGTATTTCCTCTCAAGGTCTACAAGGTCCTCTTCGGTTTCCGGTAATCTGTAATCTGTGACCCTAGCCAATTCAACCAAAACCTGATGGTATTTTTCACCCCCATGCTTGCATCTAACGCACAGGACGTAGTTATAAATTACATTGACAAGCAAGAAAATGGCGATAGATACGTGGATATCCCACCAAAAACTAAATCTACGATGCTGCAAAAGCGGGAGAACTAGATAAAAAAACTCGTACAGGAGAAAGTATATAATTGTTGAAGCAACAAGAATCAGAAATGGACCGAGGAACCTCATCACGATATCCATTATCGACCCCATGTTTTCCATTAAAGCGTCCACAGCCCGATACATGCACCGGTCAGCCCTCGTCCTCCAGTGGAGGGGAGTAGGTGACATGGTGGAATAGGGGATGTTGTGGTTTCGGGGGTGGGGGGGAAGGATTGTTTTTTGGGATAGTTTCAGATAGAATTGTCTTGGTTTGGGAGTCGGAGCAGCGGAGCAAAGTTCAAAGCAGCTACCACCATGGAGTGCTATTCCGGGTAAATTCTATGCTGTTATAGAGAAGTTTTCACCTTTTTTTCACCTTTTTTTCTTTTGTGTTGTGTGAAGAAGTGCCTTTATTTTGATTTTCCAATTTCAACAACATTCTGTCCCCCCCCACCGAGGGCCGTATACTCGGGTCGCTTAAATACTATTAGTCATGAGTAGTGGTGGAATACCGATCTTTCTCTCTGTTATTTTTGCCTACAAGATTGGGTCCTCTTTGCAAGGCTTGGCTGGTAACGTTTCCGCTTACTTCCAACGAATTCATTGGAGGGATACTTCTAATGCTGAGGTCGCGATAATTGATAAATATTTTGGAGGGCTGAAGACTACCCCACGGACAGGCTGGCTGAACAACATGATCCCTTCGGCTGACTGTGAGTCTGTTGCTGACCACTCGTGGCGAATGTCGATGATGGTTATGCTGTACTCTCCAGAAGCAAATTGGGGCCAGAAGTTGAGTGTTTAGAAAATGGTGATGATGTGTGTTATTCATGACCTTGCAGAGACAATTACTGGCGATATAACACCAGAGAAGACGAGCGGAATTTCACCTGCCGAGAAGAAACGGCGAGAGCATGATGCCATGGAGAAGATAATTTCCGCTCTGGGCGAGAGACTTCGCGGAGAGCTTCGTGGGCTTTGGATTCAGTACGAAGATCAAAAGACTCCTGAAGCCCAATTTGTCAAGGATGTCGACCGGATAGAAATGCTTTCTCAGGCCATCATTTACGAGAGAAAATTTCCCTCCATCGATCTTTCCACCTTTTTCGAATCTACGATGGGGAAAGCGCGGTTCCCTCAGACGAAGGCTTGGGATGCGGAGGTACGGAAGCTTAGATCGCGGCGATGAGCTGAGGTCGCGGCGGAAGAGCACATAGATGAGATGGAAAAAAACCACAACCTTACTAAAATCTCCTGCTGCTGCATTGTATATAATAATTCATTATTCGTTGGTTGCATCATCCATCTTGACCTGCTCAATAGAAACACTTCCCCCCCCCTTGGCTTCGATTAGGCTAATCTCGTACAAAATTTGCTCCAGTTTACTGACACTCTGTTCCAATGGACCCAATTTTTTGTGCAGCTTGGCAGGCAAGTGGACGCCCTGCAGCACGTTGAGAATGCTCAAATTGGTACCCAGGCACTTAGTGACACTATCGCTATCACGTTTGGCGCCGTAAATTACCGCGACCCTCCCTACCTCTCCAGTTAAATCGCAGAGCCCTCCGATATATTCCTCTTCCTTAATGATAGGCATCTCATCCAGATGCGCAATGCGGCTATTCTCGCGTAGCCAGGTGCTGAACAGGCGCGCCTCGGCGTACTCCTCCATGCCGTTCGAATAGCTGCCGTAGCGCAGCGACGATTCGTCGGCCAGCACTGGAGCGAGCTCAGCGGCAACTTTCTCACAAGTTTCCATCAATTTATCTGCCTTGGAGTTGTCACCCCGGTGGAGGGAAAAAATTGCTTGCTTGGCAGCTTTCTGAATATCCCTGCTTTTTTTAATCACATTCTCGCGTTTCTCGTCGTATTTATCCATGCGTTCTTTAATCGCAGCGAGTTCGTCCGCGTCCAGCCGAGGCTGTCTGTCATTCTTATCGTTGCTGTCAGTAGTGTCAGCATCGTTGCTTTTGTTGTCACGGTCAGTAATAGACAGCTCATACAGTATGTTTTCGCACTTTTTTACAGCATACTTTACACCGTCATATTTGCGCCGAAGAGGACCGTTCTTAAAATCAAACTTCAACAGCTCAGCTAAAATCTCATCGCACAAGTCCCGAGCCATCTCCACAGAGGCTGAGTCACGAAGAATCGCCCTCCCCTGCGCGTACCTCGCAAGATCGTGAGAGAACTGCATTATCCCCGCCATATACTCTTCGTCGCTATAACCTTCGGGACGCCGGAGAAGATTGCCACTCTCCAAGAAGTGGATAAATGCCTTTATTTCAATCACTCCTTCCAACTTGGGGCTGAAACCATAATCACGATCAATCTTCAAAAAGGCGTTGCTTGGTGGGGGGGGGCTGGTCGCATCCAAGACAGATTTTGCGAGCACATCCAAAGAGGCAAGGTCAGCATCGAATTGCTTTCGGTCCCCGCTCACATTGCCCCTCTCAATGCCCAACTTTGTCGCCTGAAGTGCCTCCGCAAAACGCTTGTTAAGGTCTTTGTTCACTTCACGGTCAGCCTCCTCTTTTTCCTTCTTACTCGCGAAATTTGAGGCAAAGCTGGTCAAAGCTGCCTGAGAGCTTAGCACAGAAGGGGGGATAAAAGTGAAGGGAGCCGATGGCAGCGTGCTGAACGATTCAGAAAAACTGCGTTTCATTATCGATAATCTTGAGGTTCCTAGTGTAACAATTCGCAAAAATGGTAACATTCACAGCTGCTACAAACACGAAACACGGGGGACAACTTTTTTGTCTCCGATACTTTTTTCTATGAGGTCACAAACAACAATGGGTTTTTCAGTGGTGGGTCCGTGCGTCCCGTATCGACGGAAAACAAAAGACATTTTGTTTGTTGTTCTAGCTTTAGAAATTTAACAGAGAAAATAACCACACACACCCCTGTTAGATAACACACACCCCTGTTAGGGTTAGATAATATTAATGCTGCAATTTTTTGATAAAAATGATATTTCGTTTACTTAAACATTTTTGTAATACAATTTTCTTTCATAATATTATGAAAATATGTAATTTATTATTTCTAAATTAATATATAAAATAATTTCATAAAATATATTATAATTTTTATATATTAAAAAAGTTTTATTATTATGAAAAAATAATTAAACTAATTAATATAGTTTATTGAGATTTATAAAATTCAAAAAAATTATAAAATATATATAAATTAAAATAATAAAAGGAAATTGTATATTAAAAATGTATTTAAGTGAACGAAATTCAATTTTTGTTTTCCTTTCGTAGTGGAGTCGCGAGAGTCTTTCGATTTTGGGTCATTTTGGGTCTTTTGGCTCTTATTTGTGCCATTTGCGAGCTATTCACTCCGAAGGTCGAAGTGTCGGGCAAGGAGGGGAAAATTCCCCTTTCCTGCTCTGAGCTGTTTTTGACAAGCAGAGAAAAATTTCCCTGCTCTGGTTGCTTTTTGACAAGTGCCGATGAAAGTGGAATTGGAGAATGCTTTAGGAAGGGTATAGATAATAAAGGTGCCCTTTTGTTAAAAACAATCCTACGTACCAATTAAGTGGTCAGTGGCTACAATTGTATAATCAGCAGTTTCGACCCAACATTTCACAGAGTGCTTCATTCTCTTCGGCTTTGGAGCGCTTATTAATCTTCTTTTGCTTGGAGGCCTCCTTTGCCATCGACTCCTTGAAGGAAACGGGCTGGCTATTCGCCTTTTGCATTTCCCTCTTCTTCTTGATCCTGGCCGCCTCGGCAGCGGCAATCATCTGAGTGTGTTGAAAGAGAAAGAAAGAGATGTTAAAAAGTTTGTGGCCTAATTGGGATAAAAAACGCTGCTACCGGAAGGTGGGGAAGCCTCTCGGCCTCGTCCAAGCTCCTAAACGCGCTTCAGCAAAGAAGGCCGCGGCACGAAAAAGTCGTGGTGCACAATCTACCTCAAAAGGTTCACAAAACAACAATCATTGATCCTTCCGGAAGAAGTCTCTATTGCATGGATGTTGGAAATGAGGGGGGCGGACGGAAAACAAGTCACCACAAACCAAAAACTTACCTCCTCTTCAGACGTTTCAGCATTGGCTACAGAAGAAACCACCAAGCCGAAAGCGATTGGAGTCACATGCTTGATAAAGGAACGACGAGGAGTTACAGCGGGAAATTGCATCGCACCCGCGAGCATCAAGGTCAGTACAATGACCAAGCAAAAAGATGCGACCATATTTTGTGTTGAGCTTTGGAATGATCAAGTGATAGGTGACAACAAATCCACCGACGGGAATGGTTGCGTGGTGGCCTTCTGGAGAATTCTCGCCCAATATAGTACACTATGCCGGCACAGGTGGAGTCAAGAGAGGGAAGTATAACGGCAAAAAAACGAAAGAACGTTGTCTTTACCAGGCAGAGGTCACAATCTCTGCTTCTCTGCCAGAGCCCTTGGAATGGAAAAGTCTACTTTCTGGAACCATTTCTTTCATTTCACGCTTTGTAAATTACCCGTCGTTCGCATTCACAATAACACAAAAGGGCACGTAATATCGCCTAATCAATCCCTTCCTGTACCGAATTTTCTTATCCCTCGGCTTCCACTCGGCGGAGGACTTCATTTTACAATGAGCTACCACCCCCCTCCCCCTCCTCCTGGGATGCACTACCCCCCCCCCCCCGCGCACCTCCCCCCCCCCGCCATCGGCGCCGCCGGGCCCCCCGCCCCCGCCACGGCCCCCTCCGCCGCACCACTCGCGCCCGGCCCCCCCTCCCCCCCCCGCCCC
>Ga0115554_1003717_pt1 | contig 10236 bp, 8 predicted proteins | sample COGITO_mtgs_1104_3_FD_87283 | JGI IMG/M metagenome (GOLD analysis project Ga0115554, IMG submission 87283) | Pelagic marine microbial communities from North Sea - COGITO_mtgs_110404 | ecosystem: Environmental > Aquatic > Marine > Epipelagic | place: Germany:Helgoland, sampling site Kabeltonne... | reverse complement strand
GGAGCGAATTGGTCCGAGTATTTGCTCATGACTTCCTTGATGTGAATGAGGTTGGTCTCGACCTTATTGGTTCTCGGCTTGTAAATTTCCTCTGCAAGATGGTTTGTTATTTATCAATCGATTGACGAGAAGCGAATCAAGTGCAATACAAGTTAGCCAAGTCGAGATGCAAGTAATGGTTCTCAAAAAAGTAACTTCCTTCTTCTGGTCCATGTTGCTGGTCTCTCGAATGAGCAAGGCAGTCAATTTTTCTTACCTGCAATCATCTTCATATTCGCCTCCAATAATTTTAGCTTCGTAGAATTTCTTAATGGGATTGTCTGTGTCAAATTACCGCTTGACAAGTGAGGGCTAATTTGCTCAGCACGCTCGTCTTTGTTTCCAACTTGGCCACTTTTCTTGAGAAGAAAGGACTCTTCGAAGGTGACGCGACCTTTCGCCCTCTGGATTCCATCAGAGACGACACTTCCTTGGTCGCCTTCCATGACGCTTGTGGGCTCTTCTTCCTCAGCGGCATCATTTTCCACACAATTATTAGTCTCGTCAACACTCCCGCTCTCCCCAGCAGCAAAGTTCTCACCGACCTCGCCACCACCAATCGAATCCTCAAATGGTTTGCTTGGGGTCTCAATCATCGGTGACAATGGTGTCGTGGAATACGACGAGCTAGAAGCCGTCGTCCCGTGCTTGTCTGGAGTCTCCGGTTCTCCCTGAGTGTCCGAAATCGAATGAGCGCCCTCGCTATGCCGAAGAACTTTGACCTCATCTTGTGTCATTCTGGGCTTTGGACTTTTTTAGAGGTAATTCTCGGATTGCCCGGGTCAACGTACAAAGTTTGGTAATCAACGGGTTAAATTATGACTAAGGCGTAGTGGTGGTGATTCACGTCCAAATTAACTTCGGCTGTTGAAAACGGCAGAGATCAGAGTTATTCTGTAGTCTTACATTGCAACATTAAAATATACTCTCGATCGACGATACGATATATGTTTGGAAGTGTCCGAGAATCCGTTGACTTAAAGATATCTGTGCCTCCAGGATGGGCCAACATAAAAACATGAAAAATATTCAACAAAATTCCACTAACAACGGTATTAAATTTGTAGTGGTATGTTAAAGGCTGTTGTGCTGCAGAACTGTTCCAGAAAGCCAAAAAAAATCATCCTCAGTGTGAGAGAGAGATAAGCAGAACCGCATGTTATTGGACGCCTTAGTCGCCTCTGATGAGTACTAGGACTAAGCTGCTGCCAATTATTACCAGGTTCCGTGTACCATTAGCCAAGGTTTGACGACGACATGATCCCGAGATAGCGATACTAATTGCTCCTTCTTCTTTTCAATGGTCCCTACTTATTACTTTATTTTGTATTCTTTGACAAGAATAGGGCAAGGTCTTTGCAATCCCAGTACATTGTGTGGGCACCCATGGCTGCATAAATTGATATCTGATTTTCAATTTCTCTCTCTTGGATGATGTAGTCGATTCTCCCAAGATCATTCAAGGCGCTCCTGATGGAAACGGCAGCATGAGACACGCTTGACGAAGTCGTTGAGACGATTGAAGAAACAGATGATATGCCGCTAACATTCATGTCGTCTTCCCTGTCATCACTATCGCTGTTGTCTACTTCCTCCAGACTTTCGCCATTGACAATATCGTTGTTAACGCTTTCGTCGAGAAGGCCTATATCCTTCACACCCTTTTCTATTCGCTTCAAGATATTTCGCCTGATTGTCTTTAATTTATTAGCGCCCCCTCTGAGCCATCTTTGTATGGCGTACTGAACCCTGAACCCTCCAGTCCAAGTCGGCAGCACTACCGGCTCTATGTTGACGTTCCGCCGATTAATGAGTGGCTCGAGTCGATAAGCCGCAGGGTCGAACGGGTGAAACACGTTGAAGACTCGATCGCAGCCGGGGAGGCTGTATTCTTCGTCGATTGCGTTGTGTTTGTTTTGCACCATTAAAAATACCGCTATTGGGGATCCAATGAAGAAGCAGTTCTCGACGTAGAAGTCCAGCTTGGGATAAGAGCAAAACAAAGTATCATTATCTGCTGCAAATCCCAAGTTGATCGAAGCATCGTCATCGGAGTTGTCGACACCGCCTACGCCGTCTTGATTGGCCAAAATGTCCCAAGCTATGACTGAACCAAGTGAATGACACAAAAGAGATATTCTGCCTCTGAATGCGGGAAGGAAGCGATGGACCCGATCAACCGCAATGTTCATTTCATGAGTGACGAGTTGAACCATGATCTGGTGATACTCTGGGGACATAAAGTACAGCACATCAAGCATCGCTTCGTTAGCGAACGCGCGTAGTCCCGGGATGGTCGAGAGCGATATATCCCCAAGCTTTGGTTTTCGTTTGCTCCCTCCCTTCCCCTTTCGCTGTGTTTTTTCTTGGAATGCCTCGTGCCATTCTATCGGCAAATACTCGACATAACCATCAGCTGCAGTATTGTCTTCGCTGCGTAAAACGACCTAAGTTGAGTTGGATTGAGTTGAGTTGAGTTGGATTGAGTTGAGTTGAGTTGAGTTGAGTTGAGTTGAGTTGAGTTGAGTTGGATTGAGTTGGGTTGAGTTGGGTTGAGTTGGATTGAGTTAATTTTTTAGTAAGAGGCGCAGCTCACCTCCTTGTGATTACGGCGTAGATTGTCGCAACTCGTGATGATGCTGTTCAGCGAAAGTATTCCGAATAGATCAACAGCGCTGAAGGCATCCCCAATGCCGTGAACGACCAAAATTAAGTGTTTGCAAATCTCACCGCCGCAGTCATCACCTACAACATCGGCGCCATAATTAGCACTGAATGAGAGAGGTGCAGCGAGGGGATTCGCGCTGTTGGTGATCTTCGTCTCGGGGTGAACAAAGTCCGTGCCTCCGTCTCGCAAAATTTCAGCACCTCGATAGACTCTGCGCTTAAAGGGGGAGAGAGCACCTACAATAGATTTGCGCGTTGAGATCACTAGGCTGAGGGATCGGAACTGCACGAGCTCTTCGAAGGAGCCGCAGGGAGATAGGAGCTGAAGAGTGAGAAGCACGTGATCACTGTTCTGCCCGGTGGTCCCGCTTCTTGTGCTCGAGCTTAGATCATCGCCAGCAAGAGACCACTTCAGAAATTGGTATGCCTCCTCGAGAATCGTCTCACTTTCCCCATCAAACGGCTGCAGTCCGTTTCGCCCGGCGATCAACCAGTTAGAAGCTCTCACTTTGTCAGCCTCTCTGTACCGCCAAAAAACTGGCACCTTGATAAACGACCCCCCATCTCGAACTCGCGTGACAGCGAAGCGCGACTCGTCAACGAAAACATCTCTATCCTTGTCGGGCTGTGCCCACCTTGATTTCGCAGTGTACGACTTCTCCCCATCCTCATCACAGCATCCTTCGCCTTCGTCCACACCGACCGCCCCCCATTTTTCCTCTAGTTTTACCCGATCTCGCTCGCTAAAGCGCTGCCATGCTCGCTCGCGGACGATCGGCCCGTTTTTGTCGCTCATCAAGCTAAACCACAACCTCACAACTTTGGTTTTGTTCCCTTCAGCGTCGAATAAGTCGTCCTTCGTTCCCAAACTTTCGACCTCCCAACCGTCGTCGCAGCAACTCTCGTCATTTTCCTCCTCTGCTAGGAATTCAGGGAGCACTTTCAGCCACTCGTCCAGCTGCTCGTCTCCCTGGATGGCCCTCATCTTCTCTAAAAAATCGCTCCATAGTTTGCTACTCTTGACCCTAAGAAGAACCACAAATTCATACCGTCGGAAAGAATCATCGAGTGAGAAGTACCTTTCGACTGTAGTATCAACAATGATTGACTTGTCTGCAGGCGTTAAAGTTAAATAAGGCCCAGATCCGATAATCTTCCACTGCGCTTTCGTAAGAGTTCGATGAATCGAGACGTCAATTACGCTCACGTAAAATCCGACCTCCCGGGCGACGACTCCGCCAAACCACTTCGTGCCATCAATTGCCCTAATCGTCGCATTAGCAACAGTCGTTGGTTGTGGAATGGGCATCAACATCACCTGATAACTTGCGGACGCTACGGAGCGGGTGAAATTAGCGGCGGGGACAATAAATTTCACGCCCATTCCGAAAGGTGCCCAGCGCGTTATTACCCTCAGGACTTCGTCGTAAAACTCCGGATCAGTCGCTTTCCTCATCGATGCCTCGACAAGCCGGAACGCTGGGGCCCCTATGAAGCGAGTCACAGGACTGATCACCCACAAAGTGCCACTCCCCACGCTCATGACAGAACCCTTCACAACCCAGTAACCTCCTTCAATGCTCTTCACGACACTATTGAATGCAAAGCCGATTCCTGTCTTTGCATCTTCGTACATTCGGCCAGTTTTCAGCGTCGCGCTGTGCGCGAGCGCAACAGCCGGAGCATTAGAGTCAAAGTACTTCTTTTTTACATTGGTGTGAATTTTCGTAAAAAGATTCTTTGTATCGAGGGGAGGGCCATCGTGGGGCGACGACGACGACGACTCGTTTTTCTCTTGCGCGTCCCCACCCTCGGTAGAATAACCCTCGGAATAACTTCCATAGCCACCCATCACATCAAATGCATTGTCTTGTCGATTAACTGGTGGGAATTCCTCGGCGGCGGGGTTTTCCAGGGTATCTGGCTGCAAGCTGAGAGTTGTGGCGATCGCTATGAGTTCATCCTCATCAAGACCAGTGTCACCCTGCCACATCTTAGCAGTCGATGAAACGTCCATGTCTGATTATTTTTTTGAAGGATCTCTGCTACGCTTACTGTTGAAGGCGATAGGACCTACGCTTATTGTTGAAGTCTGGGACGAGGTCGTAAAGAGGTGAACAATTGAATTATGATCCGACTGATGTTCAGAGTCAATCAACAGAAGGTCGCCATTAATAGTACACTTAGACCTACTCCTTTCGGCCTAAAATATCAGCAAGAGCGAAAGTGAGAGCTCTAGGGTGGTACAATAAGCACAATTTGGAAATTTTTCATCATTTTTTGTTTCGCGAGAAAAAATGGTTCCATTCCCCCATTGTTTGCCCTAATTTATTCACCTTCGAAGTTGGCTTGCCGATGAAAATTAGCACACTCATCTTTGCAATGGTTTGTGGTAATTCTCTTCGAGCCCTGTCCTTTGTCTCAGTGCGCCCGATGTTTTCCCGAACACTCACTCAGCACAGCCGACCAATTCTGTTGACAAGTCGGGTATTTTCTGCTTCGCCGACATTCACATGTGATCTAGCTACTCTCTTTGAGGAGTCTTCGACTTCCAAGCCCGTGGTTTCGGTAAATGGATGGGTGCGGACCATTCGAGAGCAGAAGGAGGTGTCATTCATCACACTGAACGATGGCAAGACGCTGTCGGGCGTTCAGGTTGTGGTGAACTCAGAAGCTGGATTCGACCTTGGTAAGATTACGACAGGGTCGTCAATTTCTGTCACCGGCAGCCTTGTGCCTAGCAAAAATCCATCACAAAAATATGAAATTGCCGATGTCACTGAATGTGAGATTCTCGGTTGTGCAGACGGAAAAACATACCCCTTGGCGAAGAAACGGCACACCCTCGAGTACTTGCGGCGCATCGCCCACTTGAGGCCTAGGACGAACACGATCAGCGCTGTTGCGAGGGTGCGAAGTGAGCTCGCTCAGAGTGTTCACCTCGTGCTGGGGGCAAAAGGCTTCAAATTTGTTCATACTCCCATCATCACGAGCAGCGACGCGGAGGGTGGTGGTGAAATGTTTCAGATTGTTGCCGGGGAGAGCGAGGACGACAGCTACAACGTCGTCGACCGAATCGATGGAATAAAGAAGGAAATCCGCCGCTTGAAGGAAGAGGAGGGGAAAACCAACAAGGATGTGGCGCACTTGGTGGACGAGATGAAAAAATTGCAGGAGGGAGGTGGGGGTTCGAAGAAGGAATTCTTTGGGTCGCCCGCGTACCTTACGGTCAGTGGACAGCTTTCGCTCGAGACGCACTGTCTCGCGCTTGGGGACTGCTACAATTTTGGGCCCACCTTCCGAGCAGAGAAAAGTGAGACAAAGCGCCACCTCGCCGAGTTCACAATGCTTGAAGTTGAAGTTGCTTTCGGTGGTTTAAAGGAAGCAATGGATAACGCTGAAGAGCTTCTTAAAGGCGTTACGCGCCGTGTGCTTCAAAACTGCGATGAAGACATCTCCTTCTTTACAAAAATGTATGATGACTCTCTCAAGTCGCGTCTTGAATCGCTCGTTGAGACTGATTTTGCCCGCATTTCCTACTCTGATGCAATTGTTGTCCTGAAAGAAGAGGTGAGTAATTTTATTCTGTTAATTGACTCTGAAGTGACTGTGCAGTTAGCCCCGTTCAAGCGTATTTCACCAATATATGCTTTCGCCCTCAATCCACTCCATCTTTCCCCCTCACACTCTCCCCCTCACACTCCCCTTCTCCGTCTCTTACGTGGCATATTGTGTTTATCCTGCTGCGGCTTGATATCGTTCCTTCACACTCGAAAAATGTAGATTACCAAGGATCCAAGCAAGTGGGAGTTCCCTGAAGTCAGCTTTGGTACAGATTTGGCGACTGAACATGAGCGGTGGATTACTGAGGTACACAACGGCGGGAAACCGACTTTTGTCTATAACTATCCCCGCTCGATTAAAGCGTTCTACATGAGAGACAACGACGACGGCGAAACTGTTGCCGCCTTTGATCTCTTGGTCCCAAAGGTAAGTAAAGTTTTTTTTTTGAGACAAAAGTTGGTTTTTTTTGAGTGAGACAGGAACCCATTGTAACCGGTTTGTCTTTCAGACCAGACTTAATTTCCCCCCGCCAACACGTTTATCCTCTGTTCGCACCTTCACTTCTGCAACAATTTTTGTTTTGTTTTTTAGATGGGCGAATTAACAGGAGGGTCCCAGCGAGAGGAACGGCTTGAAACCCTTGAGAAAAAGATGGACGAACTTGGTCTTGACAAATCAGAATATGAATGGTACCTTGACCTTCGTCGTTTTGGGACTGTAAAGCACGCTGGTTACGGTATCGGTTTCGAGCGTCTGGTATGTTACGTTTGTGGTGTAGAAAACATACGGGACGCAATTGCATTCCCTCGGTGGAGCGGATCGGCGGAATTTTGATTTTGAATGTGCCGCCAGTTTTTTATTTGCTTGAGGCAATAGGTGTTAAAATAGCTGTAGCTTTTCGTGTACTGTTTGCTTTCTTGTTGCCAAATCTGCTCAAATTAATTTAGCATTCTATCTACCATAAACCTGTTTGCATACCTGCAGACAACCAACAAACTACTTTCCAAAACTCTACAGGGGCTGCCCTGCCCTCTTCAATTGCTCCTCCGAGTGAACGACTGTCTCGAAGTGACGCGCCAAAGTTGACATCTGCTTGAACTTCATGTCGCAGAGCCCACACTTGTACCAGACTAACGTCGTGTGCTTGTTGATGCGGTGCCGTTCCATCTTGGATGGGAAACGACATTCATACTGGCAGTCGTTGCATCGGAGCATTCTTTTGCCATCCACGATGGAAGCAGTATAACCTTGCTTCTCCGCACCGGCAGGTGAGGTCTTACTGCTCTCTGTGCTGCTACGAGAGGTGTTACTGGCGTCGGTGCTGTTGCTATTGTTGACAGGCATGGTAGACGCAGACTCTGCCTTCTCAAGTGGAGGCAATGGAGCGTCTGGAAGCGGAGGAAGCGGAAGCATTGGAGGAAGCATTTTATTCGAAGATTTCCTATGCATAGTCGAGCCGTCACGTTTCCTCTTATAACTGCCTTGATTGCTGCTCTTCTTTCCCCCCTCATTGCCCGCCGACTTGATTGCCTGGTGAAGTGTGGAGAATCCGTTTACAGTCTCCATCGATGTATAACGTTCACCGACTTGAATGAGTGAGCGACTGTGTGAAAGGTTTTACTTAGAAAAAATGTTTATTTCAATTTTCTTATTTGCGAAGAAGAAGATCGAGCCAAGTTTTATTGATTTGTTTATAGGACCCTCAGTTTCATTTCATTCATTTCTAAAAACCGACGGCAGGACTTCTACACAATGAAGCTTCTTTTGATTTGCCTTACATTGTCTAAGCTGGTACGAACCTCTCAAAATCTGCCGCTGAAGCTCGCCAACAATGCAACAACAAAAAGCATTCTATGCTGTTTTTAGTCAAGAATATTCTTTATTCCGGAGTGTGTGGGGTCGAGCGCTCGCCAAAACTGGTGCAATCCTCATCAGGAGGTTGTTGGGTTCTTTTTTTCGTACGAGCAACCCAACATCCATCCTGATGAGAAGCACCAGTTTCTGGATATTCTTTTGCTGCCATCGAAATCCCTCGCTTTTTAGCGTCTTGTGGCGGGCGGTGATACTGTTAAAATCAGTGAGCGGTTGTTTCTTTTCTTTTGGCTTGTAAACCCGCATACATAATGTGCAAATTTGTCAATGACTTTCTAACACAAAATACACACACAACAATCTTCGCAGAGCGCCTTTACTCCTCCTACCTCTTCCCTCTCCCGTGTCGCCTCCACTGCCATTCCTTCTACCCGTACTATTCCAGCTAGTGATGAAATCCGGCAGGTAAGTTGTAAATGTTCAGTCCATATCAGTAATCCCACCTCCAAAACCTAAACCTAACCCCAACCCCTCCTCCCCCCCAAAGGCCGGCCTAATCTCCGCCTCGCTTGAAACCGGGTGCGACATCTGGGACCCCTGGGGCCTAAGTAACTGGGTCCCTTCCTCCTACGCTCGCGAGGCGGAGCTCGCGAACGGTCGCGTCGCGATGCTTGCCACAATCGGCTGGGTCTTCCCCAAGTACTTCCACTTTGCCGGCGGCGTCTCCACTGATCCCGTGGCGGCGTTCTGGGAGAGCGACACCCAGTGGTGGGCACAGTTCGTCCTCCTTTGCGGGGTGATCGAGGCGCAGAAGTTCTACGCCGCGACCAACGGGAAGGGGTACCTCGGGGGTGACGTGGAGCCGTTTTACGATCCCGCCGGGATCTACCCTAAAGACGCCGAGGGGCGGAAAGTTATGCAGGAGAGAGAGCTCCGTAACGCCCGTCTGGCGATGATTGGGATTGCAAGCTTTGCTGCGAACCACGCGGTTCCGGGGAGTGTGCCGTTTTTACCGGAGGGGTTTTGAGCGGGGAGGGGGGGGTCTTGGATCGGTAGTAATGGAAATGGTTTTAATTTGGTTGTTCAACAACGAGACGAAATGAAATGATGAGAGAGTTTTTGTTTTGCGATATCTTTTCGTTTATTTCTTCTTTCTGTAAATGTAAGTCGCGTTCCGCGTTTCGTCATCTTTCTCTACTCTTTCTTTATATTTAATCATTTCGCCTCTCCGAGCAGTCTCTCGGCCTTCTTCTTCAACCTCTCAATAATATGGTCTTGAATCCCCTCCACCTCCCCACCCTCCTCCTCCCTCATCCTCCTTTCCACCTCGACAGCTCTCCGAATATTCCTCCCGAGCTGCCTCCTTATCCTGTACTTCCCCTTCGCCTCCGGCACCCTCACGACGTCGAGCCAGTGCGCGTACCCTCCCCCCCTGATCATCTGCCTCCCCGCCTGCTCGCACATCTGCCCGAGGACCTCGAGCTCCAGCACCTTCTCCTCCGCCCCCCCGATGCCGCTGTCGAAGTACCCCATTATCAAAGGCGGGGCGTGCTTCCTGCTCGCGCACGAGTACGACCACGGGTCCCGAGTCCCGTCTCGAAGGAGCCTTAGGGCGAACATCCTCTCCTCCCGCGCCTGTTCGTGCGCGGCGCCGGCGCCGGAGCCGGCGCCGGCGCCGGCGCCCCCCCCCCCGCCGCAGAACAGCTGCCCGAAACCGGGGAGCGAGGAGAGGGAGTCGTACGCCCCGGCTGTCCCCGCGGGTAGGCGGAGGAAGAAGCCGTTGATCGGTGCGAACATTGGGGACGACGGGTTCCGGACGATCCAGGCGCTGCGGGCGAGGAAGAGGGAGGATACGAGGGGTAGGGTGGGTACGTGGACGCCGGCGCCACCGCCGCCGCCGCCACCACCGCCGCCGTCGATACCACCGGCACGATTTTTAGTGCCGTTTGCGTTTGCGTTCGTCTCGACCCTCCGCGCGATCCCCCGGGACACGCTGTTGATCACCATGAGTACCTGCGGTCGTTCCTTCCACGCCTTGTCGTCCCTTGCCTCCTTCGTCTCCATGGCGATCCGGAATAGCCCGACGCACGCGAGCGACACCTTGCGCAGTACGGGGCAGCGGGACGCGAGGGAGGCGAGGCAGAGGGGGAGGAG
>Ga0115554_1003716_pt1 | contig 10237 bp, 7 predicted proteins | sample COGITO_mtgs_1104_3_FD_87283 | JGI IMG/M metagenome (GOLD analysis project Ga0115554, IMG submission 87283) | Pelagic marine microbial communities from North Sea - COGITO_mtgs_110404 | ecosystem: Environmental > Aquatic > Marine > Epipelagic | place: Germany:Helgoland, sampling site Kabeltonne... | reverse complement strand
TGTGTTTACATCATGGCAATCCTATATCGAGCTATATCTCGAAAATTAAAAAATAACGGCCTCGCCTGGCAATTGGGTAGAACGGTAGTAAGTCCAATTGAAAAAACGTGGCTAGTCGTCCGTTCACTGCCTTTTTGCTTATGGTTAATGGTGATACCTGCACCTAGACTAAACACAACTAGAACACATCAAGGTAACTTACATCGAGATTTGAGTGGTCTACCTGGTACCCATCAATGATTAACCAGCCCATAAATGAGGTGACTATTGTTGGAGCAGGTATCTCTGGGCTTCTCATTTCTCGTCATCTTATAGATCAAGGTACTTTAGTTACACTCGTCGGCCCAGAGGACAAAAGACAGCAAACGCTTTGTACTTGGCGAAATGTTCAAGCGCCTGACTTTTACAATGAGCATTTAATTGGCGCTTGGAGTAGCTGGCAATTCAGGGCTAACAATAAAAAGATCATTCATCAAGCCGATAAATATTGGTATGAGGCGCTAAACGGACTATCCTTAAAGCGGAGTTTAGAAAATTATTTATCCGAACAACCTACTTTTACGCGTATTCAAGAATTAGTAAATACCGTAAAAAAAACGAAGAATAGCTTTGAAATAAACACCTCCTCAGGCTCTATCACTTCATCCTACCTTCTCGATTCGCGCCCCCCTCAATTTAAAGAGCAGACTTTGACCCAACAATTTTTTGGTGTCGCTATTGAATATGAACGAGCAGAGGAAATCGCTAATCACCCTATTCTCATGGATTTTAATATCCATCAGATCGACCGTGGGTGCGTCATGTTTGTTTATGTGATCCCACTAACCTCTAAGTCGATGTTAGTGGAAGCAACGCTCTTTGGAACGTCTACAGTAGAAGAATCCATCCTTAGGAATTTGGTACAGCAATGGATTGAAGACCACTGCAATGCTGATTATCTAAACAAATCACCAATCTTCGAAGAAAAAGGCATTATTCCAATGGGTCCAGTCTCGTTCACTAATAACGGAAAACCTGCCGGGATCGCAGCAGGCTCAGCGCGTCAAAGCTCAGGTTATGCGCTACAAGGACTTGAACGCCAGATAAACCGATCTAAAGAATCAAATGATTTAGACTCCTTATCCAATTCTCCATATTCGCACTTGTCAACATGGATGGATAAAGTGTTTTTAAGAGTAATCAGACACAATCCGGTCCTAGGTAAGGAGATTTTTAGTGCGATGGCACAATCATTAACAGGTGACGAGTTTGCGAATTTCATGGCCGATGACTTCTCGTTCAAAGATAGTCTGAAGATAATACGAGCGTTACCCAAATTTCCTTTCATCAGGGCAATACTCTCATAATGACCTTGTCTCTAGTTGACTATTTGTCCTTACTTGCCATAGTGATCATTGGCATTCCTCATGGCGCACTAGATCTAGATCTCGCAATCGCTGGAAATTCGGCGACGACACAACGGCGCAGCACTATTTTCGTCATCTACCTTGCGATAGCATTTGTATCTTTTATTTCATGGTATTTGACGCCGAGTATTGCCCTCGGAGTGTTTCTGCTACTGAGTACGGTTCACTTCGGGCGCGCCAATCCACTTCTCCTTGACTATAAAAATAAAAATAGACCGGTCATCTTGATTGGTTCGATCATTTTTCAAGGAGGCTTAACAACGATATTCCTGCCCTGGGTGTACTGGAGTGAGACCAAGATTATATTCGCTGCTCTCGATGCTTACATACCGGCATTTCAACTTATTGGGATCTTTGCTGTCTTAGTTTGGTTGTTGGCCGCATTTGTAGCGTCTCTTCATCATCGCAACGTACGGCTCTATCTTAGTTTAACGATCTTAATGGGACTCGCATTTTTCAAAGAGTTATTTACACCTCTTTGTCTATTTTCGATATTCTTTTGTGTTCTTCACTCAATTCCGCATTATTTGAAAGCATCTGATGAAATCGGCACTTCCCCAAGGAAACCACCGATTGGTTTTTTGGTAAACACGGTGGCTGCTTGGATAACAGTGGCAACTGTTTCAATATTTTTTTACCAGAATCAGAACCTTAATACATCCGCATTAAATGGAATATTTTCAGTTCTTTTCGCATTAACGGTACCGCATATGATCTTAGTCGACTTGTTATTGCCTAACAGACTAACTAGATGGAGAATCACTTAAATGCGGAGTAGACGTCATTAATGCGCTAAAAGTGCCAATGAATTTTATAAACAAAATAAGTTGGACGAAAGCACTTTAGTAGTAATATCTTGACTCAAAGAACAGTAACTTATTTGCCTCTTGAAGACCCAAAATAGTATCAGCCCCGCCGCGGAAGTACTCCATTCCAGAGGTTACTTTAAGCTGATCACTGATCGCATATGTGAGTTTGGGACGAATAAGAAAACCATGGCGAGCTAATAATGTCGCTCCTGATATTTCAAGCTCAAGAGTATCGTTAAACCAGTTTTTTCCCAACCTTAAATTTAAACCATATTCATCGGGGTCAAGTTGGTTGTTCATCAAGGCAGATAGAGAGGCCACAGTCCTTATCCCCTGCTGCACTATTTGACGGGGATCCTGGTAGTTCGATACTCGGCGGTAGAACAGTTGAGTTGTCAAACTTAGGTCGTCGCCAAAATCACGCTCTAAAGCGAAAACACCATAAAATGAATTATTTTTAATATTTGGATTGTCACCTGAAGAGTCTTCCGTTTTTGTATACGAAATTTCTGCAGCGTAGCGATTTGAACCACTAATCGTAGCGACGTCTGCGCCGAATATTTCTACATCATTATAAGATTCGATTACTAAAAGATCACTTCCGCGTAAGCCAGAAAGCGACAAGTCAGAGTTTAAGTCGACACCATTAAAATAAGAGATAGACCAATCAAATTGGCCACCAGACTGATCAAATTTTAACGCATATTGATTATCATTTTTAGGAACATCTTTAATGAACTGCAACCCAGGGACCTTGGTTGGCGCAAGCTTATTTGGCTCAAAATGTTCGATCCATATCGCCGTAAGAGTAGAATAAGAACCAAAGATTTTACTAATTTTTATTGCCTCAGTACCAAAACGGTCTTCGTCAATTTCTGGAGATAAAAGGGTGAAATCGCGTGGCGTTAAGTTATCGGTTGGATTTAGTCGATCAGCCCTACCCCAAGCTACAATCTGACGACCCAGTCGATAATCCCAGTCTCCCGATCTAAAATGAAGATAGGCTTCCTTAATTTGCCTATTAGTGCTTCCTCCGCTAAACGTATCTTCGTCGTAGACATAGGCCTCTGAATACAGTGTTAAGCCTCTTCTTAGACGCTTATCCAGCTTGAGCCAGACGGAGCTAGCGACAAAGTCACCGTCGTTATCGCTTAAGCGATTTGATGACCAGTAACCGGTCCGCAAAGAACCCGTTAATCCAAATTCGTTTAATGGTGAGGACCACCCCTTCTCATTCTCCTCAGAGAGCAGTAATAGCTCGTCAAGTTGATCTGGTTCAAAGTCTTGCGCGAAAACGCCAACTGGTTTGAGAAGCGATACCAAAAATAAAGCGAACCATATTTTCCAGGCTCGCTTTATTTTTAGAAGAAACTCACCACTCATTCACTTTCCATGTAGCGCGTCGTGAAGAACGAGTTTTTAACGCCAACATTAACCTTCAACTTATCGACCTTGATGACTGTCGAGTGCCCAGAAATAACGTTTAATGCACGCAATTCTCTTGCAGTCCATCGATTTTTTTCTGGTTCAACAAGCTCTATATTTTTGAAGCTCATTTGCTTATATAAAGCACCGGACAAGTTATACATTTCAGACTTTCGTGCAACAAAAGTATCTTTTTGAATCCAGCCTACCCGTTTTGAGTACCCTGAATTTTTAGCTATCGTTTTGCTCTTTGGTAAGGACTCTATGATGAAGCACTCAAAACCATCAACGAGTTCTTCTCCAACAATCGAGTGCTCCCAATCTTGAACCTTGTGTCCAATTACGTCACCATAAGAAAAATCCGTTCCAACAAAACTATCCCTTTTATTACTTGAGACGAGTCTGCGAACCTTTTTCATACTCGGTAAGTACAACCAGATGTCATCATCTTTAGCGGATTGTTCTACAAGCAAAGAAACCATCCCTCGAACATCAGTAGGCTCAATAAATCGAGTCATTCTCATGTTGTCTATCCCATTTTCTTTCAATTTCGTCGTACCGAACGTCTTACGCACACGCTCTTTACCTGATTTATTACGCAAAATAAACGTGGCTTCCGACTCCGAGTCAGTGACCTTAGTAATGACAAAGTTTTTTTCCATGATTTCAATCGCAGACTGGGCAGAGCTACTAAGTGGTGCCAACCAAAACACTGTCCCAAGAATTGCAACTAACGCCTGACTCTTTAAAACACTAACATCTACTTTCATTTTTTTACTCCGTCAAAGATAAATTTTGGTCTAAACTTAAGTATCAAAGCTGGCATTATTGTGAGGGCTGCTGTAACACTCACAATCATCGCAGTTGCAATCAAAATAGCTGTCCACGTATGGGGGTAATATCCGCGTGAAAATGCCTGTACCGCATAACCTCCAGCAACAGCCGATGCCACGAACAAACAAGCCTTACCAGCCGTCCTTAGAACTTTACGGAAGGCTTCATCTACTTCCGTACCTTTTCCAAGCTCCTCACGAAGTCGGAAGAGCATGTAGATTGCGTAATCGGCCCCAATTCCAATAGCCAGTGATGAGACCAACGCAGTAGGAATATTTAAACTCAGACCAAGAATACCCATCAAACCCATATTAGTTAAAACCGCTAAGAGTAACGGGGTGATTACGAGTAATCCTGCCACCGGTGATCTAAAAATGATGGAAGCAAATAAAAACACCACTCCAGCGATTTGCGCAATATTAAGCAGCTTATCTTTAACGATGACTTCTGCCAACGCAGCGCTTTGCGCAACGCTACCTCCAACATTTACTGTAATTGATGGTGGGAAGTTCTCATCCACAAAAGCTTGTATATTAGCCCACAAATTAAGCATATCGGTCGTATTATCACTATGTGTAAATATGACCATATTCGCTAACTGGTAGTCGTAATCCACGTACGGATCGAAATCTCCTGGCGAGCCAGACATGGAGTAAATCAAAAGGTACTCAGCGATTGTATTTCTGTTGTCTGGTATGCGGTAAAACTCAGGATCATCCGCATTCATCGATTTATTCATCTGTTTGATGAACTGAGCAATTGAGAGAACTTTACCCACATGAGGTTCAGTTTCTATAAATTGAGCTAACTTATCCATTGCTTTTAAAACCTCAGGATCTTTGATGGCATCCTGTTCACCACCGTCAAACATCAAGTAAATATTATTTGTACCAGCCATTAGCTCATTCAAGGAACTGTCGCTTTTCATCAGTTCCAGATCGGGTGAGAAATATCCTTTGAGCGAGCTCTCTATGCTCAACTTAGACGCGCCATAGACAGATACAACGACCAACACCGCAGCGATGGAAAAAATATGTTTCCTATTTGGACCCAAGATCGTGTTCGCGTAGAAACCCGTGATTTTGTCCCAAATTCTCTCTTCTTTCTCTAGGTCTGTCTCCCCTTGGCTGGGGGGAGGAAGAATTGCTCGAAGCGCGGGGATCAATGTCATTTCTACGATAAGAATACTAAGAATACCAACACCAGAGAAAACCCCAAAAACCCGGATCGAAACAATATCGAAAACCATCAGTGAGAAAAATCCACAAGAGGCAACTAGGCCCGCTGTCAGCATGACGGGACCGATTTTCACAATTGAGTCAATAACAGCCTGCCGATTTGCCGCAATACTGTTCTTGTCAGAAACGATACTCTTCGGATTAAACACATACATGATCAATCGAATCGTCGCCCAAAGAAAGAAAACCCAGACTGGGATCAGCGATATGGCGCCGACACGAAGAACAGCAGCAACACCATCACTAAGCTCTCCAGTTTGGTATCCTTGGATAAGTCCCCAAACAACTGGAATTCCGAGCATTATCGGTGATAATTTTCCAAGTATCCGACTTGCATCAAAAAACTTTGTTTTCGTGTACTCAGCGCCACCAGGCTGCGCAATATTATATTCCTCATAATATCGTTTCAATAACTGAACCGCATGGCCGGCCCCCACGGCAAGAACTAGAATAGGCGTCAAAGTATTGAATATGTCTAAAGGAACTTTTGCTAACCCCATAAAACCTAGCGCCCAAATCACCGCTATGATCGGGGTCACTAAAGGTAGTATCAAACCTTGTAGCGTTCTAAATGCTTCAAAGTGAATGATCCCAATAATGATAATCGCTATCATCAGTAGTAAAGGTGTTCGTTCCGCGAATTTCTCAATCAGAGCAATGAATGGCGGATATCCGGTTACTTCTATGGTCACTGAATCATCGCGTTCCGGATCAACGGCTTCGTTAATACGATCAGACACATAGGTGAAACCGACTCGACCCTCTTTCTTATCCTCAACGGAAGCGTCTCTAACCTCAGCCAGTATGGTCAATGTTTTAAAGTCCTCAGAAACCACTGAATTCATATACGCATCGTTACGAATTAGGGCATCTTTCAACGCGGCTAAATCCTCAGGTGAAGTTGGCACTTCCTCCATCATTTGCTGTACTTGCATGCCTTCAGCTGTACCTTTGATATCTTTTGCTCTACTTGCGGCTATAGATAGAAGGTTTGTTTGGACTACTCTCGGCGTCTCACTAAGTTTTTGCGTAATACGTTGGACTTTCGAGAGCACATTAGGTTGGAAAACATCGCCCTCTTTTGGCGTAATTCCTATAACGGCAACATACCTCGAACCGAAAACCTCTTCAACCTTCAAGGTAGTTGATACAAAAGGGTGGGATTGAGGAACGATCGTATTTGGGTCAATGATAACGGTTAGGTTACCGAGATTTTTTATAAAAAATCCTGTTAATCCTAAAATGATCAGGACTACAGCCCACCTAAAACGCACTATCCATTCAATATAATTTCGCATTAAATTCTCGCTTTTTTTACGTTTACATGTAAGACACAGTTGTACTTAAAATCGAGCGTTTTACTGGTTCGATCTCTGCTACGGCTATGAACGCGTGACCAGGCACACCCTTTACTCATCTATTTTCACCAAAAAAATGTTCGACCCGGACAACGAGTATACCTCATTTGTTAACTACGGAAACATGGCGGATTGATGCGGTATAATCTGAATATGAGTTATCACAAGACAAACTTAAAAGAACGCCTCACACAAATAGCCTGGGATATTTGTAACGAACAGTCATGGCAACAAGTCAATATGCGCTCTATTGCCAAGATTGCAGGCGTTTCATCAACAGCTATTTACCGACATTTCACCAGTAAAAATGACTTAAAAGCCGCATTAATGATACGAGGCTATCAACTTTTATCTCATGGTACGAGCTTGAATACTTCAAATGATTTTGCTGACTACGGCGCCCAATACGTACGATTTGGGTTGCGTTATCCATATATCTACGATTTGATGTTTGCAGACACCGATATAGATATCAATCAGCACCCGGCGCTACAAACCATATCGAACGAAGCGTGGGATGAAGTTGTAAACGGCATCAAACGCAATCTCCCCAACCTACCCGAAAAAGAAGTTCTAATGGTCGCTTACAACACATGGGCTCGCGTTCACGGTCTCGTGGGGATTTTGCGACGACCGAACCTATGTGGCAATCAAAGTGAAACTCTAACCTGGATCGAAAATAATTTAGAGGAGTACCTCAAGAAGACTCGCAACGTGGACTTTACTGCTTAAATTATTTATTCAGCTGACCGGCCAGACGGAAAATGGGATCCTTACGGCAAACAGTTTAGCAATCAATTAGGTGTGTTTTTTAACTTGGTAAATAGTCAACCAAACAAAACCCGCGATAATGGGGATCGATGCCGCTTTGAGCGCCACAAGGTCTATACCCCACGCTTCAAGCGGCAAAGACATTCCTAAAAAGCCTACAAGGCCTACTCCGTAGTACGTGACGGCGGCAATCGATAAACGCTCCACCGTCTGTTGTAAACGAAGTTGAGTCTTTGCTCGCCTATTCATAGAAATCAACAGTTCTTGATTCTGACGCTGGATGATCATTTCAGTCTGTGTTTGCAGTAAATCACCGGCTCGGCTTATACGTTCAGAAAGACGACGTAACCTTTCGGAAAAAGCACGGCAGCTGTCAATAGCCGGCAGCATCCGGCGATTCAGAAAGCCCTTAACGCCTTGGAAACCCTCTACACGACTCACACGCAACCCTTCAAGTCTGTTTTCTACAATGCTGTCATAAGCTTTAGTCGCAGCCATACGATAAGACGCTTTCGAGTAAATGTTTTCTAGATCCGCCGCTTGCGCCGACAACTTCGACAGCATACCTTCGACATGACTATCGGGCTGTTTAATTTGCTCCGCGAGCTCGTTGGTGATCTCACCAACGTGTCGCGTAATTGAATCTAGTTTAGATCCATATTCTGTGACGGTAGCGAATCCTAATAGCGCGAGCAATCGGTAAGTCTCGAGTTCAACAATTCGCTGAACAGCGCGCCCTAGCCTGCTCGCCACCATGCTTTTATTAAACAGGGCTACTCGTGAGAATCCAGCCGCATCAATATCGAACGCAAAATATACCTGCGCCGCCCCGTCACTAAATTGATTCGCCGCAACTGCTCGAGCTTGCATCAACTGAAGCATCTGTTGTTCAGTTAATCCGTCCGGTGGTTCTCCCCCAACCTCTAACCAAATCGCATGAAAAATTTGTCCCGGAGATGCATGCGCCCATTCGATTGGGAGAGCGACACTACGTGCGTTATAGGCATCAGGTGAAAGCCCAACTAAAAGCGAATCATACTTTTGAATGAAACTGACCGAAATAAACTCTGTATGCCTCTCAAAATCTAGAGAATAATGACCAAGATTAAAAGAGGAAAACTTGCTGCTCAACGGAATGGGCGCCTGCCCTTCTCGCTCTAAAAACTTATTTACATATTCGACGATTACATCCGCGTTACCCTCGACAAGGTAAATGAATCGAATAAACCGTCCAGATCCCGAGAAGTTATCGAATGCGCGCGCATGTAATTCGTCCGAAAGTGTTCTTCTTAAATCTACAGCATCCATTATTTTTCCATTCTCTGGGGCATCAATAGATCTCCAATCTTAATCTTCACGATTTCTTATTTCAAAAACTCATATATCAAAGACAATCCTTCTGCATTCTTCATCAACCAAACAGACCTTAGTTATCGATAAACCACTCAGACTACCGTCTATGAAGGAAATTTAATAACTAAATACTTAAACACATTAGACTTCATTAACCCTAAACTTTGGCACTGAAAAAATCCAATGACCCACATACAATCTGCCACTATAGACCCATACTACTGCGATGTGTTTGCCCTTGCTTTATGCAATTTCTTAAAGCTTTCAATAAGCCGATGGTGACGATCTAACCCTGCTAACGCTGGGTTCGTCGGTGTTAAACCGAAGAATTTTACGCTACCATCGACTGATTCTATGACAGCATCCATACGATCTTGACCGAACATGCGATAGAAATTAGTAACATAGTCGTCTAACGTAAGTTTATCATTGAGCTGCACTTCCAAAACAGCGCTCAATGCTTGGTAAAACAATCCACGTTCAACCGTATTGTCGTTGTATTGGAGAAAAACTCCGGTTAACTCAAGGGCCTCATCAAATTGTTCCAACGCTAAATGAATTAGAAGTCTTAGCTCGAGAACTGTCAATTGCCCCCAAACCGTATTGTCGTCAAATGCGACTCCTATTAACGTTGAAATATCTGAGTACTGGTCTATTTCGTTGCTACACAAACGTTCATTTAAGACAATCAAACTAGAATCACTTAAAGAATGTAAATTCAAAATATCGGAACGAAATATCAATGCCTCATTTGTGTTGTTCCAAATTAACTCTTCAACCGGATATACCTCGGAATAACCAGGCACAATTATTCTGCAAGCTACAGCACCAAGCTCGTCATATGTTGCAACATAAACTTCTCTATTAAGATCTGCCAGTATATTAAACAGCGTTGCTGCTTCCGTTACATTTGATTTTTCACTGTTACTGGAAAAATCCCAATCTACAAACTCGTAATCTGATTTATTACTGAAAAATCGCCACGATACCACTCCACTAGAATCAATAAAATGTTCCACAAAATTATTGGGCTCGGTCACCGC
>Ga0115554_1003701_pt1 | contig 10261 bp, 5 predicted proteins | sample COGITO_mtgs_1104_3_FD_87283 | JGI IMG/M metagenome (GOLD analysis project Ga0115554, IMG submission 87283) | Pelagic marine microbial communities from North Sea - COGITO_mtgs_110404 | ecosystem: Environmental > Aquatic > Marine > Epipelagic | place: Germany:Helgoland, sampling site Kabeltonne... | reverse complement strand
TTTCAAATCATCCGCGCGAGACGATCTCTTAATCAACTTTCTCGTCTCCGTATTCACGTCGTACAAGAATTTAAGATCAGTTTGATTCAATCTCGGAAGAATATGAGTGAAACAAATATCGTCGTTCTTGACGATCACATCCCACAACTCTCTCTCCCCCATCCGTCTTTTCTGCGCTCTCGTCCTCACTCCAGACAACATGACGACGTTTGTCTCACGACACCAACTTCTTCTTCGTCTTCTTCTTCTTCGTTCTCGAAAGTCTTTTAGTCAAAGAGAGATTTGTTTTTTTTTTCAGAAGTAAAAATTGGCGTTTTTTTCCGAGAGAGACAAGACAACAGATATGAAAACCACATTACGAGAACAACTCGCGCGATACGAGCGAATACGGAAACGTCCCAACGAGAGAGAGAAGAAGAGAGAGAGAGAAAACAGAGAGTGTATGCATGCGAGAGAGAGAGATGGAAGAGGTTCGCGCGACTCCGCGTGAGTACGTTTGAATAAAACACACTTAGGGAAAGTGAGATATGTCTGCTTTTGCATCACTCGTAGCGCGGAGAGGAAGAACGGCGACGTATCGTTGGTGCAACTTCTGCCTCGCGCACCAAAGGCAAAACGAGTTTGAGCGGTATTATTCGTCTTCTGGGACGACGACGACGACGACGACGATTCAGACGACGAAAATACTCGCGACTTTACTCGAAGATGCGATTGCGGATTCCAACAGGAAAGAGACAGAACAAGAGATGATACCATCATCATCGCAGGAAGATAACCAAAAGATCGTGGACCGAACGCGCGTTCGCGCGATTGCAGGGAAAGGCGGGAAAGGGTGCGCCTCGTTTCGGAAAGACGGCGGGTCGAGAGGACGGAGAGGTGCGGATGGCGGGAACGGCGGGAACGGCGGCGACGTCGTGTTGAAAGCGGTTGGCCAGCGAGGGCCGAAGAGTTTAGGTCACGTGGGGAACTTGTTGAGAGCGGAAAACGGAGGAAACGGAGGGAAAGAGAGGATGCAAGGGAAACGAGGGAAGACGAAGGTGATGGAAGTGCCGGTTGGGACCGTGGTCTGGGAGGAAGAAGAGAGAGAAGATGTTGTCGTCGATGATAACGTCGAGGTGACGAAAAAGATGATGGCGAATTGGGGGTCCTCCGAGCCCGTGTGGGATGATAACGACGATGACGACAACGAGGATGGTGATAATCTCGAGAGAAGCGACGACGGAGAACACGACGACGATAAATTAGAAATAGAGTACATAAGAACCGCGCATTTACGTCCGAGAGGGTATAAATACGGCATTTGGCGAGTGCTCGCGGATTTGTCAACACACGAGGACGAGTTTAAGCTCGCAATAGGAGGCAGAGGCGGGAAAGGGAACGCGAATTTTCCAGTCGGAAAAACAGCCGGAGAGTACGATCCCGGCGAACCAGGGACCGAGAGAAGAGTGGTTTTAGAGTTGAAAACAGTCGCGGACGTCGGGTTTATTGGGTTTCCAAACGCCGGGAAATCCACGATGTTAACGGCGCTGACCAACGCGAAACCAAAAATCGCGCCGTACGCGTTTACGACGTTGACCCCACAATTTGGTGCTCGCGAAATTGATTTAGATAAAGAGATGGAAACGAAAGTGAGCTTGACGTTTGCCGATGTACCCGGTTTACTTCCGGGCGCGCACAGGAACAGAGGCTTAGGTCACGATTTTTTGCGACACGTGGAGAGGTGTCGAGTGCACGCCTACATCGTCGACGCGACTGGTGGTGATGGAAAGAATAAACGCGCGACGACGGGTAATACAGAACAAGACGATGCAAATGAAAGTCTACCTGAAAATAGCAAAGAAACCAATAAGCTGCCCCACGAAGCCTTGATTGATTTAGTCAACGAGTTGGAAACCTACAAACCAGACATAACGAAAACGACGCCGGCGATTGTCGTGGTGAACAAAATGGACTTGTTATTGTTCAACAGTAGCGAAGATGATGGCAATAACGCTAGAGAAGGAGCTTCTTCCGCCGAAGCGATTAAGAAGACAATCTCTGCGTCGATTACGAAAGCGATCGGATCGTTAGGAAAAGATGCGTCTTTGTGGGAAATTGTGTTCGCTTCCGGTAAAACCGGGGAAAACGTGGACGAGGTGTTAGAGGCAGCATCGAGAGCGTGGAAGCGAATGAATAGTAGTGCAAGTAGGAGTAATTATATTAGCGGTAGTGATAATGAAAGCGAGAGCGATGCTGCCAAGGCCGAGAGCGTGTGGTCGGATCCCAATAGATTTTGATTTTAGTGAAAAGCGCCCACAAATTGATAAAATAAATACCTAAATGTTCTTCTTGTTCTTGTACTTTGTCTTCGTCATCACTCTTCTCTCCTTCTCCTTCTTAAACTGCCAGACGATCAATCCACCAACTATAACTGCACTAACCGCTAACCAACACCGGACGACCGCTTTTGGCCACTTTGCCGTGAACAAACCGTCCCCGTGTTTCAGAATCACCAGAAACTCCATCGCCATGGCGGCAATCGCCAACCACGCGTTCGCGCCTAACTGAGCTTTCCAAATCCCGCGCTCGTCCGTTATGAACACGTAATACTCTCTGATGGCAATATTTGCCTGTGCAAACCAAAGCACTAAACGTAAAGTGTTCAAAATATGCGGCGGAGGTATGCCGTAAATGAACTTCAAGAAGAACGCGTTCAATTCAAACGATAAACACATACCGATGAGGAACACGCACTGAATGAAACGACCGGGAGTCTTGAACGGCTGCCATTCGTAACGATACCAGTTATGTCCTTTCTCCGGAAGGATGTAATTTTCGATCGATTTTCGCGCGACGCGAACGAAATTCGACGACGGACGTCGTCTGTGATGGCGGTTTTTCTTTCCATCGCTTTCATCTTTCGTGCGCTCGGAAGAACGCGCCGCCGCCGCCGCCGGTTTGTTCTTCATCTCGTTCTCATCATCTTCTCCTTCTTGTCCATTTTTTTCGTATTCATCCTCCTCGCTACTACTACTCTCCTCGAAATCATCTATCACTCTCTCAGTAAAACCATGATTTTCAACTCCTTCGCTACTTTCCTCCCTACTGCTCCCGCTATAACTACCCCTACCAACGTTGGTCGTCGCGAAATACTTCGTCGCCCGCATCCCGACCCACATCCCGCCAAAGTTACACACCAACACGTCCAACACCCACGAATCCCACCAGCACTCGTTAAAATTCTTCAACCAATGCCTAAACGTCACCTCCATCAGTTCAAACAAAATCGAATACGCCCACAACAAGTGCCAATCGCGAATGGCCAACGCCTTCCCGAACCACCCGAGCACGTGCGCGAGAAAAAACTCATCCAGTATCGTGTTCTTCACGTTCTGGAAACAGGACCCAAAACGTGCTAAATTGCATTGCTCCGGAGTAAAAACTCGACAATCCGTCGCGTACGTCCGTTCCTCGTACGGGAACATCTTCGCATCATCTTCACCCGCTGAGATTAAGTTTGAATCCCAAAACGCAAACACCCTCGCTCTCGCCTGTTCTTTCGTCTCTTGAAACACCAAAAACACCAGGAACAAAAGGTACAGGACAAAACTCCCGTGCACGCACCTCCAGACGCCCGGGTGCGGGCGAAACATGTGCGTGTCTTCACCTTGGAGGAACGAGTACACGAGGTAGGACACGTAGGCGAAGAAGAGGCCTTTTTTCGTCGAGGAACTCGATGATGCTGTCCTCGCTTCTGACACATCATTTCCCCTAATGTTGCGTTGACCAATGTCATCATTCAACGCTTGGTACGCTAAAACGAGCACGTATACGAAGAGAAAAGAGAGTGATTTTCTGTTGTTTGTATTGTTACGAACAGAAACACCGTTGGCGTCCATTTTGCTGCTCTCTTCTTCTCGTCCTCTTCCTCCTTCTCTCTCTTATTTATGCGCGGGGAGTGCGCTAAAAATAACAACTTTGGGATGCTTCATTTTCCCGAAACGAACCCCGAAACGGAACAGAATATATACACACACACACACAACACACACACAGACACAGACGCGCTTTGAATGATGCGCGAGAGTAGTAATGATGCTAATAATAACAACGCCGGAGGATCAGGATCAGGAAATGGAGGCTTAACGTTCGCGTTCCTCTCCTTGGGAACCATTTCCGTTTCCATTTTACTCTCCGGAGTGGCGATGCATTCGTCCATGTCGAGTACGAGTTCGTCGAGTTCTTCGTCTCTGGCGAAAGGCATTTTCATCGGGTCCACGTCCACGATTACGTTATTCGCGTCTGGCGTGTATTTTGCGTGTAAGTTTATCTCCTCGGGAGGAGGGACGAGTAGGAGTACGACATCAACATCCGCGGAATGTATCGAAGGGGAATTCGTTGAGAAGGAGAGTTTAATTGGAATGAATGTGAGAAAAGAGGAGATGCGCGGGTGGTTGATTTTCTGCAAAGGGTCTAACATGGTGAAAGCGAATAAGATGTCCAAAGAAAAAGGATTCGCTGGGAAAACGACGTCGAAGAAGTCGTCTTTAAGTTTGACGACTTTGATGAGCGGAAGCAATACGGAGAGGTATTACGTGACTTTGGACGTGAAAGCGGCGAGGATGAAGTTGGAAGCGAACAGAGGAGGAGGAGGAGGAAGCGACGGCGGGGCGAGCGCGACGACGGCGGCGGAGAGTACTACTACTACGACGACTTCTTTTTCTTCTACTTCTTTGGAGGCAGAGTATGTGGACAAAGAGGAAAAGTTTATCGATTTGAAGCAGTGCGACGTGTATTTGGTAGAGTATCCGGAAGGGAATAAGACGGAGTTGATGTGGAATCATAAGCGGGCGATCGTGATTGCGAGGAGGAGCGATGCTTCTTCTTCTTCTTCTTCGCTGTACGAAGGCGAGAAGGTGGTTTGGTTATACGCTTTGAGCGGACCGAGTAAAGAGGCGTGGTTTTACGCGCTGTGGAGGGCGTTGGATATGGACTCGATGAGAAGAGGTTTAACGTCGACGACTGCCACGAATACGAATAATAAACAAAAGTTCCCAGAAGAGGCGAAATCGAGAATCGCGCAGTACTTGCTCGAAAACGCGCGATTCGAAAAGAAGATTAGCAGAAGTAGTAGTAATAGCAGCGAACAACAACAACAACAACAACAACAAGAGAAGAAGGATGAGAAAGCCAAAGCGCAAAAGAAACAAGACGCGTTTTTCGAACACATCTTCGACGACAAACGGTGCGGACAAACCGTGAATATCATCTCTTCCCGCATCTTTTTCGATTTAGTGCGCTCGATTGATTTTAAAAACGTTCTCTCGAATTTGTTGGAGAAGAAATTGAACGAACTTCCCGGTTTACCGAAATACGTCGGCAAGTTTGACGTGGAAAAGTTATCGTTAGGAGAAGCGACGCCGAAGTGTAACATGTTACGGCCGGTAGATGGAAGCGATGGTTCAAACGCACCTTGGGACGGCGGATCGTTACCAGGTCGAGGCGTTTGCGCCGCGGTGGAAGCGGATTTGAGTTACGTCGGCCTTATTGAAGTGACGATTCGAACGAGAGTGGATTTAGCGCAGTACGCGAAGGAAATCGGGAACTTAGTGGAAGGCGGGGATGCAGCGGGAGTGGAGGAAAACGACGAAGACGCTGCCGGAAAAACGAACGACAGCGTCACAAGCAAAAGCGGCTCGAGAACGCCGACGCCTCCGCTCTCGCCCACAAACTCTGGCAGAATCCCACCGCTCAACAAAACGAAAGAAGAAGTCACTCAAAACGTGCTCAAAGAGATGAAGAAAGTCGTCGAAAACGTCAACGACCGCGTGTTGCAAAAGTTTCCGCTAAAAATGACTTTGAGAGTGTCCAGCTGTTCCGGCACGTTTCGATTTTGGATCCCTCCACCCCCGAACGAACGCTTGTGGTGGGGATTGAAAGGTCGCCCGAGAGTCGATATCTTTTGCGAGCCGGCGATTGGAGAGAACAAAATCGCGCACGAGTTTATCGCGAAGAAAGTCTCGCATTTGCTGTCCAGCAAGTTAGTCTCGGACATTTGCGACGAGCTGGTGTTGCCGAACTGCGCGAGCGACCCGATGAAAGAGTTGATACGGTTCGAGCACTTCGTACCGGAAATTGCGTTCGAAGACGCGATACAGTTGAGCGAAGGCAACGGTGCATTTTTAGTAACGAACGCAGCGTCGTCGGAGGACGTCTCTTCGACGACGTACTTGCGAGGCGAAAAGAAAGGAGACGAACACATCGTGCTTTCAAAATCGGGCTCTGAAAACGCGTTCAGCGCGCAACTGTTACCGAATGCGCCGAAAGAAGAAGAAAAAGTAGAAGATCATCAACAACAACAAGTACAAGAGAAGCAAGAAAAACAACAGCGCAAAAGTGTCAGTTTAAAACGCGAAAACAGCACGAAGAGACAGGAGGAAAAGAACGCCTTGGACGCCACGGCAGAGTGGTTGCTCTCGGATTCGCATTTCGACTCGCCGCCAACCTCCGCCGCGAAAGCCCCTCCCTCTTCCTCCTCGCAACCGCTCTCTCCGAAATCTCCAACCGGCGGCAATAACAACATGATTGGTTTCGGAAACAAGCGCGAAGACGTCCTCCGAGCCAAAGGCGGCGGCGGCGCGTCCTCCTTTTCCTCCGCGCGTCCGACCAGCCCGGATCATCAGAATCACCAAAACAACCTCTTCGCGTCTCTCTCGCGTTCGATTAAACAAAAAGCAGAGGAAAATTTATCCAAAATGAAATCGGATTTTCAAGAGGTGCAAAAAGGACTCCAAAACGGCGGCGTGGAAGGCGCGGTGCAAAACATCAAACAAATCGCGATGAAACGAGCGAAAGAAACGACGACCGCGACGACGACGACGGCTTCGACGACGCATTCGTCTTCCTCTTCTTCTTCGCAGCAGCAGCGGCAGCGGCAATAGAAGCGCGGGGTAGACAAAAATATACGCCGCCCGAAAAAGTAAACCTCTTTAAGAAGTGCGCGAAACAAAAAACATTCAAAAGGATGTAATTGAACTTTTTAAACAGGTTAACATATCACGGAAGAGTTAAAGCTCGATGTTCAATACAAAATGCATTCTATCCTTAGTCTTACAGATACGCAATACGTTCAAGACGTAAGCGCGAGTGAAGCGTTCTTCTCTGTGCTTCATTTTGACATTTTTCGACTCAAAAAAATTCAAAAATTCTCACAAAAACCAACGTCTCGACGAGACACTAAAGACGACGACGAATCGAAAGAAACCTCCTCCTTTTCCTCCTCCTCTCGCTCACTTTTGCACGAAGGTCGAGACGACTGCGACTGCTGCTCTTCATTGTCCGTGTTGCGTGACATTCGCGTCCTTCGCGGAATCTTTAGCGCGTGCCATCAAGAGGAAAAATCAATCGAAACGCTCCGGGAAAAATTCAAACAGCATGGTGGCCAACAAAGAAGACACACGAGAAGAACTCGCGATGATGATGGAAACCGATCGCGAAGACACGTTGTTGGATGAAAACCTCCTCTTAATGGATGAACCGTCGTGCGTCCAACGCTGGCTGTCGTTTGAAAACGAAAAAAAGAACAACGGCGATGAATCTTTGAACAGAGAGATCGAGACGTATCGGAAACTGATTCAAAACGAGCTCAAGAAAGGAGCACATTTTCAAAAAAATTCCTCTGCGAGCGGCGTGAGTTTTCCTTCGTTTTTGCAGTTGCAGTTGGAGACGACGACGACGATCGACGACGATACCGCGGACGGCACCGGGAACGAAATGGGAGAGGATGGGGAAGCCGCGGCGACGAATGCTCATAACGCGAATACCGGCGAGGAGGAGGAAGCGGAGACGTACGACGTGGATTTGATCGACCCGAAGGAGTGGATGGTACCGCCGCAGTGCATTCCGGTGCACGCGAACGTGACAACGTTCGATTGGAAACCGATGTACGAACACACGAAATTTGACGTCATCATGATGGATCCTCCGTGGCAGTTGGCCACGGCGAATCCAACGAGAGGCGTGTCGTTGGGGTACTCGCAACTCACCGACGCGCACATCGCGAACCTTCCGATTCCAGAGTTGCAAGAAAACGGCTTCTTGTTCGTGTGGGTAATCAATGCGAAATACCAGTGGTGTTTGAACCAGTTTAAAAAGTGGGGCTACGAGTTTGTGGATGAAATCGCGTGGGTGAAAGTGACCAACTCGAGGAGATTGGCCAAATCGCACGGGTTTTACTTGCAACACGCGAAGGAAGTGTGTTTGGTGGCCAGGCGAGGGAAAGATCCACCCGGTACGACTCTGAATGGGAAGACGGCTTCGGACGTGATTTTTGCGGCAAGACGAGGCCAATCGCAAAAACCGACGGAGATTTACGAATTGATCGAACAGTTGGTGCCGAATGGGAAATATCTGGAGATTTTCGCGAGGAAGAATAACTTGAGAGATTACTGGGTGAGCGTCGGGAACGAGGTGACCGGGACCGGGTTACCGCCAGAGGACGTAAAGGCGTTCGCAGAGGTGGGCGCCGTTCCGGCTGCAAAGTACGGCGCGGCTGCGCAAAAGTAAAACAACATTGCTATCTGTGTATGTTTTTATGCGGATGCAAGATAGTATTACTGATCAAACACTTACTTTTTTTTACGCCGGGGCTACTATTGCATACATGCGCTATTACTACTATCTATAAAATTCATTGAACTACTTTATCACCAAGAAACGTCTCTTCGAGCTCGTCGCAAAAGGAAACGTCAAACGCGTACCATTCTCTCCACGCTTTGCACACGCGCAAAACTCTCGTCATGAACGGCGGCTTCGCTATGACGCCGCAGTGTTTTAAACTTTCGCCTAAAGCTTTAAATACATCCGGTAAAGCGCGTTTGATTACCATTCTGTAGCTACTCGCGTGCTTGACCGGTGCCGAGGCGTTGTGAAGGACGTCAGAGAAGGCGTAGAGGAGAGAGACTTGCGCTTCGAGTGGTTTTTGCGACTCTTTTTGCGCGTCCATTTCTTCCCTCAGTTTCGCGACGACTTCCTCCGCGCAAATCGCGTGATCGATTGCAAACGTCGTCACTTCTCGCACGCGTTCGCGTTCGAGTGTTAAAAGCGACAGGAGTTCTTGCAAGTGTTTTTGGTCCGTCTCGGAGAGTGCATTCTGCGTTTCTCCTCGATCCAGATTGTAATCGACGAGAGAGGAGGAAGCGCCGATACCCGCGCCGTTGGATGTTGGCCACTGCGCGGACAACAACATCGAGTCTTTCGCGCTACTACTGTTATGTTTTGGTGCCATCTCGATTCCTCCAGCTGGTGGTACCCAAATTTTCCCGTTCGGCGTAAACATCCGAAACGGGTCCGTTCGAAACGAAGTCAGAGAATCGCCGTTGGCTAACGAAAACACTCTCCACAAATAATAAACAGTCTCTTCGTTCTCCTCAATCGTATCAAACAAAAACGCAAAATCGGGATCATCTTTCTTCCTCGCTTTGATTCTGTGTTCGACGGCTTTCCCATCCTCGGTAACAAACGTCGCCGTGATATCGATGCGTTTCATTTGCGCGTAATCTTTCGGGAAACGGACTTTAACGATACCTTCTTCCTCTTCTTCTCGATGCTCTGCGTCAAAGTTCACAAAAGGCGCCGGCGTGGTCAACCGCGCTGCCACTTCACCTCGCATGTGAATATTCTCGTCCAAATACAGCATCCTTCGCGACTCCTCGTCGTCTTCGTCGGGTTCGTCTTCGTCGTTCGCAATCTTCCTTATTTCCGTAACCGGCGCAGGCGGCCATACCTTCTCCGAAACCACCACCGCGCCGCCTAAACTCGCTTCCAACTTCACTCCGTAGAACAAAAATTGGCCGCTATTCATTTTTTCGATTGCATTCTCCGCGCTCGATTTCGCCACAAACGCCATAAACGCCATCGATGACCCGCCTTTGTTATTGCTGTTGCTATTGTACCCATTGCCGCTCTTTTTGATCGACAACGACGCAATCGGTCCAAACGCCGAGAACGCTTCCAAGATTTTCCTCTCGAACAGTTGTCGAGCGCGTCCTGACTCCTCGCGAAATAAAGACTCAAAATCCTCTCGCGATGGAAGATTTTTCACGATCACGTTCGAGGACAACGGATTATGAGGTTGTCCTCGTTGCTGTTGCTGTTGTTGATGCTCTGGCTCGTACTCGTCCCGTCGCGCGCGCGTCTCCAATTTTTTCTCCTCTTTTCCTTCACCTTCTTCGCCTACACATCTCCTCTTTCGTTTCTTCGAAACATTTTCATCATCATCATC
>Ga0115554_1003685_pt1 | contig 10292 bp, 9 predicted proteins | sample COGITO_mtgs_1104_3_FD_87283 | JGI IMG/M metagenome (GOLD analysis project Ga0115554, IMG submission 87283) | Pelagic marine microbial communities from North Sea - COGITO_mtgs_110404 | ecosystem: Environmental > Aquatic > Marine > Epipelagic | place: Germany:Helgoland, sampling site Kabeltonne... | reverse complement strand
GTGCATTTGTATTTCAGAGTTATAATATTCCCTCAGGATCTATGCTCAAAAACCTTCTTGTAGGTGATTACATTTTTGTTTCTAAATTTGCTTATGGATATTCAAAGAACTCTTTGCCTTTTAGCTTGCCAATTATTCCAGGAAGAGTTTTTTCATCACCGCCAAAAAGAGGTGATGTGGCTGTTTTTAAATTACCAAGTGACGGAAGGACTGACTATATAAAAAGAGTTATAGGGCTGCCTGGTGATAAAGTGCAAATTATTGATGGTGAGGTCTTTATTAACGATAAAAAGCTAATTTATAAGAAAATTGGAGTTTATAGGGATAATAATCTAGTTAATCGAAAGAAAAGGGCTTTAGGATGTAGAAATGAGGATCTTGAAATCCTTACAGAAACTCTGCCAAACGGAAGATCTTATGAAATATTAAACTCAGCATTCGAATCTTATGCTGATAATACTGGTGTTTATAATGTTCCAGAAAATCACTTCTTTATGATGGGTGATAATCGTGATAACTCTCAAGATAGTAGATATCTAAAATCTGTTGGTTTTGTTCCTTTTAACAATTTAGTAGGAAGAGCAGAATTAATATTTTTTTCATGGAACTGGAAAAAAATGTCTAAACCAAATTGTGTTACTTCAATTGAATGGAGTCGAATTTTTCAAAGGATTAAATGAGTTTTAAAAAACATATAAAAGGCCTTGATGCTTTAGAAAAAAAAATTGGCTATTCTTTTAGAGATAAATCTATCCTAACTAAGTCTTTGACGCACCCTAGCTTTGATAATAATAAATTTTCAAATATGGAAAGGTTGGAGTTTTTGGGTGATCGAGTTTTAGGACTAGTGATTTCTGAAGCAATCTTTTTGAAATTTAATTCATTTAATGAAGGTAGCCTATCAAGATATCATAATTATTTTGTACAGAGGAGCACATGTGTTTTAGTTGCGAAAAAAATAAACCTTAATGATTTTATTATTTTTGGAAAATCTGAATTTTCTAAGGATGGATTAAAAGACTCTATATTATCGAATATTTTAGAGGCTTTAATAGGGGCGGTTTTTGTAGACTCAAGTTATGAAACAACTCAAAAGATAGTCTTAAATTTATGGAATGATTTAATTAATGATGAATTATTAGATCAAAATATTTTAAATCCAAAAAGTGAACTTCAAGAAATTACCCTTGCATTAAAAAAAGACCTTCCAGATTATAAAACAGTGTCTGTTGATGGAAAAGATCATAATCCTGAATTCACAGTTTCACTATCAATAACTGGCTATGAATCAATTCAAGCGAAAGGAAAAACAAAGCAAGATGCAGAAAAGAATGCTGCTACAAAAATGCTTAAGTTGATTAAATGATATGAGTAAAAAAAATATAGTTATAGGTATTGTTGGCCCGACAAACTCTGGCAAATCAACTCTTCTAAATAATATAATAGGGGAAAAATTATCTATTGTTACCCATAAAGCTCAAACAACTAGATCTGGCTTAAGAGGATTGAAAATCCTTGGTAATACACAAATGGTTTTTATTGATACACCAGGAATTTTTAATGCAAAAACAAAATTCGAAAAAGCAATGTTGGATAATGCTTTTGGTATTTTAAATGATGTTGATTTAATTTACTTATTGATTGATTGTAAGAAGTCGCTTGAGAAATTAGATCCAATTTTTATTGAAAAAATTAAGCTTGTTAAGCATAAAACCTTTTTATTATTAAATAAAATTGATTTAATTAGACGGTCTGATCTTCTTGAGAAGGTAAAAACTTACAATGATTTTATAAACTTTAAAGAAACTTTTTTAATTTCTGCAGTAAATGGTGATGGTGTCGAGAGTCTTTTAGATGCCTCAAACAAAGAATCTATTCTCGGGCAATGGCTTTACCCTGAAGATCAAGTTGCGGACACCTCAATGTCTCTTATCGCTTCTGAAATAACTAGAGAAAAACTCTTTTATTCGTTCATGAGGAGGTTCCATATCTTTCAACTGTAGAAACAGATTCTTGGAAGTCAAATAAAAATAATTCTATTACAGTCGAGCAAACAATTTATGTTGGTAAAAAAAATCATGTTGGAATTGTTCTGGGGAAAAGTGGTAAAATGATAAAATCTATCGGTATTGCATCCCGCCTTGATCTAGAAAAAGTTGTAGAAGAAAAAGTTCATTTAAAAATCAATGTTAAGTTCAAAAAAAATTGGACTGACAATGAAGAGCATTATGAAAATATGGGATTAAATTTTTTAGATAATAAAGAGAATTAACATGAATTTAACCGATGAGGGTATAGCAATAGGCGTTAAAAAATTCTCAGACAGTACTAATTTAATGAAAATATTAACTAAAGATAATGGTATTTATTCTGGACTAATACGAATAAAAAAAAATCAAGGCAATTCCGGTGTTAATATTCCAGGAAATACATTATCTGTTAATTGGAGAGCCAGGTTATCCGAACACCTTGGTTTTTTTAATACAGAATTAATTAAGTCCAGGAGTTCAAATTATTTAAATAGCTCTATAAATTTAGAAGTATTAAATTCTATTTGCTCATTAATGGATATCTTTCCAGAAAGGGAGGAGTGTATTGATTTATATAATATAATCGAGGAATTGCTTGATAATTTAAATAATACAAGACTATGGCCTTTTTTGTACATTAAATTCGAATTATTATTTATTGAAAGGATGGGATACGGACTTGATTTATCTTCGTGTGCTGTAAATGGATCAACTGATAATTTAAATTGGGTTTCCCCAAAGACGGGAAGAGCGGTAAGCGCGCTAGGTGCAAAAGGCTGGGAGGATAGACTCTTAAAGTTACCAGAATTTTTAGGTCAAAATGAAGTAAAAAGCGTAAGTAAGGTCGATCTTTTGGACAGTTTAAAACTGACTGAATTTTTTTTAATTAAAAGAGTGTATTCACAATATGCAAAGAATCTTTCATCATCACGTAAAAGAATGTTCGATTACTTGAGTGATGACTCTTTCATCATTTAGAATGCGTTGAAAAAAATGAAGCTTATTGATCAATATGAAGATATTGAGCTAGTTGATGCTCTAGAGGAGCGATATTTAGCTTACGCCTTAACAACTATAATGGATAGGGCTCTTCCAGATTCAAGAGATGGATTGAAACCAGTTCATCGAAGGCTGTTATATGCCATGTATCAACTTAATCTAAAACCATCTTCCTCATTTAAAAAGTCAGCAAGAGTAGTTGGTGATGTTATGGGTCGTTTTCATCCACATGGTGATCAGGCAATTTACGATACATTAGTTCGTCTAGCTCAGGATTTTTCTGTTAGGTGGCCTTTAATTGATGGTCAAGGTAATTTCGGTAATATTGATGGAGATAATGCTGCCGCTATGCGTTATACCGAGGCAAGACTTACTGATGTATCGCAACTTTTATTAAATGGAATTGAGGAGAATGCAGTTGAGTTTCGTTCAACTTATGATGAAGTTGATAAAGAGCCAATTGTCTTACCGGCTAATTTTCCTAATTTATTAGCAAATGGATCATCTGGAATAGCCGTAGGTATGGCAACGTCAATCCCACCTCATAATATTGAAGAATTATGCAATGCTTCATTGCATTTGATTAAACATAGGAATGCTAGTTATGAAAAGCTTCTAGAATTTATTCCAGGTCCAGATTTTCCAACTGGTGGTGAAATTTTTGAAATAAAAGAAAATATTATTGAAACCTATAAGACTGGAAGAGGTGGTTTTAAAATAAGATCCAAATGGAGTGTAGAACAAGAAAAACGAGGTCTTTGGAAGATAGTTGTTACCGAAATACCTTATCAGGTTAGCAAGGGTAAATTAATAGAAAAAATTGCACAGTTGGCTATAGATAAAAAATTACCAATGCTAGACGATATTCGAGATGAATCTGCGGAAGATATTAGACTTGTTTTAATTCCAAAGAATAAAGACATTAATCCAGAAGGTTTGATGGATAGCTTATTTTTAATGTCTGATTTAGAGGCTAGATTCTCAGTTAACCTTAATGCTTTGAGTAATAATATACCTATTGTTCACGGTTTGAGGGATCTTTTACTTTCTTGGCTAGACCATCGTAAAGAAGTTCTTTTGAATATTTCTAATTTTCGCCTTGATAAAATTGAAGAAAGGCTAGAGATTCTATCTGGTCTTTTAATTGCATATCTTAATATGGATGAAATAATTAAAATCATTCGTGAAGAGGACAACCCAAAAACTGAACTTATTGCAAGGTTTGAACTATCAGACTTTCAAGCTGAGTCTATTCTTAATATGCGATTAAGATCATTAAGAAAGCTTGAAGAAATAAAAATTAAAAATGAATTTGATGAACTTACTTTTGAAAAGAGAGAATTGGTATCTTTATTGAATTCGAATGAGGAGCAATGGAAATTTATTTCAAATGAAATTAAGGATCTTAAAAAGCAGTATTCTAAAAGCTCTTTGTTGGGCGAGAGAAGGACATCAATCAATCTTATAGAGGAGGAGATAGTTTATAAAAATGATTACACCCCTCCAAGCGAGCCAGTTTCTATTATTTTATCCTCTGAGGGCTGGATTAGATGTTTAAAAGGCAGTTTTGAGGATTTAGGAGAAATAAAATTTAAAGAAGAAGACTCTTTATTTTTGAGTATTGATGCAAATACAAATGATAAACTAGTCATTTTTTGCTCAAATGGAAAATCATACTCTTTAAATGTTTCAGATCTACCTTCTGGAAGAGGTCATGGAGCTCCATTAAAAATTCTCTTTGATATAGAAGAGGAGCATAGTGTTATTAATATCTTTACATACGAAAAAGATAAAAAAATTATTTTATCATCATCCTTAGGTAATGGTTTTATTATTAAACATCAGGATATGTTATCTAGCCGTAAGTCAGGTAAAGCAATTTTGAATATAAAAGAAGGAGAAAGAGCTTCTTTTTGCAAGCATGTTGATGGTTCTCATATTGCAATAATTGGTGAAAATAAAAAAATGCTAATTTTCTCTCTTGATGAACTTCCTGAAATGTCGAAAGGAAAGGGCGTTAGGCTTCAAAAGTATAAAGACTCAGAGGTTTTATTTATAAAAACCTTTAATCCTAAAGAAGGTCTTATTATAGAGGATTCTGGAGGTAGAAAAAGAGTTTATAGCGATACCAATGATTGGATTGGAAAAAGAGCTCAATCAGGGCGCTTAGTTCCAAAAGGATTTCCTAGGCTTGATTAAAGTAAAACACTTGGTAGCCAAGTTGCAATGATTGGGAATATCGAAAGTAATAAAAGCATAAATATTTGAATAAAAATAAACGGTATCACTCCCTTGTAAATATCTATTGTTTTAATGCTGTCAGGAGCCACCCCTCTAAGATAGAACAAAGCAAATCCAAAAGGCGGTGTTAAGAAACTTGTTTGAAGATTAATTGCCATCATAACACCAAGCCAAACAGGGTCTATTCCCATTTTAAAAAGTATTGGTGCTACCAATGGAACAACAACAAATGTTATTTCTATAAAATCTAAAAAGAAGCCAAGTATAAACATTGCAATCATAACACCAATAACAGCACCAATTACCCCTCCTGGTATGGATAGCAGGAGTTCTTCGATAGTTTCATCACCTCCCAAGCCTCTAAATACTAGGCTAAAAAATGTTGCACCAATAAGTATAATAAAAACCATTGATGTTATTTTTGTAGTAGAATAGGCAGTTTCTGACAAAACATTATTATCAAAAAGACTTTTGAGACATTTAATTATTGAAAAAGAGAATAAAGAAACAAGGAGCAGCGAAACAAATATCAAAAATGAATTAAAAAAGGTTGTATCGACTCTGTTAATTCTAAGATCTAAAAAAATTGAAGAAATAATTAAGGTAATAAAAATTATTGCAGAAATAATAGGCCACAACTTTTCACTTGATGTTTTATACGTTGCTAGAAGAATAGCTCCAATAGCTCCAACAGATGCTGCTTCTGTAGGTGTCGCAAATCCAGTAAGAATAGACCCTAGGACTGAAATTATTAAAAACAAAGGTGGGAATAATATAAATAATATATTAGTTCTATCTCCGTCATCAGGCTCCTTATTACTTACCGCAGGTATTGAAGAAGGATCTGTAAATGATAGAATAATTTGATATAAAATATAAAAACAAACAAGAAGGACTCCAGGTATTAACGCACCAGCGAACAAATCCCCGACCGATAATGTTTCGGGAGAGAAAACTCCCATATCTAGTTGTGACTTTTGATAAGCATTAGAGAGGACATCACCAAGCAGAACCAAAACAATTGATGGAGGTATTATTTGCCCCAATGTACCGGCAGCTGCAACAGTTCCTGTTGCAATTTTAGGGTCATATCCTTTTTTTAACATTGTTGGTAGCGATAAAAGACCCATTGTAACAACTGTTGCTCCAACAATTCCAGTAGATGCTGCTAATAAAGCTCCAACAATTGATACTGATATACCAAGACCTCCTCTAACTTTTCTAAAAACCTTATCCATATTTTCGAGAAGTTCTTCTGCAACCTTAGATTTCTCTAACATTGTCCCCATAAAAACAAAAAGCGGAACTGCCATCAAAATTTCATTAGTCATGGTTCCGAAAATTCTCTGAGGAATTGCCCTCATAAACTGCATGGGGAAAACATTAAAATAATCACCAAGATACGCGAAAAGAATTGCGGATCCGGCTAGAGAGAATGCTACTGGATAGCCAAGTATTAATATTATGCATGCAAAAGCAAACATAAGAAGGTCTAGATGCTCAATCATTTTTCTTCCTTATAAAAAAAATTAAATTTTTAAGAATAATTGAGAAAGATTGAAGCATTAGTAATATGGGAAATATTATTAGTACTGTTTTTAAAATAAATACGGCATTTAAACCACTTGTTTCTGGTGATCCCTCCAAAATTTTCCATGACCTCAATACATATGGGAGGCTAGTTGAGAATGTTAGTAAACAAAAAGGAATTAAGAACAGCAAAGAACCAAATATGTTAATAAATGATTTATATTTTTTAGATGCTTCACGATAAATTAAATCAACCCTTACATGCTCATCTTCTAGAAGTGTGTACCCAGCTGCAAGAGTAAATAAAGATCCGTGAAGGTAAATCAACAGTTCTTGAAGTTTTAAAAAACCAATACCATAAATATACCTAGCCATAACAATAGATAATTGAACTATAACCATTAGGATTATAAACCAAGATATATTTCTACCAATGATTTGGTTAACTTTATCAAATAATGATGTGATTTTAATTAGAAGTGACATTTAACTATTTGATTGATCTTGCTTTCATGTAGGCTTGTTCAGACTTACTTGACCAATCATTTAAACGTTTCATAGAATCTTTAAATGAATTAAAGATTCTTTTGGATATTTCCGTTCTCGTCGAAACTTCTTCTATTACACCCTCTGAAATCACTTTTAATTCTGACATAATTTCATCAGAAAAGGTTCTCATTTTTACTTTGTGTTTATTTATTAATGTATCTAAAGCGATTGCATTGTGATGATTGAATTCTGCTAAGGTGTATGTATTTTCATAAGCTAAAACTTGTCTTATTATCGATTGTTCAGAAAGTGAAAATGAGTTCCAAGTATCTAAATTTATTCCAGTTGCTAAACCAGCTCCTGGTTCATGAAAGCCTGGCCAATAGTAGTATTGCGCTGCCTGATAAAAAGCTAACGATAAATCATTCCATGGACCAACCCATTCTGTTGCATCTATAGCTCCAGATTTAAGACTTGAAAAGATTTCTCCACCAGGAATTGCAACTGCTGCTGCTCCAACTTTTCTAAGAACCTCCCCTCCAAGACCTGGCATTCTTATTTTAAGACCATTAAGATCATCTAGTGAGTTTATTTCTTTATTAAACCACCCACCCATTTGAACACCTGTATTCGCAGACTGGAATGAAATTAAATTAAAATCACTAGTTAGTTCATTCCAGAGCTCTTGGCCGCCACCATGATCTATCCATGCATTTAATTCATTCGCTGTCATTCCAAAAGGTACTGCCGTGAAAAAATTAAAACCAATATTTTTTCCTTGCCAGTAATATTCTGCACCATTGTACATGTCTGCAAGACCGCTTGATGCTGCATCAAACGCTCCAAAAGCAGGAACTAACTCACCAGCTGAATATACTTTAATATTAAGTTTTCCATCTGTTGCAGCGCTAATTCTTTTTGCAATTCTTTCTGGCGATGTCCCTAGCCCAGGTAAATTTTTAGGCCAAGTTGTTACCATATTTAATCTTCTGATATTTTTTGATAGAGCTGGAGTTGATAGGGTGCTTGCTAATAATAAAGATGATCCTCCGCCAAGCAGGAAATCCCTTCGTCCAAATTTTTTGTTTTCTTTTGTCATAAACTTTGTCCTAAACTTTAATTAGATTAAATGATGTTCCCACTTATTATTTATCAATATTTCAGATGAATTGAATTTACTTTTATAGTCCATCTTATCACATCCTTCCACCCAATATCCGAGATATACATATTTTTTGTTTAATTTATTTGCTAGCTCAAAATGATCTAGTATCATAAATTTTCCCATAGAATTTTTTAAGAAATTTTCGCTATAAAATGAGTAAACCATAGAAATGGCGTCATCTAGAAAATCTGAAATTACACAAGCCGCTAATTCATCTTGATAATAATATTCGTATATCTGAGTCTCAATACCTGGCGCTTCCATCATTTTTTTATAATCATTATAATTCATTTCATTCATTTCACTTTTATCATGTTTAAATTTTAGATATTTTTTAAATAATTTAAATTGTTTGAGAGAGGGCTCAGCTTTTAAATTTTTTTGAAAAACATTACAATTCTTTTTCAATACTCTTTTTTCACTTTTACTTGGCTCGAAATTTAAACAGCTTATTCTAATTGACTTACATAAGTTACAGCTATCACAAACTTGATTATATAAAATATTATGACTTCTTCTGAAGCCGAGTTTTATTAAAGATTCATATTCATATGTTTGGCCTGGATCATCCATTATCGTAAATATTTTTCTTTCTTGTTTATTATCAAGGTAAGAACATGTTTCTGTATTCGAAAGATAAAAATTATGGTTGAATTTGTTTATTAATTTATTCACTTTGTACCTAAAAATTTAAATAATTAATCATAAAAGTATAAGATATCCATAAAAGTATAATAAGTGGTACCCCGGATATTAAAAAATCTTTAAAACTATAATCACCTGGGCCCATGACCATTAAATTTGTTTGATATCCTATAGGCGTAGCAAATGAACAATTTGCTGCAAAGATTATACAATAAATAAAGGGTTCAGGCTCCATATTAAGGTTTATTGCTAAAGTTATAGCAATAGGTGTAAAAAGAACCGCTGTGGCATTGTTACTGATAAAATTAGTAATAATAGCAACTATTATAAACAATATTGATAAAACTGTATTAATAGAAAAGTTACTTGTTAGATAAGTAATTGTTTCAGATATAAAAATTGCGCCACCTGTTTCTTGCAATGCAATTGAGAGCATTATAGTAGAGGCAACAAGAAGGTAAACTTTAAAATCAAGAGCATTTACAGCATCTTTAATACCGACGACTTTGAAGATAAGCATTAGAGCAGCACCCATAACGGCCGCTGCTGTTATATTAAAAATACCTGTTGATGCTAAAAAAATAGTTAATAGAAAGATTAGCCTTGCCCTTACTGCAAAGCGTTGTGATGGAAGGTATATTGCTGACCATTCAATTGGAAAAATATCTTTAATCCCTCTCAGAGACCTCAATGATTTATCAGATCCCTTTAATAATAATGTATTTCCTGGGCCAAGTTTTGAGTTTTGAAGAGAATCTCCCTCAATACTTTTATCCCTTTGTATTCCAATGACCTTACAGTTTGACTCATACTCAAAGTTAGTTTGGTTTAATGTCCTTCCAATTAAAAATGATCCTGGTGTAATTGCAGCTTCAATCATCATTTCAGTTTTTGATGAAAAGTCCTTTGTATTAATGCTTTTGAAAACAGGTTCATTTCTTTTTAATGCATCTGTTAAAAAACCTTTGGTCATTGAAATTGTTAATTCGTCATTATTTTTAATCGTTAAGTCATCAAAAGGAGGGAATAGCTTTTCATTATCTCTGGTTATTAGTCTAACAGTATAATCTTTTAGCTCAGGAAGAAGTCCAGATACAAAAGTTTTACCTAGTAAAGGATTTTCTTTCCCAATCTTAATTTGTACTATAAATTGCTTTCCTTCATCATTTGAACTGTCATTTTTATTATTATTT
>Ga0115554_1003672_pt1 | contig 10311 bp, 5 predicted proteins | sample COGITO_mtgs_1104_3_FD_87283 | JGI IMG/M metagenome (GOLD analysis project Ga0115554, IMG submission 87283) | Pelagic marine microbial communities from North Sea - COGITO_mtgs_110404 | ecosystem: Environmental > Aquatic > Marine > Epipelagic | place: Germany:Helgoland, sampling site Kabeltonne... | reverse complement strand
TCTTCTCCTCCGCGATCGAACGAGAAGAGATTCAATGTCCTCCTCCCTCTCCCTCCTGTCCTCTCTTCTTCTTCTTCCTCGCGTTCATCGTCGTCCTCGTTTACACGGTCTCGTTGATGATGTTGATGTCCCTCTTCCATCTTTTTTCCCCAAGAAGCCGTTCTTAAAACGTTCTCTTCTTTCTCTTCTCTCTGCGACTAAATATCGCATACACGAGGAAAAGAAGAAAATATCTGCCCGTCTAAAGTCTTTCTGCGCGTTCTCTGTAAAAGGAGTCGCAGTAGTAGTGCTCCTCTCCCTCGTCTTCTTCGTATTCGAGTAGTGTGTTTTTGTAGAGATTTGATTCAGAGAAAGAAAAAAAAAAGGTCCGTCTTTTTGGTCTTTTTTTTCCTCTTTCGTCCTTTTTTCTCTTCTTCACTTTCTTTTAAAAGATACACGCAGACAGACAACGAAAGAAAAGAGAAAGAGCAGAGACACGCGACGACGCAGCCGCGAACAGCGAGACGACGACTGCAAAAGAACAGCGGCAGAAAAGCAGTCTCTCTCTCCTCCCCTCAAAAATTACTTGCACAAAGAGAGAGAGAGAGAAAGAGAGACAGAGAGAGAGCAAAAAAGAAAGCGCGAAGAACTTCCGTTGTGTTGAGAGAAACGTTTTTTTTTCCTTTGCGAGAAAAAAAAAGCGCATCTCTCATCTCATCTCATCTCATCTCTGTTGGAAAGATTACGCGAGTCGCGCTGCAAAGAGACGGAAGAAAAGGAGGAGGAGGAGAAGGTGGTGGAGGAGGTGGTGAGACGAGTGAAAGAATCTTCGCGTTTATCGCGGAGGAAGTGCGAGGAAAACGAGCGCCAACGGAACAGGTGGTGGATTATTTTGAGAGTCAAAGGAGTCAAAGAAAAAATATCTCCCCATCGCCTGAGCGGAGGAGTCAGAGGAGCTCGATCGAATTCGCGATGAAACGCGCGCGAGAGGCGCAGAAGGAGTTGCAAAGGAAAACGGAGGTGTTGGCATCGGCGAGAGGAGGAGGCGCGAGGGAGAAGAAGGAGACGACGAAGACGACGACGAAGGATGTGGAGGCGAGAGAAGGCGAAGAGAAGGAGAACGGGGCGAGAAAGATGAAGAAGACGAAGGCGAGTGAAGTCAAAGACAGGGAAGAAAAAAGGATTGAAAGGGATCGTCATCCATCGGAAAAGTTGTTTCCAGCGATGACGCCGAGAAAGCCGCCGCAATCGGCGAGAGGTAGAGGGAAAGGTAGCGTAAATGAGACCGCGCGAAAGAAAGAGGAGGGAGACGGGAAGAATAGGAAAATCGCGAAGAGAACGACGACGACGACGTCGGCGGTAACCGCGAGAGAAACCACAAGAGAGCACGAGAAGTACGCGAATATGAACGTCATCGCCGGGGCAATCCATCAACTCGAAAAAAGCTTTTCGTCGTCAAAGTCAAACAATCGAGAAACTATCGCCGCCGCCGCCAAAGAAGAAGTAGAAGAAGACGCTTTACTACTTTTCGAGAAACCATCATCGGGCAAGGATACCATTAAAGATGCTCCGGTTATTATCATCGATGGAAAGGAAACGATGGAGGCTAAAGTCATACGCGAGTCGATGTCGGCGAATCACGCGCTACGCTTTCACAAAGAGCGATTGGAAGAGGAAGACGTGCGGGATTTAGACGCGCGCGTAAACGACGAAACGAACGACTTTCGCGTGTTTTATTTACCTCCGCCACGAAGCAAACCGAAAACGCAGAAAACGACAGGAAGTGGAGGACTCAGCGCAATCACTGCGTTTGCGCAACAGCAATCGAAGTCGACGAAAAGGAAAACGTCCTCGATAAAGAGTACCACGAGTCGTACGGATTCCAAAGGCGATTATCGAGCGCGCCCGGGCGACCATCTCGCCTTTCGCTTCGAGGTGAAAGAGACGCTCGGATCCGGCACGTTTGGTCGCGTGGTGAAGTGCGTCGACCACGACGTGCGTTCACACGACGAAAATGCCGGACAAAAGCGTTCGGTGGCGATAAAAATAATCAAGAACAAAGAAGAGTATCGCATTCAAGCAAGGACGGAACTCGCCGTGCTCGAAGCGATTGAATCCGCTCGAATCGGTCTCGCAGAGGACGAAGAAGAAAAAGAAAGAGAAGAAAAAAGAGAAAAAGCGCGAATGAAACGAAACGCGGAGTGCGTCGTTCGAGCTATTGAACATTTCAACTTTCGAACGCACGCTTGCATCGTGTTCGAGTTGTTGCATTGCAATTTGTACGAGTGGATGGTGGATCAGCGCTTCACCGGCGCCTCGGAACGCGTGTGCAAAACCGTCGCCAAACAGCTCGCTCGAGCGCTGTCCTTTCTCAAATCGCTCGGCATTATCCATTGCGACGTGAAGCCAGAGAATATTTTACTCGAAAGAAGGAGCGAAACGGTGTCGGCAAATCCGCTCTCAAAGGTATCATCTTACCCTTCCACCGCGCGCGCTGGTTTCCCTTCTTCGACTCAAAAATACGATGCCGGCAACGGGAACAACATTCGCGTCAAACTCATCGATTTCGGCTCCTCGTGCTTCGCCCACGTCCCGCGCATCTACCCGTACGTCCAATCTCGATTCTATCGCGCACCAGAAGTCATGCTTCGCGACCGCGAATACGACCAATCCATCGATATGTGGTCATTCGCGTGCGTTTTAGCCGAACTCAAACGAGGTTCGCCGATTTGGCCCGGGACGGACGAAGCCGAACAATTGGAATTGGCAAAAGAAACCTTGGGCGCACCGTCGAGCGCATTTCTTAACAAACTCAGACGCGAAGAGGAATCTAGAAAGACGTCGTCCGACTCGGACTTTGACGACGAATTAACGAAGAACAGCATGAAAAAACACGACTCCCACGCGCGCGCCTCGCTTTCGCGCGTCGTCCCAACCACGCCGATGAAAACGAAAAAGGGCGTTAAAAGCCGCCGACTTCTCGCCGATCGCGCGAACGATCCCGTCGAAACCGATGTCTTCGACGGCGAAGAAAATGAAAACGAACATCATCATCAACACCGAGACGAAGACGAAGACGACTTCGAAACAACCACCTCAAAAACAACCGCCCCGGCGGCGCCGTCCTCGGGGTCGTCCTCTTTATTCTTACCCTTCGAAACCGCGCGCGAAAAAGCCTCGCGTCGTAAATTCGCCGCCGAAGGCCTCAAAAAAGCGCTCGGGCGAGGGTGCTCGATAAAGTTCGCGCAGTTTTTACAAAGGTGTTTCGAGTGGGACCCGGAGGAGAGGCTGACCCCGGACGACGCGTTGCGGCACGCGTGGTTGAAATCGTTTTCTGTCGGATCCTCCTCTTCCTCCGAAAACGACGAAATCGATTTAAACCGTCCGACTGCCGACGATGATGGTGGTTTCTTTGCGAAATACGGCAACACCAAAAATGGCAACGGCGGTTTTGATCGGCATCCGTCGGCGAGCGCTCGATGAAAAGGAGCAGCAGCAGAGAGAAAAAATCGAGAGAAAAAGTTTACACAATTAAGTTTCACATCACATCACAAATTTCTCCAAAACACCCCGCACTCTTCACTTCTGCGCCCGGGTTTTCTCTCTCTCTCTCTCTCTCTCTCTCTCTCTTTTGTCGTCGTTTAGAATAACAGCAAGAGCGATGATGAGCTTTGCGCGGGGTTGTTCTTCGATGTCTTCTCCTTCGTTTTCTTCTTCTTTTGTTGATTCTTCGTCGTCCTCGTCTCACGTGTCGTCGAGGCGAACGAGAGGCACGAGAAGACTCAAGGGTGGTGTTTTGGTCGCGTCGTTTAGCGACGCAAAGGCGAAGGACGATAAAGAAGAAGAATCAGAGAACAAAATGGTGGTCAGCATAACCGGCGCGACTGGGTTCGTCGGCACGAAACTGGTGGAAAGTTTACTGAAAGACGGACACGAGGTGCGAGTGCTCACTCGGTCGATAAAACAGGCGAAGAAAAAATTGAAACCGGAAACGTTACCGAAAGGAACGCTACTCTTAATCGAACCGACGAAATGGCCGTTAGGGATTAAAGGATCCACGCACGTGGTCAATTTAGCCGGAGAACCAATCAGTACGCGATGGGACGAGAACGTGAAGAAAGAAATCATGAACAGCCGAGTGAAAGCGACCGAGGCGGTGGTTTCGGCGATAGCGAACGTGAAGGAGGAAAGTAAACGGCCGAAGGTTTTGGTGACCGCGAGCGCGATTGGGTATTACGGGACGAGCGACGAGGAGACGTTCGATGAGTCGAGCAACTCGGGGAAGGATTACTTATCGAGCGTGTGTCTAGCGTGGGAGAAGGCGGCGAAGAAGGCGGAGGAGATGACGAACGGCGAGACGAGAGTCGTGTTTGTGAGGTTGGGGATTGTTTTAGATAGAGACGGAGGCGCGTTGGGGAAGATGTTGCCTACTTTTCAGCTCTTCATGGGAGGTCCGATTGGTGACGGTGGTCAGTGGTTTTCGTGGATTCACAGGAAAGATGCGGTGAAGATTATTAGGGAGAGTTTAGTGAACGAAGAATTGAAAGGCGCGATAAACGCGACTGCGCCGTTTCCGGTGAAAATGAGGGATTTGACCAACTCGTTAGGGAAGGAGTTAGGGAGACCGAGTTGGATGCCGGTTCCAGATTTCGCGTTGCAAGCGCTTTTAGGAGAAGGGAGCTCGTTAGTGTTGCAAGGACAGAAAGTGTTGCCAAAGGAGCTCTTGAGAGAAGGATATCGATTCGAGTACGAAACGATTACCGACGCTTTGAATGAGATTGTCAACGAATAATAATTTTCGCGCCGCGCGTGTGTCTGTCTAAAATACATTCTCTTCATAAACTAGTTTCTACCTCCTAAAAGTACCGCGCTTTGACGAGTATATACGCCTTATCTTCCCTCACGACTTCGTATTCGTCGAACCCGCTCTCTCTCACGATATCCAAAACCGCCTCGCGATCCAAAAACGGCTTATTCGTCTCCCATTTGTACGTCTCTCTCGTCTCGTTGCCTTTCCGCGGCAACACGACCGTGCTGAACAAAACGCCCCAATCGTCTTCGTCGCTCCTCGCGGACGGTTTCAACACCCTTTTGATTTCTTTCATTCCTTTCACCGGGTTCGGCCAACAGTGCATTCCAGCCGTCGAGGACACTTTTTCGAACGTTTCGTTCGCGAACGGTAAATCCGACACGTCTCCTCGCACGACTTCGTAACTGTTGTTGTTCCCAGTGCACTCTCTCTCGAACGTTTCTTTCGCTCGTTCGCACATGCTCTCGTAAAAATCGAGCGCGTAAACTTTCGCAAACATCTTCGAGGAGATGATACTTTTCGTCACCACGCCGGGACCGCACGACACGTCCAATAACTGCATCGCTCGTTCGTTCTCGCTCGCTAAGATGGACACCACTTCCTCCGCCTCTTTCTCGCACCCGGGATATCCCAACAGGCGAAACAACTGTCGGTACCCAGAATCGTACACCATTGCCCCCAGTTTCGTTTGGAACGGACTGAACGAAGAAGAAACGAAAGTTCCTATCCTCCTGGTTCTTTTCCTCGCGCTTTGGTGGCGGAAGAACTGTACCGATGCTCGAGGCGCGATGGATGAAGACATGTTTCTTGTGAGGCTTTTGACGCTTTCGCGTCATTTCAATTTCCCCTAAAGGTGTTTCCAAACGCACATCACATGACGCGCGCTGCTCTTGCTCTCGGGGTTCTCCAACCGTCGCTGTCGTCGAGACAAAGCGGGAGACGAAGACGACACGACATCGTTCGGTTTACTGCGACTCGCGGAGGAGGAGAAGACAAAAACGGGCGAACATTAACACCACCATCACCGACGAGAATTTTGTTCCGACGAAGGTCTTCTTTCCCGACGATGATTTCCCCGAGGAGTTTTGAAGGAACATCGTCGGGTGGTAACGGTGAGTACGTCAACGACGACGAGACGAATGCAAACGACGAAGGCACTGGCATGTTGTGGTGCATAAAAAAATGCATCGGTTGGGTAGAGAAACAAGTGCAAAACGCGAAAAACGCGGCGCCACTTTTGAAATGGCCCGATGCGGTGCTTTTGAGCAAGCAAACCGGGCGAGACGTGTGCGGGAACGCGATGGTCATTTTAGTCGGTTTGTGTGTGTTTACGGCGATGTTGGGGTGCATCGATTGGTGCATCGTGGCGTTTCGATCGTGGTTGTTATTGCCGTGATGTAGAAGAAGTAGAGTGCTGCGCGCGATAGTTTAGTATTTATTAGAATGTATTCGTGTGATGTGTATTATTCAAGTTGTGTTCTTGTATACGCGTTTAAAAGAACGGCTAAAATAATAATAATAATAATAACGTTCAATGATGTCGTTTTTTAAGATGGTCAATGTTTATATACTCTTTCTCGTTCTTACTCTTTATTATCTTCTTACTTCTTCGCCAACTTTCTCTCTTTCGCCTCTCTTTCCGCTTTCTTAGACAAGTGTTTCTTGTACTCGCGAATGTCTTTGTCCCATCTGCGAACGGTTTTGTCTTCGCACACCCAAATATCTCTCGCGACTTGGTCGATTAAACGGAAATCGTGCGAAACCAAAATGACACCGCCGTTGTACACCTTAATAGCTTCGGCTAACGCATCAATGGCTTCTAAATCCAAGTGATTCGTAGGCTCATCGAGTAACAACAAGTTTGGTTTGCCCATACAAATCATCGCAAAGACTAAGCGAGATTGTTGTCCTTCGGACAGTTCACCAATAAGCGTCGTTTGTTGTTTACCGGCGATGCCGTATTTTCCGAGAAACGCGCGCCATTCGTCAATGTCTCGTTTAAACTTACCGTGGACGTTGGGATAAGTATCCATGAAAAATTGCAAAACGGTTTTGCTTCGATCCAAAACTTCGACGGAGTGCTGATGGTATTTACCGATGTTCAAAGCGGAGTGTCGAGAGACCGAACCTTTGGTTGGAGTCAACTCGCCCGTCATGAGCTTCAATAAAGTGGATTTACCGGCGCCGTTCGGTCCAACTAAAGCCACGCGACTGTCGCAGTCAACGCCTAAATCCAGTTTGTCGTACAAGTAATTTTCTTCTTTACCGTTGTACGCGAACGAGACCTGGTCGAACGGTAACACCGGCGGCGGTACCTTATCGCAATCCGGAAAATTGAACGTAAACGTTCTCTCCTTGTGCACCGGCGGAGTTAAGCCGGCGGCGATCATTTTATCGATGATTTTCTGTTTCGATTCCGCTTGCTTTCTCGCGTTCGCGTACGTCCCGCACGATCGAATAAACTCTTTCAAGTGGTTAATATCAGATTGTTCTTTTTCGTATTTACGCTGTTGGACGATGTTGTCTTCCTCAACGGTGCGACAGTACGTGTCGTAGTTCCCGGAATAATACTTCAATTTGCCGTCGGTGAGCCAAATCATGTGCGAACACACGCCGTTTAAGAAATCTTGCGAATGAGAAACGACGACTAAACATTTCTTGTACAAAGCCAAGTGGTTTTCTAACCACACGCACGCTTCTAAATCCAAATGGTTCGTCGGTTCGTCGAGCAACAAGATTGTCGGCGTCGCAAACAACGCTTTCGCCAACGCCACGCGCATGCGCCACCCCCCCGACATGTCCTTCGTCGGACGATCAATCATTTCCGCGGAGAAACCTAACGAGTGCAGCAATTCGCTCGCTCTTGCCTCGAACGTGGATGGATCAATTTCCTCCAATCGATCGTACAAAGACATCAAGCGCTCGTCGTCCGGGCCGAAATTCTCCAACAAATGTTGCTCAAACTTGTTCAATCGTTCCATCTCTTCCACGAGCTCGTCGATAACGCACTGAATCGCAGATCTATCCGACGGTTCCGCTTCAGTTTTCAAGTGATAAATGTCTACGTGATCTGGGATTGGCACCTCTCTCATGGCTAAACACTCGAGAAAGTTGGTCTTTCCAGAGCCGTTTTGCCCAATCAAACCGTATCGTCTACCGATGGTCAACTCAATATCGCATTCGTCGATTAACACTCTGCCATTCATCGTCATGGAGAAGTTTGTAATTTTAATATCTCTGGCGGCAATTTGCGAAGAGAGAACGCCGGTGACGGTTCGTTTCAAACCAGCTTTGGAGATGCCGCTGATTTCCGCCTTACCAATCGCTTGTTCCAAGCTCGTAATTTCTTCCTCCTCGTCTTCGCCTTTAATCCCTTTCTTTGACTTTTTCTTCTTCGCTCTCTCCGCCTCTCTCGCCGCTTTCTTTTCCGCCTTGGCGGCTTCTTTTTTCGCTTTTTCTTCGGCGACTTGTAAAATCAGCGCGGACGCTTCGGCTTCCTCTGCCGCGCGTTTCTTCGCTATGGCCTCGCCCAAAGCTTTCGGATCTAACTCGTCCATATCTTTGAATTCATCCGGAATTTCCGTCTGAGGTTTGTAAATATCGTCCGGATCTTTCGGCTTCTTCGTATCCTGTGCGATGGCAATGCCTTCTTCTTCCAACTTCTTCTTCTCCTCGAGAATTTTCTTTTGCTTTTCTGTCATACCTTTTTGCTCGGGGACCTCCAACGCGCTCATAATTTCCTTCGCTTCTCTCGTACCAGCAACCACGTTCGGTGCGATCGCGTCTTCGGACCAACCTTCTGGAACAACCAGATCTTCCTCTAAATCGTCCATCATGCCTCTATCATCGTCCGGAAGCATATCTTCGTTGTACAAATCACCCAATTCTTTCGCTCGCGCTAAGTTCTCCTCCGCCTCTTTTCTCGCCGCATCTTCGCTTTCTTGGTTCGCTTTCGCTCTTTCCGCCAACAAACGCGTAATCTCGTCTTCGCCTTCCGTCTTATCGTCCGTATCATTCGTAATTTCTTCGACCAACTCCTTCCCGGTGAACAATTTCTTCTTGTGCCTTTCTCTCAATTCTTCCTCGTCCGTCGCTTTCCTCGCCGCGACTTTCTTTTCCTTCCACGCCAAGTAATTCTCCAACGTCACCGGCGTCCCAGTCCCACCTTTTACTTTTAACTCGTTCAACTTTTCTCTCAAAAGATCCTGGTCCGTTTTTCTATTCTTCATAGCCTCTAACTCCGCGGCTCGAATATCCGCGGCGAACACGTACCCGGGCGGTAACTTGTGCTTATACTTGCAATCCTTCCCGTCCGCGCACTGCCAAAACCACCCGTATAACTTCTTCTCCACCGCGTCGAGAAAGTGTTTGCAAATAATTTGCGTCTCGTTGCTCGAATTCACCTCTTGCCCGTGTTTCTTTTGAATCACCGCCTCTAACTTCTTCTGATCCCAATCGTCGATGGAATCTACGTTTTCGAACAAACTCCTCTTGGCGATTTTTTCGTTGATGGCCAAATCGTGCGAAAACGCGCACTTATCCCCGGTCTTGGCGCAACATCCGTGCTTAAAAAACTCGCACAAAACCGTCTTCTTATCCACGCCTTCCGCCACTTCCGGCTGTTTGATGTCGATCCCTTTCGTTCTCAACAGAAACTCCTGCGCTTCTTTCGCCGCTTTCTTTTGCGCCCGGAGATGTTCTCGTCCAATCTTCGTCGTCGGGTCGTTCAAGTCTTTCAAACGTTGCATCTCCTTCGCGTGTTTCGTGTTCATCGCCGCGCCTTTCACTTGCCCGAACGACTGGTTCGCCGAGGCGAGCTTTTTCAACTTGGAGTCCTCTCTCTTCTTCTCGTCCAGGACGTCTTGGTGCGACATCCCGGCTTTCTTCGCCTTCAGGCGGTTCTCCTGCGCCGGTGTTTTCCCCATCTCTTCTTTTGATGATGATGATGTGGTTTTAGAAAGACCTTCTTCTTTGTTGTTCTTTGTGTGGAAGTATTATTCGATGGCTGAAATCAATCGAAGACTCTCGATGCAAAAATTTGTCTCAAACTGCACACTTTTGGTCAAAAAGACAAAAAAATTCAAAAAAAAAAATTCTCACTCTCGTCTCTTTTCTCACTTTCTTTTGCTCTTCTGTGATATATACATCACATATCAAATCATCATTACATCATCATCATGGAGGCCTTGGAAGCGGCCGTTTTGTCGCGGAAAGGAGGAGACGAAGACAAAACGAGAAAACTTTGGCGAGAGCCTTTGAAACAGATCGCGGATTTGGAAAATCGAGAGAAAAGGGACGCTTTGGCGACGAGTTTAGTTCCCTTGGCACAGTTTTTTTTCTCTCTCTCGGAAGAAAATAATGCGACGACGACGACGACTACTGCTGCGACAACGACGACGATTCAGACGACGACGACGACGTTTGACGAACCACCGAAAGCAAACGAGTACGATTTTGTGACCAGAGACGTGTCGTTGAGCACGCCGAGAGGGAAATTTGACGTGTATAAGATGAGAAATTCG
>Ga0115554_1003671_pt1 | contig 10311 bp, 10 predicted proteins | sample COGITO_mtgs_1104_3_FD_87283 | JGI IMG/M metagenome (GOLD analysis project Ga0115554, IMG submission 87283) | Pelagic marine microbial communities from North Sea - COGITO_mtgs_110404 | ecosystem: Environmental > Aquatic > Marine > Epipelagic | place: Germany:Helgoland, sampling site Kabeltonne... | reverse complement strand
TTTTTTTTTGTTTTTTTTTTGTTTTTTTTTTTTGGTGTTTTTGTGGGGTGTGGGGGGGGGGGTGAGGGTTGGGGGGGGGGGGAGAGAGAGAGAGAGAGAGAGAGAGAGAGAGAGAGAGAGACGAGGGGAGGGAACGATTGGGGGCGAAGGGATGGACGGCACGGACGCATGCGTCCCCCCGCGCGAAAACGAAAAACGACAAAGCCTGCTGGACGCATTTTCTCACACTCCTCCCTTCACCTCCTTCACCTCCCCCCCACCCCCGTCACCCAAGAAAGAAAAAAACAAAGAAACAAAAAGGAACAAAGGAAAAGGAAAAAAAAAAAGAAGCATGACTGGTAAATTTCTGACCTCTTCTGTGACGCGTTCCTCGGCCCTTTCTCTCTACCGCTCAATCCTCCGCACTAGCAAGCACTTCCACCACTGCGACGAGAGCGGGCGTCCCTGGAACGGGGTCCTCCGCGCGGCTGCCCGGAAGGAGTTCGAGGAGGGCAGGGGGGAGACGGACCCGCTGGTCGCGGCGAGGCTCATTGTCACCGGGGAGGAGTGCTTGAGGAAGATTGGGGTGAAGTTTAATCAGGTCGATAAGGAGGTGGAGGAGAGGATTAATAAGGAGAGGAATAGACGGTAGACGGTGAAATTGATTTGATTGACCCTCGCTTCCCCCCATGACTGACGGTAGACTATTTTATTCCATTCGAAGAAGAAGTATTTAGAGTAGAAAATAAGACAATTGTTTGCCCTAACCCTAACCTAGCCCATCAAATCAATGCTTGCGGCGTGGCGTGCGTAGTTCAAAAAAACCTAATAAATTTTCATTTTATATCATCCACAAATTCACAACTCTCCAGGCGTCAATCCCCTCTCGAGATCCTTAATCCCTGTCCTCCTGATACCGGCGATGAGCTCGTCGAGCTCCCCCCGAAACCTCCTAATCTGTCTATTTTTGTCGTCGATCTCCTCCTCGTGGAGCTTCTGCATCTGGCGAGCCTCCTGGCGTGCCGTGTCACGGACCCTTTTCACGACGTCGTTCACCTCATTTTCCCTCTCCTCCGCCCTCCTCTCCATCGCCTCGACCTGCTTCGAAATGAGCGCGTACTGGGCCCTGTGCGAATCGCTCACCTCCGAATGGTTCGCGATGTGCAGCCTCCTCCTCAGCTCGGCGTTCTCCTCCGTCCCTGCCCTGAGCTGATTCTGCGCGTTGGCCAGGTCGTTCCGGACCTTCTGGAGGGCGATTTGTAGGGACCCGATCTCGGAGGTTACGCTCAGCGCCTCCGTCTGGGACCGGGCGTGCAGTTCCTGCTGGAAGCGGCCCATGCTGTTGTTGGCCGACACCAGCTGTCGCTGCAGCTCGCTGATGCGCAGCTCGTATTTCTCCACGGTTGCCGTCGGCAGTTGGCCACCCCCCCCCACTGCAGGAAGAGGGGGAGGAGGAGGATGAGGATGAGGTGGGAGCGGGGACGAACCGCCCCCCTCCACCTGCGCTTGCGCCCAGGCCTTCTCCGTCTCTGCCTCCGCCCTGGCCTTCTCCGCCTTGGCTGCCATGACTCTTGTCTCCGCCCCGGCCAGGCTGACCTCGAGGTTCTCCACCTGCTGCTGGAGGTACTTGTTCCGCTGCTCGAGTTGACCCATCATCCTGTCGCTAATCTCGTTGCCCCCTTTCCCGCTTCCGCCTCCGCCTCCGCTGCTCCTACTCCCCCCCTTGACAGTCTCCAGGGTAAGAATCATCTCCTTCTGTTTCCCCACAATTTGCTCGAGTTCTCTCACGCGATCAGCGGCCGTCTTTGCATCCATCTTCGGTCCCTGCCGAGAGGAGGAGGATCCCCCCCCCCGCCAGCAGTAGTACCCCTCTTCGCGGCCCGAAGGCTGGCCTCGTGCTTCTTCTCCATGTCTGAGATCTTCTTGGCGTAGAAGGCACGGACTCTCTCCAAGTCACCGCCGGAAGGTTCACCGCCGACGCCACTCTCGGCGACGACGCTAGATGACGACGACGCTGACGACTTCACCTTCCTCTTCAACCGTTCCACCTCGTTCTCCAGTCCGCTTTTCACCCTGTCAAACTGCTGCTTCAAGCCCCTCATCCTCTTCTCCCCATCCTCGGTTGTGGTCTTGAGCTCCTTTCGGAGCCTCTCGACCTCTTTTGCGGTCTCCTTCCTATTTACTTCAACACTCTCCGACGGTCCAATCGCGCGAATGAGATTGCTAATGCTATCCGGGTTCCGCTTCACCATATTCGATTCCAGATCCCGGACCTGCTCCTCCAGATCCCGAATGCGCTTATTCTTAATTTCGTCCTGCTTCCTCCTCCTCTTCTTGGCGATCTCCTCCCTCTCGGTCTGTTCGACCCCGTCGGCGGACGCGAGAGTGTCGTCCATCTCCCTACCGCTCTGTCCCCGCTCGGAACGGAGCTTGGCGATGGTCTCGTGGGCTATCCGGAGCTCCTCGGCGTCCCGGTCCACCAGCTCCTGGTTGCGGATGTACCACTCGCACCTCTTCTTCAGATTCTCGATCTCCCTCTGAAAGACGTCCCTCTCCTTCGTGATTAGGGCCTTCAGCGTCGAGACGTCCCTGTCCGAATCAGCGAGTTTCCTCTCGGAGAGTCCCTCCTGCTGCAGTAGGGCGTCCTTCTTCTCTTTCCTCAGCTTGTCGATCTCGTGGTGCAGCTCGACGTTCCTGGTGTCTTGGGCGGTCTTCTCAGCCTTCAGACGGTTTATTTCTTGTCTGAGGGACTCGGCGCTCTTGGGGTCGTCGTTCTCGCCCTCCTCGTTCCTGTTCATTAGCATGGAAGCGGTGAGCCCTCCGCTGGCGCTCACGCGCGCGAAGGCGTTCTCGAACTTATTCGCCCTCTTATTAACCCTTTCCCTCTCCCCGATGATCTCCCCCTTCTCCCTCAGAAAGTCCTCCTTCATCTTCTGCTTCTCCTCCAGCAATTTCTCGTTCTCCTTCTGGTACCCTTTGATGAGGGTCTCCTGCTCATCGATGACCCTCTTGACGTCCGCGAGCTCCTCCTTGCTCACACCCTCCCCCGGTTTCACACCGACAAGATTCCGACGATTCAGCCCGGCGTTGCGGACGTTTGGATCGGAGTTCTCTCCCCCCCCCCCGGACACGCGCAGCTCCTCCGCCTCGGCCCGAGCGTTGTAGAGATCGTCTAACGCGACGTCGCGCTCTCTCCGCACTCCGACGATTATCTTATTCAGTTCCTCTATCTTGGCGAGAAGGGGGAGGTTGTCGTATTGGGGAGAAGGGGGGCTTGCGGAAGGTGTATGTTTGGATTTTGTTGGCGAGGGGGCAGTCACAGCGGCGGAAACTGCGCCTCGAACCTTCAGGCCAATAGAAGACGAGAATTGTTATTACGATTACGACGATTAGGAGCAAAAAAAGTGTGAGACTGACTGTAGTGTATTCTTGTACACGTTCGACTATACGGCCGAATTGAACTCAATTCAATTCAATTTTCCCCCAGAGCCCCCCCTCTCACTCACCTCTCTCTCCCACGACTTCAATCGATCAGCTTCCCTCTTGAGATCCTCCTCTCTCTCCAGCAGATCCCTCTCTTTCCTTTTCAGTATCGCCCGTTCCTTCTCTACCGACTTCGGAGCAGAGGCAACGGAGTTGTTGTTGTTGCTGATGCTGCCTCTATTCTTGGAAGGAGAACCGTACACGGAGTGGTCTGCCTTGGACGAATCCCCCCCCGCCCCATCTTCCAGCTTGCTGTAGCTCCTGCTCGTTCTCTCGATGCTATCCCGCAGTTTCTCGTGGGTTTCCTTCAGGTTCGTCGTGCTGTTTTCGTTCTTGTCATTGGGGGTTGTCGTTTGTGTCGTCGTAGGCGGTGGTGGCGGGGGAGGAGGGCTGCCGGACGCTCGAAGAGGATCAATTTTTTGGGGCGTGTTTTTCTCCGATTTTGTCGAGTTCGTCGTGGAGTTGGTCAGGTTAGAGATCATGCTCGTATTCACTGCAGGCTTGTTCTGAGCGAGGGGCGGCGACAAGTCTTTGGACTCGTACCGGGGCGGCGGACTCTTTTGGCTTGTCACGTCGGTCTCCGTACTTGAACGTGCAGATTTGGGAGGAGGGGGGGTGGAAAGACGGCTATCATCGGCACTCTTGCTGTTATTCTTAGCATCTCTCCAGCTGTCCTCGCTACTCTTGTCGTCGTCGTCATCGTCCTCATCTTCCTCGCTCACGCCGTCCAAAAAGGCCTGCAACGAATCGTCTTTTGATTCGTTGCCACCGGCATTGCTGATTTTCGTGATATCACCCTCCATGGAGCCGAAACGAACCATCCCACCCGTTTCGCCGAGGGGATCCACAGATCCCACGGTTTTTTTCGTAGCCTCCAAATCAATTTGGTTGGCAGAGTCATTCACATCAAACTGTAGCAACGTAGCGCCAGTGAGGAGACAAGACAGGTCAGTATTTATTTGCCTGAACTGTACACAAACAACAAAACGACAAAAACAAAGACTAACGTCAGAGCGCAATCTCCTCTTACCTCCAAAACATCCGTCACCCCCTTGGCAAAGTTGGCAAAGTTGCTCTCCTTCTCATCAAAAGAATGTTTCATTTTCACAGTGCCACCAGGCGTGGTGTCGAGACCCTCCGTTAGCAACTCGTCATCAGTCTTCAACCGATTCTCCCTGACCTTACGCTTCTTCTCTTCCAAAGCCTTCTTTCTCGCCTTCTTCTCAGCCTTTGTCTCCCGATTAACGGATGAGCGTGCATTGAAGCCGAGATCATCGTCAGAACTGTCACCGCCGAAGTTACCCCCGGATCCCATTCGCATGTACGGGTCATCATCGTCATCGTTTCCTCCGCCGAACATGGTGCGGTTCCTTGCTTACTTGCTTTACTCAGGAGAGGAAGGGAGGAGAGGGGGGAGAATTTTTCGAACTTTCAATGCAAACACGAATATGGGCTGTTACGTACGAGGGCAGTGAAAGCGAAGCCTTCTCAATCCTCTCCACTACAACCGAGCGATGAGTTAAATATTTTTGAGAAGGTCCGCACAAGTATTTCTACCCTTTGAATTTTTGCAAAAAAAAACCTTCGAGCTCTGTGTTTCAGCCAATTCTCAATTAAAGTTTTTCCTGAACTCTGTGCGGTTCATTCTAGTGTTTTTAGTACAGTGCAGGCATAAACAACCAAATTTCCTGATCGCCACTTCTCTGCAGCATGTTTCGATACACAATCCGACGCCCCTTGAACACAACTCGACTCGCTACCGAAGGATTCGAAGTCACAAAACTTCCCCTCCTCAGCAGCTTGGAAATAAGCACCGTTAAGGATCGCTTCCCGAAGGTTTTTGGTGGAGATTTTGATACGAAACAGTACCCAGATGAATGGCATTGGAGACCTGGATTTAGGTGAGTTTGGTTGACGATGTCTCATTTTTAATTGTACGCGTCCCCAATATCAAGATGGCTGGCTTGCTGGCTGGCTGCCTTCCGCAACTTCGTTGCACTAAGGGCTAACAAACTCAATTGTCCGCAGCAAGGAAGATGTCACCAGAGAAATATGCAATGGATGGAAATGCGACAAAACGCTTGCGTCCGTTGTCTTATCTCCTCATATTGGTAGGGCTGTTTGTAAATTAATGGGGTGGAAAGGCGCGAGGGTGGGACAGGATGATATAATTTGGAAACCGAAAGGGCTAGCCACCACAGTTGGATTTCATAGAGACAGCGAGTACATCAATAGCAACTTTCACGGCGATGGCTGTACGCTTTGGGTAGGATTAGACGGGGGTAGTGAGCGCAACGGAGGAGTGTGCTATGCCGTCGGTAGTCAGAACTGGGAAATAGAGGGAGGTGAGGGTATACTTTCCTTGGAATTGGAAATACGAAGGACGGATTTTCACTAATTATTCGTTCAATCATGCAGAAATGACTTTCATGCAGGGTGGCTCAGATGATCCGGTACGCTTTTTGAAAGATGCCAAGGGGGACGAAGATATTGAGTTGAAGACTCCGGAATGCGGGGTGGGACACGCCATCCTACATCACAAAGACATTTGGCATGGGAGTGGAGCAAACAAGTCCACAGAAAATGATCGTATGGCCATCGCCATTCATTTCATCAGTGAAGAGTGTACATGGAAAGAAACTCAGAATGGCCTGCCCTGGGGGGACGGAGGATATATTTATGGACGGTACAAGAAGGTTAGCGATGAGAAATTATTTATTATCAGCTCAGCGAAAATTGTTGCTCACTTGTATTGTTGCTGATGGTTGCTTTGGTTGGTTGGATGGTTGCTCACTTGTTGGTTGCTCACTTGTTGGTTGCTCACTTGTTGGTTGCTCACTTGTTGGTTGCTCACTTGTTGGTTGCTCACTTGTTGGTTGCTCACTTGGTGGTTGCTCACTTGTTGCTTGCTCAAATTGTTGCTAAATTAATTGTTTTTCACCCACCCACCACGATACCATTTCATAACAGATGGGTAGTAATCTACTTGCAGAAGAGCACTTTCCTGTTACATGGAGCGAGAGGGATGAGGGTAGAACAAAGTGGATAGAGGAATTGATCGGAGACACAAATGCTGGAAAAGAGTGGGCCGATAGTTTGGAGTGAGTAGAAGAAAATAAAAGAGAAAGTTTGGTTACGCTGAAATGACGATTTCTCACATATTGTAAAGCCTTTCTTATTACAACTAATTACACTATTACAGCATCGCCACGCCACACACCACCACTCTTACTTTACATCTTGCTGCAGCTCTCATAGGTGGGGCACATGTATTTGATATTGACGAAGGCGTCGGGTCCACCCGACATCTCCATCAGCTCTAGCGTCTCCCTGATAAGTTCTCCAAGGTCCAATCTTCTTCGCTGGTTGAAGTCAAACTTGTCGCCAAGGTTCTTCTCTTTGCTTCTAAAGAGGTTAAAAACGGGAAGGATTTGCCGGTAATAAGGGACAAGGGCTTGTCCTACAGCACTATTCTGCAATTCGTAGAAAACAAGTCCCCGATTGTGAGTGATGGAATGGTTATAAGCTTTCTTTAGCCTCCACACGCTGACTTACCTGAAGAATCATCTGCTGCAAAATCTTCATTACACTGCAAATAATGTCAGGCTCCCTGGTAGCAAGCGCTGCGTTGATGGGTAGGATAAGCTGCGGCACGACGGGTAACAGCTTCTCTGGTGCAGCCTGAATCATATCGATGACGCCTTGGATGGAGAGGAATCGATAGGGGTCATCGACCTCTCGAAGACCGTCGACGAAGATGGGAAGGTACACGTGATAATCAAGCTTCCTCACATCCACCTTCCACAAGACCTTGTTACCCCCGCTGCAGTGATCGATGTTAACAGGCAGATCACCACGCTCATAATACTTGCGGAACAGTGTGGCCTCAATGGCTCGCTTGCGGAAAGCTCCCGCTCTGGGAACTTTCGGAGCACGCTCCAAAGCTGCGCGAGCAGCGCGAATTGGGGGCGCCGTGAGAGGACGAGCGCTGCCGGTGGCAAGTTTTTTTGGGTCAATCCAAAATTTCCCTGTCAGTTTCATGTAGCTATCAACCCTAGTGAGCTCTCCAATTTTCTGCTCGCGTTTCTCTGTCTTCTCCCTCTGTTCCCGGCGCTCGGGAGCGGTGAGAGGTCTTGGTGGAGCCTTCCAGATTTTGCTACTTCCTGTCACCGAAAAGTTGCTTTTAAGATGCTGGGGGAGTTCTTCAGGGGGAGGGGCGTATTTCTTCTTTGTCACTCCACGGGTGGGGGAGAGAGTAGTCGCAGAGGGCGCAGGGGAAGGTTTTGAGCCGTTCAAGGTCTCTGCCATACTCAATTTAAGGTGTTTGGGCATCACTTTTGGTTTAGGCTTAGGTAGGAGGCGGGAAGGCAAGGGACGGTTGACATAGCTTATTGGATCCTTGGACGCTTTCGTTACAATATCTGGGGTACGATCCCTGTACCGGCACGATTTGTTTCCACTCCACGTATCACGCATGTGGTACGAGGCTGGAAACATGCCAAAGGGCGATTCCGCCAGTGGGGGCTTCAAGTGGGCCGGGCGGGGTTCCACATTGCGGTACTTCTTCTTCACAATATCTTCCACCACAAGAGATGCTGCAATCTGAGTGCTGTCGGCCAGCATGGTCCTGGCAGCTGCTGTCATAGGACGAGTACCGACATCGCTGAATAAGACACAGAGGGAAACATGACAAGAAGAAGAAGAGGGAGACAGAGCAAAAGACAGGAGTTAAGGACAAGAAGAGGGTTAATAATAAAGAAAGATGGGTCTTTGTTAGAAAATATACAAGTGACGAGGACAAAAGAAGTACAATGAGCTTACCCAACGGGTCCTGCAGCCATACTATAAGAGATGATGGTTGTAGAACGATTGAGTTAGGACAGCGACGACCCACACCACGACACCCAGATTTCGGCAGTTCTTTGATAGGGTCAAGACTTGGATTTTGAAAACTAGTTTGGTTCCACTGCAGACACTATGATATTCATGTATCTCTCGTGGCTAGTTCTTTTACTTGCCCATTCTGTTTTCAGTGCTGACCCACAGTCTCCTGACAAATTTTCTGTTGTCTTTCAGACAAGTGTCGCGAGCGGAGATGGCTCATTCACTCTAGATGTAGACCGCAGCCTGTCGCCACTTGGAGCAGATAGATTCTATGCCCTTGTTAAAGATGAATTCTTTACCAAGACCAACAACGTTGATGGTGCTGCATTCTTCCCGTGTTGTTGATACTTTCATTGTTCAGTTTGGAATCAGTGGGGACCCAGCTGAAACAAGCAAATTCAGAGATTCAATCGAAGATGATCCCGCAATTGAGGGCAATTCCAACGTTGCTGCAACTGTCGCCTTCGCTACAGCTGGCGCTAACACAAGGACGTCACAAATTTTCATCAATCTGAAAGACAACACGCAACTGGACGGTGACGGATTCACCCCTTTTGGCAAGGTTTCGAAAGGGATGGATGTTGTCAACGCTATTGTAAACCCCACGCCAGATGATACCGATGGGATAAATCAGAATGGGTATGGACTGGGGGGCGACAGTTGGCTTGCGCAGCAAGGTTTTGACTACAATGTGATAGTGAATGCCACCTTGGTTTGATGATGATGGTAAATCGGACTGGGGGGCGACAGATGGCTTGCGCAGCAAGGTTTTGACTACAATGTGATAGTGAATGCCACCTTGGTTTGATGATGATGTTAAATTAATTTGCCTGTTGGTTTGAAAGGAAGGAAGTTTATCCTTTATCTTAAGACTCTCGTCTTTCTTCGAACGTGGGCATAAAGAAGTGTTAAGGAGATATCTGGTCTGGACTGGGTACTGGGTTGAAAAAATTCTGCATGTGTGTGTGCTGTGTCTACTTTCGGCTTTTCGGTCCGACTGACTTCGGAAGAAAGTGTTGGAAGATACAGTATAAATCAATTTCCTTTGAAATAAATAAATATGTTCAATGCTACTCGTATCGCTACTTCTGCTGCGGTTGCAACCGGTGCGTTCGTCTTAACGTCGAATCTCATTGGTTTGGATGCAGTCAACACTTTATCAATCCCCTTAAGTCAATCATTGCGAGGAAAGACTTTATTTGCTCGTCAGAATGAAATCTACCCAACGCATAAACTCGGCGATCGGCCTATTGCACTATACTTCAACATGAGTGTCTGCCCTGACTGCAAAGGTGAGCCATAATTAACAGAAAATGTTCACAGTGGTTGAGGAATTGCTTCCTCATCTAACTAACCCAACGAAAAGGCTTCACACCGAAGCTTGAGGAGGCAGTATCAGACTTACCTACTGGTGCCGCTGACATTATTTTGGTGAGCAGCGAGAAATGCATCTCTGATCAGTATGAATTTGTGTCCAATTTGAAAAATAATTGGAGCACGATTCCTTTGGATGATCCGCTGACGGTTCAACTGAAAAGAGCATTCGGTGCATTTGCAGGAAGCGAGGCGGACGCAGTTGGAGTTCAGCGACGTGCAGGTTTGCCGAGTCTGTACGTATCGAAGGACGGAGGGAAGACATGGACCGCCAAGCCCCTTGATGAGACTGCAAGTGTTGATGACATCAAGAGAGCAATTTCCTGAAAAAAATATATTATAACTAAAATGCCATACATACGTTTTAATAAACGCGGGTGCTAGCTTTTTGTACTTTATATCATCAACAATGCTATCATCAGAGCCCATAATTGACTCTCAGCAGTCAGTCTGACTCATTAACGACCTAATCAGGCGATTATCTCTTGCGATAAGCGCCTGCAGATTCTCGATTGTCTCCTCGTTGGCGTAAAATCTGGTGCAAACTCCTAGCGGCGTTCCCCTCGCTCTGATCTCCCGATTTAAACACTT
>Ga0115554_1003658_pt1 | contig 10327 bp, 6 predicted proteins | sample COGITO_mtgs_1104_3_FD_87283 | JGI IMG/M metagenome (GOLD analysis project Ga0115554, IMG submission 87283) | Pelagic marine microbial communities from North Sea - COGITO_mtgs_110404 | ecosystem: Environmental > Aquatic > Marine > Epipelagic | place: Germany:Helgoland, sampling site Kabeltonne... | reverse complement strand
TTGCGGTTTAATCGTCACCGCGGAGTCTTTCAATCGCGCTATTTGAAACATCTTTTTTGTTATTATTATTATCTATTGTTATTCGTATTACTATGTTCTCGTTGTTGTTGTTGTTGTTGTTGTGAAGTTGGCGGCTCTGTTGACATTTTTGGACAAATCGATTTGTCTTATTTGAAAAACAAACAACCAAAACCAAAAAAAACGAGCAAAAAAGCAACATAAACATAAAACACCACCCCTAATTGAGCGCAGATACAAATACATTACACACATCAAGCAAGCAAGCAAGCAAGAAAGATTCCGTCTCCAAAAAGCCACTCGCGAGGAAGAGCAATAATGAGCGTCTCTCGGGGAAGAGACCCGGAATCTTTAGAGAGAGAAAACGATAGAAGCTTAGAGACGATGGGAGACCGAGTGTCGATGTTGAAAAACATCACCATGGACATTCACAAAGAAGCGGATTCGCACCACCGGATTTTAGACGGCATGAGAGACGACATGAGCGGTTTCCAAGGGGTGCTGACGCAAACGGTCCAGCATTTTTCAAAGGTTTTAGAGACGAAGAATGGGAGGTACTTCTGCTACTTGTTCGGGTTCTTCATCGGGATGTGGTTCTTGAGCAAGATTATTTTTGCATAAATTTAGAGAGAGAAAGAGACGCGAGAGACGCGAGGAGACGCGAGACGAGGATACAACAGAAAAAGAAAAGCGCGACGACGCGATGTAGTGTTAACATAATAAGAAGAGCTATTTATTCGCTAGTAATACAACAAACATAAAAAATACTATATATTTCTGTTCATAGGTTTCTTGTTTCCGGTGTTGGAAATGCAAGTCTAGTCTTTGATGAGGACGATGACGGCACCGAAGTCATCCGATAAACGTATTGGAGTACAGCGCACGGTGATTATATCTTGTTGTTGTTGTCGTCGTTGCTGTTCAACCGCAGAAGAAGAAGAAGATGCGAGTCTTTTCAATACCGACTTCTTTTCTGGACTGGTTGGTTGTGGCATCGAAGCGGTTTTGTCATAGCTGTCGTCTTCGTCCAACGGTATCCAATTCTTTGTCAACTTTTCTGTCCACGGCAGCGGTGGATTGGTTCTCTCAGCAATGCGCGCCGAATCTCTAAGGCGCTTAGCAAACGAGCTGAGAGGGAAGACCATCGTCCCAACGATGCCTCTCGCGAAGCCTTTTTTCGTGCACAGAATGATTCTCGCATCGGTATCGACCGCGAATATCGGTAATCCAGTAGCTTCTAAACCAGCCACCATTAAATTTGCCGAGGCAAAATTCGATAAATTTTTCGATCTGTTCTCAGCCTCTCGTAAAAGGTTCGATAGCGGGTTGATGATAGCAGGAGTACTCGCAGAGGCTGATGGTATAACGTTACTATTGTTCGTGTTGGTGTTGTTTTTCGAGAATTTTTTCGTTTTCGTCGCAACTTGTGTCAGAGGAGCGACGCCGCTTCCACCAGAGTACCTCATAGACGACATTCTTTCGTCAACGTTCGACGCGTCGGATATCTTCTGTTGTTGCTGTTGATGATGCTGTTGATGATGACGTAAAAGCGAATTTCGCGACGAGCTTCGTAATGATCCGTGCACTTCAACCATGGCTTCGGTGAATATCAATTTTAACTCGTCAACCAGTGGTGTCATTTCTTCGTCTTCGTCGACGAATAACAAAGGTGGGAGCTCTATATCGGCACCGTATTCAACCGGAGAACTTGCAACACCGTCGATGATACTTGATTCATCCGTCAGCAACACCGCAATTTTAGGTTGTAACGTAAACGGTACAAGTCTTCGAATCTTTTGTACCAAGTCGCGCAAGGACGTTCCTGATTCAATCGTTCCAACGATGATGACTATGATAGGAATTGTATCTCTCAAGTGACTATCGTCAGAGTCAATTACATTCGTTCCTAACATGTCGTCACTACTGTCCATATTTAATGAGAACTTTTTCAAAACTTCCGTCGAATTCTTCGAGCGCGAGATAAAGAAGTGTTCGTCACCGGCGACGACGGTTTCTACTAGCGCAGCCATTCGAAAGAGGGCAACATCACTCGAAGAAACGAGTAAAATGTTCTTCTTGGGTACAACTACATCGGAGCTCCCAGCGGTAGATTCTCCGCCGCCCGTAGATGATGTGTCGCTGACGCGTGAGTTCCTTACGTTAGTGCCACTATTGCTTGAGATTTTCGGCGAAGGATTTGTACTATTTCGCGACTTTCCAGCAAATCCATCCAGAGAATAATTCAGCGGTGGTGGCGGCGCAGGAGCTGACGAGCGCCTGTGCGACAATGTTTGATCCAAGTCGCCTATATAACTCAAAGGACGATCTATGCGTTCTGTTTCTAAATCCTTAATGCTCAGTCTGAACTTATCTGTCGGGTCGATTACTTTTTGAGCACCTTTAACTGATGCAAACGAACGCATGTTCAAACTAGCGTCGGAGACCTGTACCAAACCAACTGGATCCATGACGCCTCGCAAACTGTAAAGACCAATGTATCTGGAATGCTCGTGCGGGAAGCCCACTTCGGCTGCTTTTTTCCACGTGTTCTTATCGCACAAGGTTTGACCACCGTGTGCGAGACCCGCGACTCGAGCGCTCAAATTTAAAACTTGTCCAAAATATTCCGCTCGTCCGGTTCGTTGACACGGTTTCATAAACGTCGCCTCGCCAGAAACGATGCCCATAGTAACGCGTAAACCTTTGAATGTCACTCTGTGACCGGCGGTCATGTTACACGCTTGCGGCTGTTGAAGCAACTTGTCTTCCCAGGGCACGCGAAGTAAAATCGTTTGAACAACCAAACACCATCGAAAAGCGTCGAAAGGATGATGAAACGCGATGAAAAATTTGCCGTTTTCGCCTCGGCACTCGTACCCACGAAAGGAGAGAAGCGTAGACCGTATCACAGCATCGTGCTGCGCCGTCGCCTTATCTCGCATTTTCACGTCTTCTCTTCCAAGCTCTTCCCATCCGTCGATTCTCGTGAATACGATGGTTAGGTTTTCCGATTCAAAAACGGGAGCTTCAAAAATGGAAGGTTCGAGCTGGCGTACGGTCTTGATCGGCGCGAACAACGTGATCCGTTCCACGAGTTTCTTCGGGATGGCTTGAATAATTTCTTGAGAGATGATCTTGTGGTCATAAGATGTGATCATTCGTCGAAGCGCTTGTAATTTTGCACTCGTGGCTGCTTTGTACTGTTCGTATTCGCTCGAACCATCGGTGGTGTCGGATTCTGAATCCAAGAAAATTGGGTTCTTGAGATTGTCGACGTTTGGGAATAAACTCTCTCTCAAGTTCTGAATGTCATCGCCGCCATCCATCCCACTAGCCGCTCCTCCTCCTCCTCCTGACAAGCGAGTATCGGTTAAGCTTCCGTGTCTGTTCCAATACCCCATATCTAATTGATGTTTTCCCATGTGCATGAGTTGGAGCATTTGGGAAATTTGCAAACTGTCGGGACCAAGCGAAGCTAAAACGTCGCCGGACATTAAAATCTGACCTCCATTTGCCGCGCGACACATCAACCGCGCTAATTCAACCGCTTTCCCTTCATAGACTTGCCTTCTAGTCGTTGGATGAACGTATCTATTCGTGGCTCCGGTATGGATACCCATTCGAACGCGTAAACCGTTGATAATTTCTTCCTCCTCTTCCGTGCGCCCGGAGTGATGTTCTGTTCCTCCGGCTTTGCTACTCTCGTTGCTATTGGCTCTATCGCCGTTCGTCAATTCTTCATCGCTTTTACTTTTGATTATACCCTCTTTATCACTGCCACTTTTCATCGAAACCCCGCGTGCTTCGAGAAGCGCTCGGAGAAATGCGGGAACTCTTCTTGGTCTCGGAATGGTAGTCTGCGATTCGGCGTCGTCTGCTCGATAGATGTGTCTACACGCAAGGAATAACGATCGGTCCCAAACACTCGCCTGTAATCGACTCTGAATATTTGCACATGCTTTTAAGGCATCGCCGGGTGTATGAAACGCCATCGTGAACGAATCACCTTCGGAAAAAACCTCGTATCCGTAAAACTTTTGCATCTCTTGTCTGACAAGCAAATCATGCGCCGCGAGCGCTTTGTTCATTGTCACTGGAGCGATTTCCCACAGTTTCGTAGATGACTGTATATCTGTGACGACTATTGTGCACGCTTCAGACGGTGGTGCGTTTCGTTTTTTGTATCGTTCAAAGAAACCTTTGGCGAAGATCGCATCCTCTCGAAATCGAAACAACCAGAGAAAGATGAGGAGAATGACAAAGAGCGACGTCGTCACGACGACAATCAAAATGTTCTGATCCGACCGATTTACCGGTATCGTTGAGACTAAAATAGGGCTACCATTGCACGTGATGGATCTCAAGGCAGTCAAAATTTCCAAAGAACTCGTAGCATCGAAATTCGGTTCAGCCGTGACGCTCGAAATCATACCAGGGACGTTATCTTCAGTATACACCCATTCCCAGAAGCGCAGCTGTGCGTATACTTTATCGTACGCGCCAGAGCTTCGTAAGCACTGCGCACCATCGTAACTTCTCCTTAAAGTGACTGAAACGGGTACGTATCCAACTTCGTCAATGTTATACTGCAAAATTAAGTTTTGGTTTCTTGTCACGTACGCCGTCTTTAGCAAAAGCGAAGCCGCGTACTCGTTCGCAACAACGAGAGCGCCAACTTCATTCAACGTCGCCGCATTTTTTGTCGGATTACTCGAAAATGCAAAGCCAGGAACGGAAGAGGCAATCGTCTTCTTAATACTTTCAAATGTTTCAAACGCCGTCCAATCGTCTAATCCAACTAAAATAATCGGTTCTGTGACGCCGCTCAACCATGAGTTTATTCTTACGATACTTTCGTCGCCCCAAGTAGTCGCACGACCGGATAATATAGCCGCGGTAGAATAGACATCAAACGATATCGACGTACTCGTTTCGCCTAAAGTTAGAACGCTCGGGTGCACGGTCATTTCTGGTAATATTTTCACGAACGGAAACGAAATGTACTCCGGGAAATCAGAAGGCAACGGCGAGGGGTATATCGGCGCTTCCGCGTTGCTAAATATATTTGAATTAACTGCAGCAGCAGGCTCAGTTATCGAGATCACGTCGCCTTCGACATAATTCAAAGCTAACACGGATGCATGGCTATCATCAAGCGCGGCAAACATGGCGTTTTGAGCGCCGAGTGACTCAATTTCTAAACCCATGCTCGAGTTACTCGCCGAGAGTAAAATCGCCAACGAATCCAACACCGTTGCGACCTCCTGAGGTCCGTAGACTTTGGCAATCGTTACGTTATCTAACGAATTGGTCTCGTTACCATATATACTCACTAATCTATCTCCTTCGCAAAATAAATCTCCTTGCATTCGAGCCAAGACAAAGTTTCTCACCACCGCGGGAACTTGGACTAAAGAATTGGTCTCCATGACAGTTTTCGCCAACGGCGAAGTTAAAAACCACGACCAAAAATCCAACGTTTCTCTCATGTTATCACACGTTGCACCAACTCTGAGACGATCTAAAGCCATATTTGCGGTCGAATTCACCCCTTTTCTGAGAATCAGATACGAATACGTCGCAATCGGCCACGCTCCTGGGTCGTCCGCGCCCATCAAATCCGCGGTGAGTCTCGTCGATTCGTCCTCGTTATTCCCAAACTGTAACCCTCTTTGCAAAATAGCTAACGTGATTGAATTGGAATCCGGGCGTACCGGATTGTTGTGTTGTGTGTGTATGCTCGCGGTACTTTCCAAAAGTCCAATCGTACTCAACTGTAAATTTATCGCATCAGACAACACCACGTACCCGATAGAATACTCTTTCCCTTTTACAAAACTCGCCAGACCATATCCAGTATCTAGCTCGTTTAAAACGCTACTCGCTATCTGCGCTCCCCATGAAGGTAACTTTGACGCGCCTATGTTATCTTTAAACGTATTGGAAAATTGACTCAAAGCTTTCGTCCACGCTTCCGTCGTCCCTGACGAATCTTTCCTCACCGACACTAATATTTTCTCATCCGGAAGGAGACTCTGAATGCTGAGTGGATTCGCGCTCTTGATTCTTTCGTCGTTCCACTTCGTTATCACCCCGGCGTAAATTAAACTCAAAGCTTCTTTCGTTAATACTAAAGAACTTTTACCCATCACGCTATCGATCATGGGTAAATTATACACCGGCGTCACCGCGCCCGCCACGACGGGATACATCTGCACGTCCGGAAACTCACTGTATTGACTCGCACTGATTAAAGAATCCGAGCACGCAAAGTCCACCTCTAACGGTTCTTCAGTATCTACACACTCTGTGGTTGCGTTCAGGATTCTACAAATCCCTTTCCCCGATCCGACGTCAAGGTACTTCACTCTCACGGACGGTTTTATCAACGAGTACGCTCGGGCGCTCGATTTATACGCCACCGCTGGAAACGTCGCGCCCGCTCCGAACAAATCCATCGGGTTTGTGGCAGAATACTTTGGTTCGAGTGCTTCGCTGTTGCTCGAAGAAGAAAAAGTGGTAGTAGTAGTGGTAGCATCACCAACATCATCGGTATCGAGCAGTGCACGCCTCCACCCGTTGTTGAAACTCTCAAAAACGAAACCTCCAACTCCTTCGTCGTCTTCTGATGATGATTTTAACAACAACTTCCTTCCCAGGGAGGGAAAAGGAAAGGAACAAAAGAGAACGACGACGAGAAGGAAAAAACAGGATTTTGTCCTCGTCGTCGTCGTCGTCGTCTTCATCTTTTTCCTTTCTATAGTTTTATCGTCATCTTCTCGCAGTCGTCGGAAGAATACTGAAGTGCGGAAAAGATATCATGAAGATTTTAATTAGGTCTGTGTGTTGCTTACTTTTTTATTCCTTTTTGTTTTGAGGATTTTTCATGATGACAAAATCTCCACACAACGAAAAACGACTTTTTTGACTGTCGAGTCACAACAACAACAACAACAATTCAATTCAATTCAATTCAATTCAATTCTAATGGGGGTCGGTCCGTCCAGTGAGTCGCACAAGGCGCAATACAACGTGGCCGTGTTAGGCGCAGCCGGAGGGATTGGACAAACCTTATCCCTTTTAATGAAACAGAGCAAGTTTATCAAGAGCTTACGTTTGTGTGCGTTTAGTAGAGTCTCGCAGATATTTATTTTGTTGATGGTGTTGTCCTTTCCAACGCATCAAAAGATTCCACTCGATGATGATCCAATTTTCACCGTAACTGTTTTTGTTGTCGTCTTTCTCTTTCTCTTCTTCTTCCTCTGTTATGAATGCGTCATCTGACGACGACTTATATGTCTTTATTAAATAATAATGATAAAAAAAACAGACGATATTTCCCCGATGGTTACCGGTGTCGGCGTGGACCTCTCGCACATCTCCACCATCTCGGAAGTGAAAGGTTTCTGTGGGAACGACCAAATCGAAGAGGCGCTGACTGGATGCGACTTGGTGATCATTCCAGCCGGGATCCCGAGGAAACCGGGGATGACCAGGGACGATTTGTTTAAAATCAACGCCGGGATTGTGAGAGATTTAGTCCAGAGCGTTGCTAAATATTGCCCGAATGCGATTTTGAACATCATTTCCAACCCGGTGAACTCCACCGTCCCAATCGCCGCCGAGGTGATGAAGAAGAACGACTGTTACGATCCGAAGAAAATTTTGGGTGTGACGACGTTAGACGTCATGCGAGCGAAAACTTTTGTCGCTGCGTTACGACCAGAAGATATTAAGGACGTGACCATGTGCGATGTGCCCGTTGTCGGTGGACACGCCGGTACGACTATCATTCCTTTGTTGTCCCAAGTCACGCCGAAACTTTCAAAACCTTTCGAAGGAGAGGAGTTGACGGCTTTGGTGACGAGAATTCAAAACGCTGGGACGGAAGTTGTCGATGCAAAAGCAGGCGCGGGTTCTGCGACGTTGAGTATGGCGTTAGCCGCAGAAAATATGGCAACATCTTGTTTGAGAGCGATGAGCGGCGAGAAAGGTATCGTCGAGTGCGCGTACGTCGCCTCGGAAGTTATTCCAGAGTTGGCGTTTTTCGCCTCCAAGTGCGAGTTGGGCGAAAACGGAGTTGAGAAAGTTTTAGGATGCGGCGAGATGGACTCGTACGAGAAAGTTCAAGTGTCAAACGCCGTCGCGGAGTTGAAATCGAGCATTGACAAAGGCGTTGAATTCGCCAACGCTTAAGCCGCTTGAAAAGAAGTAATTTTTCATCGTTTTTTTGATACGAGACCCCCCGGGCGCGTCTCAAGTTTTGTTTTATAAGAGAGAGAAAAGTGTTCTACAATACCCCCTGTGAATGTTACGACGATTACTTCTATACTGCTATTAATACACACATATCTAGTGAGATCATCTTCCCTACGCGCTCAAAGAGGCCGCTAAGCCGGCTTGGAATTTGCTTCCCACAACTCTATCTGTCGAGTTTGCCAAAAGCACGCGACCAAAATTTAGCTCAATGTTCCCTACGGGCAATGGCCACACGATACCAGCGCCACAACTCGCCCTCAAAGAATCTCTAAATTTGGATGCTTTAAACGTGTGTTTGACTTTCTGTTCGTGTGGAATGAGGCATCCAGCGTTTACGAAAACGTGTCCATGAACGCCGATGTTGCGTAACTTTTCAACTGGGATGTCTATCTTCACCGAGGCTGTTCCGCTGACGATGACGTCCCCCCCTAAGGAATCATACGGTGAACTCGACTGTACCGAACGTGGTGGCGTCAAATTACCGGAAACGGACACTCCCGGCGACGAGGGAGTGCGGCTTGGCGAGGAGAACGTCGAATCTTTCTCGCGGCGCGCGTCGCAAGGTCCGGCGCCGTGCGGTTCAAACATGCGCAAAGAGCCGACGCCACCCATGAAGAATCGATCGGCAATGTTTGATCCGCGAACAACAGAGGAACTAGATGTCGGCGTCGACGTGTAGAATTCTTTTCGTAAAGGTAGCATAACACCCGCGCGCGCGCCAATCTGCCAACTCAAAGAGTGCTTCATTTTTTCTGGCAAGAAATCATTCACACGTTCCGGAAACGCTCTCGTGTATTTCGCGTGACACTCTGATTTCACAAACGCTTCCGTCGTCGAATCAAAAATTGGATTCAATCCTGCTAATTCAGTTCGGACGTTCCACCACCAGTTTCCATTCTTTCCTATTTTTACACCTTCTTCTTCTTCATCATCTTCTGATTCGCCGCCGAGCGTGTGCACGATGGACGATTTCAACGAATGTCCACACATTTTTCTCACTGCTCTCGAGGCAAATCTCGTCGGATCGGTGATTTCTCTCCACACCAAATTATATTCTAACGTCGCCGGTCGTTCCGGCGAGCTCAGATGAAACGATAATCCTCTTCCGGTTTCGTGAAACGACGAGTGTCGCACTGAACAGTTGTGTTGCTGGAAAATCCTCAACGCCGTCGCGATGTCCGATCGTAACACTCTCGGTTGTTCCCAGTGTAAAGCGTAACTCGCTGATTTTTCGTGTCCTCTGATGAGCTCAAAATCAATCCTTTCCGCGCATCCAACCGCATTCTTCAACCCACCGGTTATCTCTACCGTCCCCTCCCCACTTTGCGAAACAAATGTCCCGGCTTTCAACGTCAACGCGTCCTTCTCCGCGACGTCTACGATAATCTTCGCACCATTCGGGACGTAATTCTCCTCGCTACCCGCGTCTAACGTCACGTTTATTCCTTTAAATATGTTATACTTCTCCAGTTCTTCTCTGCCCTTCAATAGTTCGTCTTTAATCTCTTCCAAGTTCCCGCACTTCTCCACGCGTTTCTCGAAACAGTTTTTAATCAACTTTTCTCTGGTCCTTTTGTTCCCTCGGACGACGATTTCGGAAACGAAACACGGGTTGTGTTTCAACTGTTCGTATCTGTTTCGGAAATCCAGCAACGCTTGTCGCATTCGAAGATTGTCATCATTATCATCGTCATCATTTTGTTGTTGTTGTTGTTGCTGTTCTTTCTCGCCTTCTTCTGCTTTCGATGTTGTTGTTTCAACCTCTCCATCGCTTTTTGTCACTTCTTTTGAAGACGACGACGGTGATGATGATGATGCGGCAGCAGACATCTTTTAATTCGAATAATGAAAAATCACACTCGCACACAAAAGATGATTATGGTACCGTGCGATCGATAGTAGTATTATTCGCGTTGTCGCGTTCGCGCTTTCCTTTTCTTTCTTTCTTTCTTTCTCTCTTCAAGGTTCTCTCGTTTTGACGCGAAACGAGAGTCATTTTCTTTCTTTTGTGTTTTTTCGAAATTTTTGTGTTTTCTCTCATCAGCTCATG